>JGI24140J50213_10000313_pt1 | contig 22867 bp, 20 predicted proteins | sample BarGraIncu00222A_FD_50213 | JGI IMG/M metagenome (IMG submission 50213)
TACAACANNNACNTGCGCCCGACGGCGAGCTATCAGCATCGCTGGCTCTACGGTCTGGAGCAGCGCCGGACGAACAACCGGGTCGGCCCGGTCGGCGGCCCTTCCGACCTCGTCCCCGACGTGACGCTGCACCCGGCAAACATCGGCTACGCCGGCACCTGGAGCGGCGAAGGACGCCAGCTCGACTTCTCCGGCACCGGCGTTCGCAACATTCCGGGCGGCGCGCTCGGCGGTGCGGCCGACATCGCCGCTGCTCGCGCCGGCGCGAGCGCGCGCTACGCGATCTTCCGCTACGCGGCAAACCTGGTGCAGACGCTTCCCGCCGACTGGCAGCTGCGCGTCGCCATCGACGGCCAATACACGCACGACGCGCTCGTCTCGGGCGAGCAGTTCGGGATCGGCGGGCAGGATTCGGTGCGCGGCTTCGACGAGCGCGAGCTCACGAACGACCGGGGCAACCGCGCCACGCTCGAGATCCAGACGCCGAACCTGGGCGAACAGTTCGTCCCCGGCGCCGCCGCCCGCGCCCTGATCTTCGCCGACCAGGGCTGGCTGCGGCGCAATCAGCCGTTGCCGGGGGAAGTCGTCCGCTCCCACATCTCGAGCATCGGCGTCGGCTTGCGCCTGGCGATGCCGCCGTCGTGGAACGTGCGCCTCAGCGCCGCTCACGTCACCGAAGGAGCGGGTGTGCGGCCGCGCGGCGACGAACGGCTGCACGTCAGCGTCGTCTACGCGTATTGATCCCAGCCGCGCGCGGCCGGCCTCATGAGCGCCGCGGGCACCTCTCGACATCTTCTGCCGGGCGATCGAGTCGCGCGGCTACCATTCGCGCCGGGAAACATCTCTCGAAACCGAAGGAGGATCCGATGTCACTGGTCGATCGCGTTCAGTCCATCCTGCTCAAGCCGAAGCAAACCTGGCCCGTCATCGCCGCGGAAAGCGCCGACGTGGCGTCGATCTACAGCAGCTACCTGGTCATCCTCGCGGCGATACCGGCCATCGCCAGCTTCATCGGCCTGACGCTCGTCGGCGTCGGAGGTTTCGGCCTCAGCTACCGCGTCCCGATCGGAACAGGCCTGGTGCAGATGGTCGTCCGCTACGTGGTTTCGCTCGTCATGATCTTCGTCATGGCGCTCATTGTCGACGCGCTGGCGCCGACCTTCGGCGGGACGAAGAACCAGGTCCAGGCGCTCAAGCTCGTCGCCTACGGCAGCACGGCAGCGTTCGTCGGCGGCATCTTCGGGATCATCCCGTCGCTCTGGATCCTCGGCCTGCTCGCTTCGATCTACTCGATCTACCTGTTCTATACGGGCATCTCGGTGCTGATGCGCTGCCCGCCCGAAAAGGCCGGCGCCTACACGGCGGTCGTGATCGTCGTCGCCATCGTCATCGGCGTGATCCTCGGCGCCCTGATGGCGATGTTGTCGCCGATGTCGCGCACGGGCCTGGGCGGGATGGCCTCGGCTGGCGGCGACATGACGATCAAGGCGCCCAACGGCGCGACGGTCACGATCAACTCCGACAGCATGACGGCGATGGCCCAGCGCATGGAAGCAGCGGGCAAGCGTGCCGAGGCGGCGCAGAACTCGGGCGACCCGGCCGCCGCCGGCAAGGCCGCCGGCGAGATGCTGGCAGCGATGACCGGCGGCAACGCCGCGCCGATCGCGGCGGCCGACCTGAAGAACCTGCTTCCCGATTCGGTCGGCGACATGAAGCGCAACTCGGTCGAGGCGAGCGGCGGCCAGGCGATGGGGATCGCCGGCTCGACGGCGAAAGCCTCGTACGCCAACGAGAACCGCCGCCTCAACCTCGCGATCACTGACACCGGCGGCCTGGCCGGGCTCGCCGCGATGGCCGGCTGGGCCAACATGACGATGGACAAGGAAACCGACGGCAAGGTCGAGAAGGTCTACAAGGACGGCGCGCGCACGATGCACGAGGAATACCGCAAGGACGGCAGCCGCGCCGAGGTGACCGTGATCCTCGCCAACGGCGTCATCGTCGAGGCCGACGGCGACCACGTCGACCTGGACTCGCTGAAGAAGGTGCTCGCGAGCGTCGACCTCGGCAAGATCGAGGCGCTGAAGCGAGCCGCGAAATAACAGCTGCGACCCGAGCTGCCTGCGCGCACGAGGCCGCTCTCGAGCACGAATGACCCTGACCGAGCTGCGCTACGTCGTCGCAGTGGCGCGCGAAAAGCATTTCGGGCGCGCCGCCGAGGCATGCTCGGTATCGCAGCCGACGCTCTCGGTCTCGATCAAGAAGCTCGAAGAAGAGCTCGACGTGCGCATCTTCGAGCGCGGCGCCAACGAGGTGAGCGTGACGCCGCTCGGCGAGGAGATCGTTCGCCAGGCGCAGACGGTGCTCGAGGCGGCGGCCGAGATCAAGGAGACGGCCAAGCGCCGGAAGGACCCGCTGAGCGGGCCGCTTCGCCTCGGCGTGATCTACACGATCGGGCCCTACCTGCTGCCCGATCTCGTCAAGCAGGCGATCGAGCGGGTGCCGCAGATGCCGCTGATGCTGCAGGAGCACTTCACCGTCAAGCTGCTCGAGCTGCTGCGCACGGGCGAGCTCGACTGCGCGATCATGGCCGAGCCTTTTCCCGACACCGGCCTGGCGATTGCGCCGCTCTATGACGAGCCTTTCGTCGTCGCCGTGCCGAAGAACCACCCGCTTGCCAAGCGCAAGTCGATCAGTGCCGACGAGCTGAAGCACGAGAAGATGCTGCTGCTCGGCACGGGTCACTGCTTTCGCGACCATGTGCTCGAGGTCTGCCCGGAGTACGCGCAGTTCGCGTCGACCGATGCCGAGGGCATGCGCAAGACCTTCGAAGGCTCGTCGCTCGAGACGATCAAGTACATGGTCGCCTCGGGGATGGGAATCACGGTCGTGCCGCAGCTCTCGGTGCCGGCCGAAAAGCAAGCGCACCTTGCCTTTGTGCCCTTCGACAAGCCCGTGCCGTCGCGTCGCGTCGTCCTCGCCTGGCGACGCAGCTTCACGCGCTACGAGGCGATCGCGGCGCTGCGCAACGCGATCTACGCCTGCGAGCTGAAAGGCGTGAAGCGGCTGACCGCCTGATCCGTCAAGGCGGTGCGGCGCCGTGTCGCTGGCGCAGGATCTTCGCGGCCTCGACCATCGCGCGCAACTTGCCCACCGCACGCTCGCGCGGCAGGTACTTCATGCCGCAGTCGGGCGCGAGGATCACGTCCTCGGCCTTGACGTAGGGCAGGGCGCGCTCGATGCGCGCGACGATCGTTTCCGGCGACTCGACCTGCGGGTCGGCCAGGTCGATGCAGCCGACCATCACACGCTTGCCGGCAAGCGCTTGCAGCGCCGAGCAATCGAGGTGCGACTGCGCCGTCTCGATCGACACTTCGCGGCAACTGCACCCGGCCAGCTCGGGCAGGAACGAATAGCCGCTTGGCCGCTCGTGGATGATCGCCGCGTAGCCGAAGCAGATATGCACCGCCGTCGTTCCGCTCGCGCCCTCGAGGGCGCGGTTCAGCGCCGCGAGGCCGTAGCGCCGCGCTTTCTCGGGCCGCGCCTGCATGTAGGGCTCGTCGATCTGCACGACGTCGGCACCGGCGGCGAACAGATCCTTGACCTCGTCGTTGACGGCGGCGGCGTAGTCCATCGCGGCTTCTTCCTCGCTCGCGTAGTGGTCGTTCTGCGCCTGCTGCAGCATCGTGAAGGGGCCGGGCACGGTGATCTTCACGCGGCGATCGGTGTGGGCGCGCAGGAACTTCAGATCGTCGACCTCGACCGCGTGCCGGCGCCGAATCCTGCCGACGATGCGCGGCACCGGGTTCGGGTGTCCCGAGCGATCGAGCGCCGTCCCCGGGTTGTCGAGGTCGATGCCTTCGAGCGCCGTCGCGAAGCGGTTCGAATAGCTTTCGCGGCGGATCTCGCCGTCGCTTACGATGTCGAGCCCGGCATCCTCCTGGGCGCGGATCGCGAGCAGCGTCGCGTCGTCCTGCGCCTCGGCGAGGTAGGGCGCCGGGATGCGCCAGAGCTCCTTCGCGCGCACCCGCGGCGGGAAGCGCGCCGCGAGCCTGGCACGGTCGATCAGCCACTCGGGCTGCGGAAAGCTGCCGACAATCGTCGTGGGGAACAGCATGTTCTGGTCTCCGGTTCGCAGGTGTGGCACGCGTTCTCAGACGCCGAGATAGGCGCGCTGGATCTCCGGGCGCGCGAGCAGCGCCGCCGGCTCGCCCTCGGCGACGATACGGCCTTCTTCGAGGACGCAGGCGCGATCGGCCAGCTCCAGCGCCGTCGTCACGTCCTGCTCGACGAGCATCACAGACACGCCTTCGGCATTGACCTGGCGGATCGCCGTGAACACGTCGTGGACGATCAGCGGCGAGAGTCCCAAGGACGGCTCGTCGAGGAGCAGCAGGCGCGGCCGCGCCATCAGCGCCCGCGCGATCGCGACCATCTGCTGCTGCCCGCCCGAGAGCTCGCCCGCCGCGCTGCCGAGCCTGGCCTTCAGCACCGGAAACAGCGCCAGGGCGGCCTCGAGCGATTGCCGGCGATGCGCCTTCGCGGCGGGCAGGTAGCTGCCGAGCTCGAGGTTCTCGAGCACGCTCATGCCGGTGAACAGGCGCCGGCCTTCCGGAACGATCGCGATGCCGGCGGCGCAGAAGCGATGCGGCGCCAGTTGCGTGATGTCGCGCCCTTGGAAGGCGATGCGGCCGGCGCGGGCGCGCAAGAGGCCGGCGATGGCGTTGATGAGCGTCGTCTTGCCGGCTCCGTTCGGGCCGACGACGCAGAGCATCTCGCCGGCGCGTACCTCGAGCGAGACGCCCCACAAGGCCGTTGCGGCGCCGTAAGCCACCTGCAGGTCGCGCACTTCGAGCACCGGCGCGGCCGGGAGCGTTGCGCCGCTCACGCGAGTCCTCCGGCAGCGCGAACCGGTCCCAGATAGGCCGTCATGACCTCGGGACGCTTCATGACGTCGCTCGCCGCGCCTTCGGCGAGCAGCTCGCCATGGTGGAACACGACGATGCGGTCGGTGAGCGCCATCACGGCGCGCATGACGTGCTCGACGAAGACGATGCTCGCGCCCTGTTCGCGGATGCGCCGGATCAGCGCCACCGCAGCGTCGATCTCGCTCGGCGTCAGACCGCTCAGCACCTCATCGAGCAGGACGAGGCGCGGCCGCGCCGCCAGGGCGCGCGCCAGCTCGAGGAACTTGCGCTGGTGCAGGTTCAGCTCGTCCGGCCGGGCGCCCGCCTTGTCGTGCAAGCCGGTGAACTCGAGCCAGCGCATCGCTTCCTTGCGCGCGACGCGCGGCTCGTCGATGGCGCCGCCGAACATCGTCGCCAGCGCCACGTTCTCAAGCACGCTCAGATGCGCGAACGGGCGCGGGATCTGGTACGTGCGGGCGATTCCGGCGACAGCGATGCGGTGCGCTGCCTGGCCGATCAGCGCGCGACCTTCGAAGACGATCTCGCCCGCCGACGCGGCGTAGTGGCCGCTGACGACGTTGATGAACGTCGACTTGCCCGAGCCGTTCGGACCGAGCAGCCCGAGGATCTCGCCGCGGCGGACGTCGACGTCGACACCGGCCAGGGCGCGCACGCCCTTGAACGACTTCTGCAGACCGCGCACGCGCAGCAGCAGCTCGCCGGACCCGCCCGTGGCCACCACCGCAGCGGGCGGCTCGACCCGCGCCGCCGGACTCGAGCCCTTATGCGCCGACGCCGGCGCGGCGGCACGCCGCGCGAACACGCTGCGCAGCCGCGGCAGGATTCCGTCGGGCATGTAGAGGATGGCCGCGATCAGGATCGCGCCGGTCGCCGCCTTGCCCGCGATCGCATGATCGGCGGCGGTGAAGCTGTAGAGCAGGCCGGTGATCGCCACCGCGCCGATCGCCGGACCNGCCCAATGCCGCGTCCCGCCGAGCACGCTCATCAGCACGACGGTGAGCGGAACGGCGATCGTGAAGACCTCGCCGACGGTGACGTACGACAGGAACAGGGCGTGGATGCCGCCGGCGACGCCGGCGAGCGCGCACGAGATCGCCAGGGCCATCAGCTTGTAGCGGTAGGTCGGAACGCCCATCACTTCGGCGGCGTCCTCGTCGTCGTGGATCGCAAACAGGCCGGCGCCGAAGCGCGACTGGTAGATCGCCCACGAGACCAGCATCGTCACGGTCGCCGCGGCGAGCGCGAGGAGATAGAAGGTCGACGAAGGGGTCGGCCCGATCCGCGGTACCGGCACCGCGCTCAGCGAGACACCCTGGCCGCCGTCGAGCGGCGTGTTGACGACGATCGTGCCGATGACGAAGGTGATCGCCAGCGTCAGCAAGGCGAACACCTCGCCGCGCACGCCCTTGACGCGAAAGACGATCGCGCCTAGCGCCACGCCGAGCAGCGCGGCCACCAGCGCCGCGACCGGCAGCGTCCAGAGAAACGGCCAGTCGTAGCGCGCGAGCAGGGTGCTCGTCGTGTAGATGCCGGCGCCGAAGAAGGCGCCGTGGCCGAACGAGAAGTAGCCGGTGTAGCCCGAAAGGATGTTCCACGAGGTTGCGAGCACGATCCAGTGCAGCATGAGGTAGAGCAGCGAATCGTAGAAAGCGGGCAGGCCGAGCCACGGCAGGAAGGCCAGCAGCACGCCGGCGCCGAGGATGAGGAGCGGCGTGCGCTTCATGGGGCCCTGCCGGGCCGCAGCACGAGGATGACGATGAGCAGCGTGAACGAGACGATCGGCGCCCACGAAGGCGCGGTCACGGCCATCGTGATCGCCTCGCTGACGCCGATCAACATGCCCGCGACCAACGGCCCGAGCGCGCGGCCGAGTCCGCCCAGCATCACGGCGGCGAAGACGACGCCGATCCAGGCGTACATCTGCGAAGGCGTCAGCGTGAAGCTGAGCGCCAGGCAGACTCCCGCGACGCTGGCCAGGGCCGCGCAGGTGCCGGCGAGGATGAGGCCGTTCAGCCTCCGGTTCACGCCGAAGGCCGAGGCGATCGGCGCGTCCTCGGCGGCCGCGCGCATCGCCTTGCCCAGGTCGGTGAAACGCAACACCGCCCAGATCGCGAACGAGAAGGCGACGGCCAGCAGCAGCGTGATCAGCTCGGGCACCGGGAAGTAGAGCACGCCGACCTTGAACTTGAGGTTGGAGTACTGGGATTCGAGCTTGCGGAAGTCGGCGGTCCAGATCGACTGGATCAGCGCCTCGACGATCCCCATCAGACCGAAGGTGAGCAGCAGCGAATTGAACGGCGTGACCGCAAAGCGCGCCATCACCCACTGCAGGCCCGCGCCGATCGCGAAGAACAGCGGGACGATGGCAAAGAGCGTCAGCAGCGGGTCGACGTCCAACGACGCGAGCTGGTAGCAGAGATAGGCGGCGAGGAAGGCAAACGCGAAGTGCGCCAGGTTGATGAGACGCAGCAGGCCCCAGCTGAGGCTGAGGCCCAGGCCCATCAGGCCATAGAGCGCGCCGACGAAGATGCCCGACAGGATGCTCTGCGCCAGCAGCGAAGCGCTGGGCAGCGTGAAACCGGGCATGCGGTCGTCGCCCTCAGTTGCTCAGCAATCTGGCGCCGCCCGACGTCATCTCCTTCGGCCAGACCACGACCCAGTGGCCGTTCTGCACCTGCTTCACGCGCATCAGGTCGTCGCCGTAGTTGTTCGGGCCGTCGAAGCGGAGCTTGCCCTGCAGGGTGTCGACGCGATGCGTCTTCAGCCAGGCGCCGATCGCCTTGTCGTCCATGCTCTTGGTCGCGGTGACGCCGGCTTCGAGGATCTGCCACGCGGTGTACGACGCGGCCGCCTGGGTCTCGACCGAGGGATCGGCGAAACCTGCCTTGGTCGCGCGCTCGTGATAGAGCTTGATGAACTCGGCCGCGCCGAAGTTCGTCGTGAACGGCGGCTGCTCCTCGAAGATCGTCACCGAGAGGGCATTCTTCGCTTCCGGCAGCACGACCAGCGGGCCGGGCGCCGGGTAGATGTAGAAGTGCTGCGGCGGCTCGTAGTCGATCTTCTTCATCGCATCGAGCAGCAGGTTGCCGTCGAGGCCGATCGCGCCGACCCAGACGAAATCGGGCTTGGCGTCCTTGACGCGATTGGCGATCGGCCCGAAGTCGCGGTTGCCGAAGTCCCATTCNAGGTAGAGCACTTCGGTCAGGCCGCGCTTCTTCATCACTTCGCGCGCGCCCTGCGACAGGAAGAAGATCGAGGGGAACTTGCTCGTCACNACGGCGACCGTCTTCGGCGGCTTCGGGCCGGCCGCGAGAGCNTCGAAGACGGTGTTCGGGACGGTCGTGCCGGGGTCGGAGCCGAGCTGCCAGGCCGGGAACTGGAGCTCGTACTTGGCCAGCGACGGAATGCCGAATGTGTGGTGCACGAGCACCTTGTCGTAGCGCTGCGCGACGCCCATCGCCGAAAGGATCGCACCGGTGGCATACGGGCCCATCAGCAGGTCGACCTTGTCGGCGGTGACGAGCTGCTCGTAGAGCGTGCGCGCGAGGTCGGGCTTCGACTGATCGTCCTTGACGACCCACTCGACCGGGCGGCCGAGCCAGCCGCCGCGCTTGTTGACCTGCTCGATGTAGATCTCGCCGACCAGTTTGTGGATCTGCGCCGTCGCCGCGAGCGGCCCGGTCAGCGCGAGCGTGCTGCCGACGCGGATCGGCTGGCCCGTGGGCTGGGCACGCACGAGGCCCGAGAGGCCGAGCAGCGTGGCGGCGACCGCCTGGCGGCGGGACAGGTTCGGGGTCGTCATGGACGTTGTCTCCTGGAGTGATCTATCGGCAACGGGCGAATCATGAACGTCCGCGTACCTTCAAGGCGTTGCGGATCTCGTCGTTGTGCTCGCCGAGGGTGGGCGGCGGGCGCACCTCGAGGGCACGCTCGCCGTCGAACGANACCGGCGAGCGCACGGTGCGGAAGAGCCCCATCGCCGGGTGCTCGGCCGATACCGTCAGCTGCAGGTGCTGCGCCTGCGCGTCGTCGAGCGCTTCGCTCGGGTCGTACATCGGCGCATGCGGAACGTCCTCGCGCTCGAGCAGCGCGCACCAGGCCGCGCGCGAGCGGCGCCGGAAGCGCGCGCCGAGCAGCTCGATCATCGCCGTCTGGTTGGCGATGCGCGCCTCGCGCGTCGCGAAGCGGGCGTCCGCGAACAGGTCGGGCTCCTCGATCGCCGTGGCCAGGCCGCGCCAGAATTTTTCCGGCGACGACATGTGCAAGGCGATCCATTTGCCATCGGCGCATTCGAGCACGTACGACTGCGACACGCTCGGCCGGCTGTACGGTCCCATCACTTCGCCGGCCTGGAAGAAATGGGTGAAGGCATCGAGGTTGAAATGCGCCATCGCCTCGAGCATCGAGACCTCGACGGTGCGGCCGACCCCCGTCCGCGAGCGCTCGAACAGCGCCCCCAGCACGCCGTAGGCAGCGTAGTAGCCGGTCAGCGCATCGGCGATCGCCGGGCCGACGACGCGCGGGTTCTCGGGATTGACGAGCAAGCCCAGAAAGCCGCTCGCCGCCTGCGCGACGGTGTCGTAGGCGGGCCGCGCCGCCGCAGGACCGGTCGCGCCGAAACCGCTGATCGAGCAGTAGACGAGCTTCGGGTTGAGCGCGCGCAGCCGCGCCGCGCCGACGCCGAGCTTCTCGGCGACGCCAGGGCGAAAGTTCTGCACGTAGACGTCGGCGTCGGCGACGAGCACGTCGAACAGCGCGCGGTCTGCGCCGTTCGTCGTGTCGAGCTCGATGCTGCGCTTGTTGCGGTTGTAGGTCTGGAAGTGCGGGCTGTACAGGCCGCCCTTGAAGGCACGGAAAGGGTCGCCGGTGAGCGGCTGCTCGACCTTGATGACGTCGGCGCCGAGGTCGCCGAGCAACATGCCGGCGGCCGGACCGGTGATGAAGGTGCCCTGCTCGATCACCTTCAGGCCGCGCAGGACGCGAATCATGCGACCGCGCTCATGCCGCGCCGCCGAAGCCTTCGGGCANGGCGCCGTCGTACTGCATCTCACGGGTCGCCTGGTACGAGAGCGCGAAGCCGATCGGCTGCTCCATCTCNTCGACCAGATGCGCGATCAGCCCGGCGGTGCGGGCCAGGATCGGCACGCCCTTGAGCGCCTGCACCGGGAAGCCGGCACCGAGCAAAACCGCCGGGATGGCACCCGAGACATTGAGCTTCAGGTCCTTCTTCAGGAGCTCGGGCAACAGCCCTTCGGCGGCTTCGGCAATGGCGACGAAGCGCAGATCGGTGCCCGCGGCACGGGCGACGTCGAACAGCGCGCCGACGCGCTCGTCGCGCTCCTTGTGCAAGGGATGGCCGTAGCCCGGGATCGACTGGCCGGCCGCGCGCCGGCGCTGCACGACTTCGCGCGCCGCCGCGTCGAGCGCGGCTCCGGCCTGCACTTTCTCGTCGATCTCCGCGTAGAGGCGCCCGGCCGCCTCCGACGAGCCGAGAACGACCGAGCCGCAACCGAGGATTCCCGCCGCGACCGCGCCCTGCATCGCGTCGGGTGCCGCGGCGAAAGTCATGCGCGCCGCCTGCACGCTCGGCACGAGGCCGTGCTCGGCGATCGCGACGAGCGCGGCGTTCAGCACCTTGGACTGGCCTGCGGTCGGCAGCGCGCCGGTGAGGAGGAGAAAGAAGTGCTCGACGAAGGAGACCTTGCCGATCAGCTCCTTCGCCAGGTCGCGGCCGCGAACGACGATCGTGCGCTCGTCCGACGTGCAGATCGAGGTGCGGGGGACGGTTGCCTTGCCGATCTTCATGACGCCGGCGCGAGGCGGAAGTCGAAGCTCGCCGAGTGGTACGGCACCTTCATGACGCGCCCGTCGACGGCCTGACCCGGGGGGTGCGCCTCGAAGTCGACGACCAGGCTGTCGCGCTTGCCGAAGACCGCGTCTTCGTCGATGTAGGGGCTGCCGGCGACGAAGACGTGCGTCGTCAGGCTGACGTGTCCCGGCGCCGAGACCTGCATGTGGATGTGGCCGGGCCGGTAGATGCTGCGATCGGTGGCGCGCAGCATCTCGCCGACCGGGCCGTCGTCGGGGACCGGGTAGTAGGTCGGGCGGATCGACCAGAACCAGTAGCGGCCTTCCGCGTCGGTGCGAAAGCGCCCGCGCGCCTTCATCGTCGGCTCGGCCGATAGCTGTACATCGTACTTGCCGTTGCCGTCGCCCGACCAGACGTCGAGCAGGGCGCCGGCGAGCGGCTTGCCGTCGGTGTCGGTNACGCGGCCCATGTAGAACGAGGGCTCGCCGGGGACGCCTTCGCCGATGTCGCTGCCGAGCGGCAGGTCGGGCGCGCCGGACCAGTAGAACGGCCCCTGCACGGTCGCTTCGGTCGGCTCGGTCGCGCCCCTGGCGTTGCCACCGGCGCGCGCCTGCGCCAGGGCGACGACCATCATCGACAGGCCGAGCGTGTCCGAGAGCAGGATGAACTCGGGGCGCTTCTCGGTCGAGATCTGCCCGGTCGCGTTGAGAAACTCCAGACCCGCCATCCACTCCTCAGGGCGCAGGTCGACCTCGCGGGCAAAGGCGTGGATGTGCTTGACGAGCGCCGTCATCAACTGGCGCAGGCGCGGATCGGGCGTCTTCGCGAACGCGTCGACGACGTCCTGCGTCAGCCGCTCCTGGTTGTAGTCGGACATGGCTTTGTCTCCTGGGGATGGGGCGCTGCGGGCGAAGCTTAGAGGACGCCGCGGCGGCNAAGGAAGTGGCGAATTCGCATCGATATGATCGATCGCATCGATTCGACAACCGGGTTTGTATGGAGCTGAGGCATCTTCGCTACTTCGTCGCCCTGGCCGAACACCTCAGCTTCACGCGCGCGGCCGAGCGCGTCCACGTCAGCCAGTCGACCTTGTCGCACCAGATCCGCCGGCTCGAAGAAGAGGTCGGCCAGGCGCTTTTCGAACGGATCGGCAAGAAGGTGGTGACGACCGAAGCGGGCGAGCTCTTCCTCGCCTACGCGTCGCGTGCGCTCAGGGAGGTAGACCTCGGCATCGCCATGCTCAAGCCCGGTTCGGGAGGTCTGTCGGGTCGGGTCCGTATCGGCGCGACCCATACCTTCAACATCGGCCTGATCCCCGAATGCGTGGCGCTCTTCATGACGCGCCATCCGCTCGTGCAGGTGCGCGTCGAGGAGCTGTCGGCCGACGAGATCGGCGCCCGGTTGCGCCGGGGCGAGCTCGACCTCGGCATCGCCTATCGGCCGAGCGGGCCGACCGAGCTCTGGTTCGAGCCGCTCTACAACGAGGAGATGGTGCTCGTCGTCGCCGACGCGCATCCGCTCGCCGGCCGCAAGCGCATCCGCATGGTCGAGCTGCACCAGCAACGCCTGGTCCTCCTGCCCGAGTACTTCGCGACGCGGCAGCTGCTCGACGAGTGCTTCAAGGCCAGNGGCGCCGAGCCGCTGGTCGCCGCCGAGATGTCGGCGATCGCGCCGATGCTGGGCCTCGTGCTGCGAACCCGGATCGGCGCGATCGTCTCGGTCCACGCGGTTCCCGCGGGGATGAGCGGCCTGAAGACGATTCCGATCGAGAGCCCGACGCCGATCCGCACTCCGGGGATGCTCTGGCGCCTCGAGACCGATCGCGCCGCGCCGGTACAGTCGTTTGCCGTCATCGTTCGCAAGACGGCGCTCGGCAACAGCCTGCGCCACGAGAGGCGGCCCTGAGGGCGCTCGAGTAGGGCAACGAAAGTCCCGGGGTGACGCCGTGCCTTAGGATGGCGGCGCCATGCGCGTCGCCATCGTCACCTTCGACGGCTTCAACGAGATCGATTCCTTCGTTGCGCTCGGTTTGCTGAACCGGCTCTCCGTCCTGGGATGGAAGGCCGAGATCGCGAGCCCCTCGACGCAGGTGACGTCGATGAACGGCGTCACGATCCAGGCGCAGCAGCCGCTCGAATATGCCAACGAGGCCGACGCCGTGCTGTTCGGCAGCGGCATCTACACGCGGGCGATCGCCGAAGATATCGGCAGGAAGGGCTCGGTGCTCGATCGCCTGCAGCTCGACCCGGTTCGCCAGACGATCGGCGCGCAATGCTCGGGCAGCCTGCTGCTCGCCCGGCTCGGCCTGCTCGCCGACATGCCGGCCTGCACCGATCTGGCGACGCGCCCGTGGATCATGGAAGCGGGCGTCCGTGTCGAGGACGCCCCGTTCCACGCGCGCGGCCCGATCGCCACGGCAGGCGGCTGCCTGGCCTCCCAATACCTCGCGACCTGGATGATGGTACGCGGCGCCGGTTTCGCCGCAGCTGCGAAGGCGCTGCAGCACGCAGCGCCGGTGGGCGAGAAAGACGCTTACGTCGAGCGGCTGCTCGGCGTCGTCCGGCCGTTCCTGCCCGATGCCCCGTCCTAGCCGAGCTCGTCGATGTTTCTTGGCCAGCTCGCCTTGAGCAGGCGCGACAGGGCGCGGTCGGCGAGGACCTTGCCGCCCGTCTGGCAGCGCGCGCAGTAGTTCGTCTCATTGTCGGCGTGGACGATGCGCTGCACCGGCGCGCCGCAATCGGGGCAGGGCTGGCCGTAGCGCCCGTGCACCGCCATTTGCGCATGGAGCGCCGTCACCTTTTCGGGCCAGTCGCCGGCTTCGCGGCCGAGGCGCTCGATCCAGTCGCGCAACGTCGACTGCACGGCATCGAAGAGACGCGCGATCTGCGCTGCATCGAGCGAGCGCGTCAAGGCGAGCGGCGACAGGCGCGCGCGATGCAGGATCTCGTCGGAATATGCATTGCCGATGCCGCTGTAGAGGCGCGGATCGGTCAGGGCGCGCTTGAGCGTGTGGTTCTCGGAGACCAGTCGCGCCGCGAAGGCCTCGCGCGTCGCCGCGAGCACGTCGATTCCGCCGGCATCGAGCGCGGCGAGCGCCGCGCGTCCCTGAACGACGTGCAGCGACGCACGCCGCTTGCTTCCCGCTTCCGTCAGGACCAGCGTTGCGCCTCCTTCGAACTCGAAGAACGCGAGCGCGTTGCGCGCCGCGGTCTTGCCGGCGGCGAGCCAGCGCAACCGGCCGGCGATCATCAGGTGGACGACGACGAAGAGCTCGCCTTCGAGCACCAGGACGATGCGCTTGCCGAGTCGCTCGACGCCGATGACCGATCGTCCGTCGACCGATGCCAGCGGCGGCACGGCGGTGCGCAGCAGGAACGGGTTGCCGATGCGGACCCGCAGCAAGCGACGCCCGACGACCTTGGCCGCCAGGCGATCGACATAGACCGTGACGTCGGGCAGCTCGGGCATCGGACCAGTGTGCCATCGGCATCGATAATCGCCGGCTCACCCACTCGAACCCCGGCCCGCAGCGGCCCGACCATGGCCGACCTCGCCTCCGAAGTGCGCCGCCGCCGCACCTTCGCCATCATTTCCCACCCCGACGCGGGCAAGACGACGCTCACTGAAAAGCTCCTGCTCTTCTCGGGCGCGATCCAGATCGCCGGCTCGGTGAAGGCACGCAAGGCATCGCGCCACGCGACGTCGGACTGGATGGAGATCGAAAAGCAGCGCGGCATCTCGGTCGCCTCGTCCGTGATGCAGATGGAGTACCGCGGCGCCGTCATCAACCTGCTCGATACGCCAGGCCACCAGGACTTCTCGGAAGACACCTACCGCGTGCTGACCGCCGTCGATGCGGCGTTGATGGTCATCGACGCGGCCAACGGCGTCGAGCCGCAAACGCGCCGCCTGCTCCAGGTCTGCCGTGCCCGCAACACGCCGATCCTCACTTTCGTCAACAAGATGGACCGCGAAGTGCAGGAGCCGCTCGTCCTCATGGACGAGATCGAGCGCGAGCTCGGCATGGAGGTCGTNCCGTTCACCTGGCCGGTCGGCATGGGCAAGCACTTCCACGGCGTGATGGACCTGCGCGAGCGGCAGATGCGCGTCTTCCGGGCCGGCCAGGATCGCGTCAGCGGAAAGAGCGGCGGCGGCGACGAAATCCTCGCCGGCCTCGACAACGCCGCCTACGCGACGCGCTTCGGCGCCGAATACGAGCAGGCGCACGGCGAGATCGAGCTGCTCACCGATGCCGCGCCGCCGTTCGATCGCGGCGCCTTCCTGGCCGGCAGGCAGACGCCGATGTTCTTCGGCTCGGCGGTCAACAATTTCGGCGTCCGCGAAGTGCTCGACGCGCTCGTTGACCTCGCGCCGCCACCGGGCGACCGCGAGGCAATGCAGCGGACCGTCCGCCCGGACGAACCGAAGTTCAGCGGCGTCGTCTTCAAGATCCAGGCGAACATGGACCCGGCACACCGCGACCGGATCGCCTTTGTCCGCGTCGCCTCGGGCCACTTCGAGCGCGGCATGCGGCTGAAGGTCACGCGCTCGGGCAAGGAGCTGCGGCCGAACACGGTGGTGAGCTTTCTCTCGCAGCGGCGCGAGCTCCTCGACGAGGCGTTCGCCGGCGACATCATCGGCATCCCGAACCACGGCGTGCTGCAGCTCGGCGACACGCTCACCGAAGGCGAGGCCCTGCAGTACACGGGGCTGCCGTTCTTCGCGCCCGAGATGTTCCGCTCGGTCGAAGTCGCCGACCCGCTGCGCACGAAGCAATTGCGCGCCGGCCTCGCGCAACTGGGCGAAGAAGGTGCGATCCAGGTCTTCCGCCCGCTGGCCGGCTCAGTGCTCCTGCTCGGCGCCGTCGGCCAGTTGCAGTTCGAGGTCGTCGCGCACCGGCTCGAGCACGAGTACGGCGTCAAGGCCCGGATCCTGCCGAGCCGCTACCAGGTCGCGCGCTGGGTCACCTGCGAACCGGAGGACGGCGGCGCGAAGGAGCTGCAGCGCTTCATCGACGGCAACCTGCATCGCGTCGCCTACGACGCGGTCGATGCGCCGACGGTGCTCGTCGAATACGCTCCGGAGCTTCGTGCCATCGAGAGCAACTGGCCGAAGATCCGCTTTCACGCGCTGCGCGAGCACGCCGGCCTCGTGTTCCAGCGGCAGCTCGAAGGCTGAAAGGAACCGCTCAGTCGCGATCGCCCTTGTGGCCCTTGCCCTTGTTCCCATGGCCCTGGTTGTCATGGTCGCCATGCGGGTTGTTCTTGTCCCAGCCGTAGTGATGTCCCGGGTGCTCGGCCTGGTAGCGCTCGCGGACCCAATCATCACGGACGAAGTAGACCGGTTGGCCGCAGGCGTTGTAGCGGCCGCAGTAGCGACCCCAGTTCTGCTGGTGCGCCGGCGGGACGTACAGGTAGATGGGTTGCCGCTCCACGGCCACCCTGNGTGGCGCAAACACGACCGGCTGCGCATAGACGAGGGCGGGCTGGGGAACGTTGCCGACATTGATCCGTCCGTAGACGCCCGGCTGGTTGATTCCGATCGAGACGCCGATATTCGGCTGCGCAACGGCCGAGCCGAAGGCGCCGGCGGCGAACGCCACGGCGAGAATTCTCTTCATGATGGTCTCCGAGATGGGTGTCGGCCATTGGCGCATTGCGGCCGCACCGAACGTGCGGGACCGCGGCGCCACAGGCGTGTCGGATGGACGCCCGTCCACGACAGGCGCGATTGACCACAATCCTTGTCACCGCGACGCATCGCGGGATGGATACCGAGGAGAACGCTCTTGGAGAAATGGCTCGCCGCCGCGCTCGACTATCTGCCGCGCTGGATCGAATTCCAGATGCTCGCGACCGAGCAACCCGGCTGCTCGGTCGCCGTCGCGCACCGGGGCAAGGTCGTTCTCGAGTTCGCGCTGGGCCATGCCGACCTGAAGCAGGGCACCCGGCTGACGCCGCGGCACCGCTTTCGCGTCGCATCGCACTCGAAGACGTTCACCGCAGCTGCGGTGATGAAGCTGCGCGAGGCCGGCCGGATCGGCCTCGACGACCGCATCGGCAGCCACGTCGGCGGCCTGCACGCGTCGATCGGCGAAACACGCATCGCGCAGCTCCTGTCGCACAGCGCCGGGCTGGTGCGCGACGGCAACGACAGCGGCCAGTGGACCGACCGGCGCCCGTTCCTCGACGAGGCTGCTCTGCGCGACGACCTGGCGCACGGCACGATGATCGAACCGAGCACGCGCTTCAAGTATTCGAATCACGGCTACGGGCTGCTCGGCCTGGCCATCGAAGCGGTCACGGGCGAGCCGTACGCCGATTGGGTCGGACGCGAGATCGTCGCCGCTTCGAGCCTCGCCGAGACCGCCGTCGACGCGCCTCAGGCCCTCATGACTCCGCGCGTTCCGTTTGCGCGCGGGCACTCGGCCAAGCTGCCGCTCGGGCGGCGCGTCGTCATCCCCGGCGACAACCCGACGCACGCGCTGGCAGCAGCGACCGGATTCGTCAGCACTGCCGCCGACCTCGCGCGCTTCTTCGCCAGCCTGTCGCCGGCGGCGAAGAAGAGCGTGATCTCGCCGGCGAGCCGGCGCGAGATGAGGCGGCGCCTGTGGCGCGATCCGCATTCGTGCATCGAGCGCTGGTACGGACTGGGAACGATCTCGGGAACGCTCGCCGACTGGGACTGGTGCGGCCACTCGGGTGGCTTTCAAGGAACGATCACGCGCACCGTCGACGTTCCTGCGCACGGGTTGACCGTGTCGGTGCTCACCAACGCTGCCGATGGCGCGGCCCATGCCTGGCTCGACGGCGCGCTGCACGTCCTGCGCGCGTTCTCGCGCCACGGCGCGCCTTCGCGGCGCACCGCCGCATGGAGCGGGCGCTGGTGGAGCCTGTGGGGCGCCATCGACCTGCTGCCGATGCAAGGCACCGTTCTGGTCGCCAATCCGCTCTTGCCCAACCCGGTGCAGGACGCGAGCGAGATCGAGGTCGCGGGCCGGCGCCGCAATGGCACGGCCGCAGGGCGGGTCGCCCTGGCCGGCGGCTTCGCCAACCACGGCGAGCCGGTGCGCATCGTTTTCGACGGCCGCGGCAAGGCGAAGGAATTCTGGCTCTCGGGCGGCAAGATGCTGCCGCAGGCGAAGGTCGAAAAGGAGCTCTACGCGCGCTATGAGTAGCCCCGCCCGGCCGCGCTTCGCTCTGTACCTCGACCTGATCCGCTGGGATCGCCCCGCCGGTACGTTGCTGCTCCTGTGGCCGACGCTGTCGGCGCTGTGGATCGCGGCGCAGGGGTTCCCAGGCTGGCACCTCCTGATCGTGTTCGTGCTCGGCACCTTTCTCATGCGCAGCGCCGGCTGCGCCGCCAACGATGTCGCCGATCGCGACTTCGACCGGCACGTCGAGCGCACCGCGGAACGACCGGTGACGAGCGGCGCGCTCGCGCCACGCGAAGCGCTCGGCGTCGGCGCGGCGCTCGCGCTAGCCGCGTTCGCGCTCGTCCTGACGGCGAACGCGGCGTGCGTCGCGTGGAGCGTGGTGGCGCTCGGCGTCAGCCTCTTCTATCCGTTCAGCAAGCGCTTCTTCGCCATCCCGCAGGCCGTCCTCGGCATCGCCTTCAGCTTCGGCATCCCGATGGCGTTCGCCGCGGTGCGCGGCGGAACGTGGCAGCCCGCGTCGATCGTCGCCGCCGTGCCGGCACTGGCGTGGTGGCTGCTCCTCGGCAACCTGTTCTGGGTCCTGGCCTACGACACGGAATACGCGATGGTCGACCGCGACGACGACCTGAAGATCGGTATCAAGACCTCGGCGATCACGCTCGGCCGCTTCGACGTCGCGGCAGTGATGGCGTGCTATGCCGCCTACCTCGGGATCTGGGCCGTGCTCGGCGCGCAGCTTCGCTACGGGTGGCCGTATTTCACCGGGCTCGCCGCCGCGGCGCTGCTCGCCGCGTGGCACTACCGGCTCATTCGCTGGCGCACGCGCGAAGGATGCTTTCATGCCTTTCGCGTCAACCACTGGCTCGGCTTCACGGTCTTCGCCGGGGTCGCGCTCGAGTTCTTCCTGCGCTGAGCCTGGGGGAGCTTGCCGACACCGCGCGGCGGGCTGGCGCCGCAGCCTGCGGGTGATCCCCGACGCGGTGCAAGGCGGCTGGCACGGGTCATGCTGCATGCAGACTTGTATACCAACGAGTGCACCAAGACCGTGTCTGCCGCTCCCCAGCCGCTCGTCACCCTGCGCGACTGGCGCTCAGCCATCGACGGCGGTGCGCGGCTCGACGATCTGCTGCATGCGCTGCGCCGCCGTCTCGCGGCACGGCGCGAGGATGCCGCGGTCATCCGCCTCGTCTCGCAGGCCGAGCTCGACGCACAGATCGCCGCGCTCCCGACGGCCGCCGAAGCGGGCGCCGACCGCGAGCGCCTGCTTCGCGACATGCCGCTGTACGGCGCTCCCTTCGCGATCAAGGACAACATCGACGTCGAAGGCGTCGAGACGACGGTCGCCTGCCCCGCGTATTCGAGAACCGCCGAGCGTTCCGCGGCGGTGGTCCGTCGCCTTCGCTCCGCCGGAGCCGTCTGGATCGCCAAGACGAACCTCGATCAGTTCGCGACGGGGCTGGTCGGCACGCGCTCGCCCTATGGTGCGCCGTCATCGTGCCTCGACCGCGATCGCATCAGCGGCGGGTCGAGCTCGGGCTCGGCGGTGCTGGTGGCGCGCGGCGACGTGCCGTTCTCGCTCGGCACCGATACGGCCGGCTCGGGGCGCGTGCCGGCCGGCTACAACCAGATCGTCGGCCTGAAGCCGACGCCCGGTCGCGTCGGAACGAGCGGCGTCGTTCCGGCTTGCCGGAGCATCGACTGCGTCTCGATCTTCGCGCAAAGCGTCGACGATGCAGCCGCCGTGCTCGCCTGCGTCGAAGGCCCCGATGCGGACGACATCTACAGCCGCTTCGAGCCCGGCCTCGCCGCATGGCCCGCGCCGCTGCGCGTCGGCGTTGCGGAAGCGCCGGCGTTCTTCGGCGACGCCGGCTACGCCGCGGCCTGGGCCGCGTCCTGCGCGACGCTGGCAACGCTCGGCCATCGCATCGTTCGCGTCGACCTCGACACGTTGGAAGAGACCGGCGCGCTCCTCTACGAAGGGCCGTGGGTCGCCGAGCGCCATGCCGTCGTCGAAGGGCTGTTGCGCGATGACCCGGCGGCGCTCGACCCTTCGGTTCGCCAGGTCATCGGCAGGGCGCTGCGCCAGACCGCGACCGACGCCTTTCGCGGCCAGTATCGCCTGCGCGAGCTGGCTCCGCGCTGCGCCACCATCTGGTCGAACTGCGACTTGCTGATGCTGCCGACGACGCCTGGGCATCCGCGCTTCGCCGAGGTCGCCGCCGATCCGGTCGGCGTCAATGCCAGGCTCGGCCGCTACACGAGCTTCGTCAACCTGCTCGGCTGGTGCGCACTGTCGCTGCCCGGTGGCACCGCCGCGAAAGGTCTTCCTTTCGGCGTCAGCTTTGTCGCTCGTGGCGGCAGCGACGCCGCGCTGGCGCGGTTCGGCCGCGAATGGCAACGCGCGCTCGACCTGCCGCTCGGCGCGACGCAGGAGCGGCTGGCGCTCCCGGAGCGGATCGAAACGCCGTGGCCGAAGAGCGAAGACTCGCTGCCGCTCGCCGTCGTCGGCGCACACCTGTCGGGGTTGCCGCTGAACGGCCAGCTCGTCGAGCGCGGCGCGACCCTGGTCGAGCAGACGCGGACGGCGCCCCGCTACCGCTTGTACGCACTGCCCGCAACGGTGCCGCCGAAGCCGGGAATGGTGCGCGACGAGGCAGCGGGCCGGTCGATCGACGTCGAGGTGTGGGCGCTGCCGCTGCGCGAAGTCGGCGGCTTTCTCGCCTCGATCGCGCCGCCGCTCGGGCTCGGCTCGGTCGAGCTGGAGGACGGTCGCTTCGTGCATGGCTTTCTCTGCGAGGCCTACGCCGTCGCGAACGCGCGCGATGTGAGCGCCTTCGGGGGCTGGCGCGCGTTTCTTGCTTCTGCCGCGACACCATGACGCCAACGCAGATCGAGACCGTCGTCGCGGCCAATGCCGCGGCGCTCGGCATCGCCATCGCTGCCGAGCACAATCCCGGAGTCGTCGCCTTCTTCGCGCTGGCCGCCGACATGGCAGACTGCGTCGCGGGCTTGCCCCTCGGCATCGATGACGAACCGGGCAACGTCTTCGTTCCCGTCGCGCCGCAGGAAGAGCCATGAATGCGCCGGCGGCCTGGCAACTCGACGCGGCGACGATCGCCGAAGGCGTTCGCTCGGGCGCGCGCTCGGCGCTGGCCGGGGTCGAGCAGTGCCTGGCCCGGATCGCCGCCACCGACCGCCGGGTCAACGCCTTCACTTCCATTCTCGAAGAGCGCGCGCTGCGCCGTGCCGCACGCGTCGACGCTCACCCGCGGCGCGCCGACTTGCCGCTCGCGGGCGTGCCGTTCGCGGTGAAGAACCTGTACGACATCGCCGGCCTGCCGACGCTCGCCGGCTCGAAGATCGAGCGCGACGCCGCGCCCGCGGCGCGCGACGCTTTGCTCGTGCGGCGTCTCGAGGCCGCCGGCGCCGTCCTCGTCGGCGCGCTCAACATGGACGAGTACGCCTACGGCTTCACGACCGAGAACGCGCACTACGGCGCGACGCGCAACCCGCACGACCTCGAACGCAGCGCCGGCGGCTCGTCGGGCGGCTCGGCCGCCGCCGTCGCCGCAGGCCAGGTGCCGCTCGCGCTCGGCTCCGACACGAACGGCTCGATCCGCGTACCGGCGTCGTTGTGCGGCACCTTCGGACTGAAGCCGACGTACGGCCGGCTGCCGCGCTCGGGCACCTACCCCTTCGTCGCCAGCCTCGATCATCTCGGGCCGTTCGCGCGTACGGTTCGCGACCTCGCGCTCGCCTACGACGCGATGCAGGGTCCGTCGGCGTCCGACCCGGCCTGCGCGCGGCGCGCGGCCGAGCCGGCCAGCGCCGGCCTGCGCGACGGCGGGACGCGACCGCGCGTCGGCGTGCTCGGCGGCTGGTTTCGCGAAATGGCACAGCCCGAAGCCCTTGCCGCGGTCGATGCGGTGGCCGAAGCCTTCGGAACGACGCGCCTGGTCGAATGGCCGCACGTGGCGCGCGCCCGCGCCGCGGCCTTCCTCATCACGAACGCCGAAGGTGGGGCGCTGCACCTCGCCGACCTGCGCCGGCGCGCCCGCGACTTCGACCCGCTGTCGCGCGATCGCTTTCTCGCCGGCGCGCTGCTGCCTGCGGCGTGGATCGTGCAGGCGCAGCGCGCGCGGCACTGGTTCGCGCGCCAGGTCGCTGCCGCGTTCGCGACGGTCGACGTCGTCGTCGCGGCGGCCACGCCTTGCGTCGCCGCGCCGATCGGCGCGGAGTGGCTCGAGCTCGCCGGCACGCGGCTGCCGCTGCGCGCCAGCCTCGGCCTGCTGACGCAACCCGTGTCGTGCGTCGGCCTGCCGGTCGTCTCGGTGCCGCTATGGGGAATGAGCGTCGCCGCACCGCACCTGCCGATCGGCGTGCAGCTGATCGCCGCGCCGTGGCGCGAGGACCTGGCACTGAGCGCGGCGGCGATGCTCGAAGCGCAAGGCGTGTGCAGCGCGCCGATCGCGGCATTGCGCGAGACGTCTTCGCCCCGAGTGGCGGCCTGACATGAAGCCGCCACGCTCGCTTCGTTCGCTGCCCCCCGCGGGAGCGCGTCAATGCCATGGGGCGGCCCGGCGGTACCAACGATGAACATCGACCAGCCCGACGTCCACGCCGAAGTCAGCGCCGCGTTCGCCGACTACGAAAAGGCGCTCGTCGGCAACGACGTCGAAACCCTCGACACGATGTTCTGGGCGACGCCTTCGACCGTGCGCTACGGCACGGCGGAAAACCTCGTCGGCATCGACGCGATCCGGCGCTTTCGCGCCCAGCGATCGCCGGCCGGACTGGCGCGAGCGTTGCGCAACACCGTCATCACGACCTTCGGCAGCGACTTCGCGACAACGATGACCGAGTTCGTCCGGCCGGGTTTCGAGCACGACGGCGAGCTCGCGCGGATCGGTCGCCAGAGCCAGACCTGGGTGCGCTTTGCCGGCGCCGGCTGGCGCGTCGTCGCAGCGCACATCA
>JGI24140J50213_10000314_pt1 | contig 22863 bp, 18 predicted proteins | sample BarGraIncu00222A_FD_50213 | JGI IMG/M metagenome (IMG submission 50213)
GCCCGAGCTTAAGTTTTCGGTACACACAGCGGTTGGTGTGCGTTCTAGCTAGTCGACGTGACCCACATTGAAAGCTGAGTCGATGAGACCGCTCTTGAGGTGGATAATCCGGGTACCGAGGTCCTGCGCTTCATCGCGATTGTGCGTCACATAAACCAGCGTAAATCCCAGTTCGCCGTGCAAACGTAGGATGTCCTTTCGTATCTGTCTGTTCAGCGCATCGTCGAGACTGGAGAGTGGTTCGTCCATGAGTACGATACGAGGCGCTAACGCGAGGACCCGAGCAAGGGCCACGCGCTGTTGCTGCCCGCCTGATAGCTCTCCCGGCTTGACGTTCAAATAGTCGCCAAGCCCCACGAGATCGACCATGTCTCTCACGCGCTTTTGGCACGCCTTATTGGGAATTTTCCTTGCCCTTAGGCCGAATTCGATATTCTCGCTAACGGTCATATGAGGCCAGAGCGCAAGATCCTGAAAGACCATACCGATCTCGCGTTGCTCTGGTTCGCGAAGATTTCGTCCGCCGGCCGCGACGAGTTCATCGTTGATCAGGATGTCGCCAGATTCCGGCGTGACCAGGCCGGCAATCAAATGCAGCACCGTTGACTTGCCGCAGCCCGACGGGCCGAATAGTACAACCCGTTCTCCTGCTTCTATTCTTAGCGATAGTGCATCGATGGCTCGTCGACCCGGATAGACCTTCGATACTGCTCGAAATTCGATCATGCTCATGATTGTCGCGCGCCATGTCGGAGCCAGAGGCTCACTACGCCGAGTGGAAGAAGTGTAACCACAATCAAGATAACGCATAGCGCGGCAATCAAGCTGGGGGCGCCATTGGCCATTAGCGTCAAAATACGAACCGGCAGGGTATCGGAGCCCGGCGGATAGACGACGATGCTAATACCAATGTCGCGCAGGCAAAACACGTAGCTGATGAGCCATGCGGCGATCAGGCCGCGTCTTGCTAAAGGCGCCACGATGTGCCGCAAGCTCATGAACCAACTTGCGCCGCAAAGCCGCGCGGCGTGTTCGAGGGAACGTGGAATCCGTTCCAGGGTCGCAGCCGTAATCCGCATGGGGAGCACTGTATATTGAGCCAGATAACCCAGGATCAGGATCGCCGGGCTTCCATAGATTGCGTTGGTCATTGGCGTATTCCACAAACTGATAAGTCCGATACCGATGACCGTCCCAGGCAATGCAAAGAGAAAGAGCGCCAGCGCATCAACACTTCGCCACAGAGGCAGCGCTCGATTGTGAATCAGGTACCCGCAAAAGAAACCGAGCAGAGCCAGTGCGGTTGCTCCGATCACCGCAAAGGCGATGCTGCGTACAATGCTATCGCTTGCTCGCGCGAACGCTTCGATATAGGCGCTGGGTGAAGCCGATTGGATGACGAGCACTGCCAGGGGCAGGACCACTGTGAGCAGAGCCCAACCCAAGACAATACCGAAAACAGGGAGGCGCCAATGTCCGAGTGTTATTTGCGTGCGTCTCGCACCCTGCCTAACCGCCTTGAGCTCCAGGATCGGGCTGTGCAGCAATCGATATTCAAGGGTCAAGATTGCCAGTGTGACGAGGAGCATCGGAATTGCGGCCGCCGTTGCCGCGCCGAAGTCATAAAAGGCAGCGAATTGGGTGAGGATCTCAACCGGATACACCGGGTAGCGCAGATAGGTCGGTACTCCGACTTCCCCGAATGCCAGAAGGAAGACCAGGATAGCCGCGAACAGAATCGCTGGAGCTATTAACGGCAGCGTGATCCGCCGCAAGACGTTCGGCCAGCGACTCACCAATCGACCCGCCTCTTCCAGCCGCGGATTTACGGCGCCGACGTACGTGATGGTGAGCAGCATGACAATCGGCATCAACGCGGTGAACAGCACTCCAGTGCACCCGGGCAGTCCAAAAAACGCTGTCGATAGGATATCCGACGTTGCGGGAGGCAATGCCTGACTGATCCATCCGCCCTTGCCGACAACGGTGCCCCAGGCCACTGCTGTCAGATAAGGAGGAATCAGGAGTGGCACGGTGAGCAATACGCCGAAAGTACCTCGCCAGGGCAAATCGGTCTTGCCAATCAACACGCCCAAAGGCACGCCTACGGCGGTCGCAAGAGCCGAGGCCAGAAAGGACAGCAGCACGCTGCGCCCCAGCAATAGCGCGTACTCATGGCTGGAGGCTAACAGCGTTTGATAGGCCTTTAGGCTGAAACTGCCAGAAATATAGAAGCTGCTGCCCACCATCGCGAGGACCGGCAACAAGCCGATAACAGCGAGCAGCGCTACGGCAATGACCAGCGTCAGACGTTTTTCCAAGATTTCAGAACCCGGCCCAACTCTTCAGAAATGGCAAAATCGTCTGCAGTTTTGAGGCTATGTCCGTGTAATTCACTTTCATCACCTTGATCGACTCGATTGGCTGCAAATAAGGTGGCATCGCGACATCAGGGTGCAATGGAATCTGAGCCGCGTCGGAAAAAGCCAGTTTTCTCTCGGTCTCTTTCGAGAGCAGGTAGTCGATGAGCTGCTTGCCGGCTGAGGGATGCGGCGAGCCGGCAATCAGCACGACTGCGTTGGGCACCACGAAGCAGCCGAATTCGTTGGCGCCTTGATCGGGATAAATCATCTCCACCGGCTGGTGCTGCTTCATCCGATTTACCACGTCGTCGCTGTCCACGAGGCTGAAAGCGAATTCGCCGCGCGCTACCAAGTCAGCGCTGTCACCGTTGCTGGGGGACATTTTNACGGCATTATCTCGCAAGCCTTGCATAAAGGCGTGCCCGCGCTCGTCGCCCGAGAGGACAAACAGTGCGGCGATCTGCGTGGTCGTGGTGCCAAAGAGCGGATTCGCAATCACGGCTTTGCCGCGCCACCTTGGTTCCGTGTAAGACAACATTGACGTCGGCTTCGGAGACGCATCCCGATGCACAATGAGAACGCGCGCTCTCGCCGCAAAACCGGTCCAGTACCCATTGGGGTCGCGAAACGTCTCCGGGATTCCTACTCCATTCTGCGAAATATAGGGTGCGGCGATTCCCTGCTGTCGCAAGACCTCAGCGCGGACCGGTTCGTTGGCCCAATAGACGTCGGCTTGCGGATTGCGCTTTTCGGCGATCAGCCGGTTCATCGCTCCGGCGCTTTTGGTTTCCTCGGTGTCGTAAACCGCCCTCACCTGGATCCCCGTCTCCTTCTCGAAATCCTTGAGGATAGGCTCCGAAAAGACCTGATCGTGGCTGACATACACGACCACTGTCGGCGTGGAACCGGCGGAATGGTAGCGCCACAAGGCAATGGCCAGCGCGACGAAAACCAGGGGGACAATCCAGAAGGCTTTCTTCATACGCAAAGCTCCCTGATCGACGTGTCCGCCCTCGCGCTAAGGGGGCTCGGCGGGTATGAACGCTCGCACGGGTTCAATGGGTCAGCGACTCCATGGCTGAACCTTAGTGCTACTCACCGCCAAATGAAAAATCATCAAACGCGGTAACGCTATCCGCCTTGGTCCACACCCCGACAGCACCGGGTCCTGAAATGTGACGATCCTGCTGTGCGATATACTGCTTGCCATCCAGAAGNACNTTGATGTCCTGTCCGGNAAATTCTACGCGCAGCGTGTGCCATTGGTTGCGCGCAACGGGCGCATTAACGTAGTTGATGGTATTTCGACGTCCGCTCTCGGTGTAATAGAGCGAAACGTTGTTTTCCAACGCGTTGGCTCGCGCCACGTAGTAGTTGTTGCCGTCCTTCCACCGCCATACGAGTCCACCAGCCTGATCCTCACGCCCTTCAAGCGGCTTGAACTTGACCTCCGCAAAGCCGTTGGTGATCGAGGCGCCTTTCCACACACACCAGGGAAACGTGCCGCTGCCGGATTGCTTGAGAACATTTGGCTGACTTGGTGCCGTTGAGTCGGCTTCAATCGTCCATTTAGGTGAGCCGCGACCGGTCACGCCGCAGGTCAAGGCCGCTGGTTGTGAGCCTGTTGAAGCCTTGTCGAATGTATCGGTCTCGGCGAACGCTGTCGTCGCCATTGCGATCGTCGCGGTCGCGATAAGTAGAATCTTCATTGGTTCCTCCAGGTGCTGGTGAGCGCCCGAGATGCGAGCCATGCACGGTTACAAAACAATCGTCTTTCGCCGCTGCTCATTTCGNNGAGGCGACGGCGGTTTTGTCCAAGGCCGCGCGAATGCCGCGCGCGAGCTTCATGGCGTCGTCGTTTGCCCAGAAGTGAATGAAGAAAAGCCGGGGTTGCTCGTCTAGCATGTGGCTATGGATAGCTGTTACCTCGATATCGCCCGCTCGCAACTCGCGGATAAGAGGATTGACTTCGTCACCCATCACCAAGAAATCGCCGGTGATGGCGGCTTTGCCGTCCCCGGTTGGCTGGAAGCCGATGCCATTGGCACCGCCGAGCGCGCCGCTTATTTTCAACCCGCCTTCCATAATGGGATCACGTCGCGGCACACCGAATTGATAGACGCCACCGTTTGCGGTGCCTTTGACGCGCATGACCGCATCGAGCTTTACCGTATCCAAATCGATTGCCGGTGGCGGATTTGGATTGGGCGCTAGCGGATCAAGTGGTGTTTTGCTAGCTGACGAAAGTGCTGAGCGAATGACGGTTGCCATTTTCTCCGGATCGCCGTGGCCGCCAACATGCATGTAAAAGGTCGCGGGCGAAGCGCGCAGGATGTGATTGTGAATCGCCGTGATATCGAGCCCGCCGTCGAGCAGTTTCGTCATCACCGGGGTGATTTCGGTCTCTAGCAGAACGAGGTCGCCCATCACCATGGCCTCGCCGTGCATCGGCGCGAAGGCAACCCATCCTCCGAGCGCAAGCGCGGGCTTGATGGCTACTCCGTCAAGAGTCACATGCAGGTCAGAGCGCGCCAGTGCGTAACGATGGACCTCGCCTGCGACGACGGCGGTCTTGCCCAGCGCGGCGTCGACTTTTTTCCAATCAATGTCGGCAGATCTCGCGATCGTGGGTCCCGATAGAGCAACTACCAAGGTTAATAACGTCAATTTCTGCGTCATCTCTTCTCCCCTATCTTCGCCCCGGCCGTTGGATTTTTCGAAGTTCATTACCGCAGGAAGGTGCGGAAGCATGCGTCACGGATTGGCGTACCGAAAAATCGGTCGTTTGCCGGGCCATTTTGCTTGGAATTTCAGATGAATGACGGGCATGCAAAGCGCCTCGCAAAAACGCGGGACGCGATACTTGGGCATGTCGCCTCGTGGGGGGATCGCTGACCCCCATACCGGACCTAATCGTGGAACCCGGGGATTGTTCCAGCGGCGGCACGGCTGGATTTTGCCCGGCCGCCACGTGATCGGGGTGAGGCCGACCTGTCCCTGTCGCAAACCCAATACGACCGGTGACAAACCGCGAATCGGGTGCAACTTCTGCCGAATGGTCGAACTCGGTCAACTGATCTGATGCGGGTTGATTGGATTGTTCCAACCGCGAGCTTCGCTGGAAATCGAGGCCCCAGCGCTTCGCTACCGGCTCAATATGCTGCGGCGGGGATACTGGGCGATTTGCGTTTTCTTCACGCAAACAATTCAGAACACGCTCCAGATCCGTCCCACCAGCCGCGCGGTTGTTTACAATCGCTCTAAGGTAGCGCTCCAGTCCAGCCGCTGCGCTTGACCTATCGATCCACCATTGGAAAGAGAGGTCATGACCAGCACGCAACAAAACGACGCTCGCCCGCAAATGCCGTTAGGATTGGCCAAGCGCGGCTATTCGGGCGTTATCCACCGCATCGCCGCCGTCGATGCAGGTTCCGCGCTGTCGGCCACCGAACTCGAAAGCCGGCTGATCGAACTCGGCTTCGTCGAGGGCGCCAGAGTCGAGGTACTGCACGAAGGCGTGATCGGGCGCGATCCGATCGCCGTACGCGTCGAGAACGTCACCATCGCCGTGCGCCGCCGCGAGGCGATGGCCATCATTGTGGCTTGACGAAACGGTCCCCCCGCGATGGAAGCCCCGTTGATGCATCTCGCCCTGGTGGGCACGCCAAACAGCGGCAAGACCTCGCTGTTCAATGCGCTCACCGGGAGCCGCCAGAAGGTCGCGAACTATCCCGGCGTGACGGTGGAGCGCAAGGAAGGATCATTCGTCACGCCGCTGGGGCGTCAGGTTTCGCTGGTCGATTTGCCCGGCACCTATTCGCTGCGCGGCCGCAGTCCGGATGAAGAGATCACGCGCGATGTCGTGCTCGGCCGCACGCCCGGCGAGGCGGTGCCGGATCTCGTGCTCTGCGTGGCCGACTCCACCAATCTCAGATTGACCATCCGTCTCGTGCTCGAGCTCAAAAGCACCGGCCGGCCGCTGCTGCTGGTGCTCAACATGTTCGACATCGCCACCCGCCGCGGCGTTACCGTGGACGTGGCGCGGCTGTCCGAGGCGCTCGGCGTGCCGGTCGTCACCTCGATCGCGGTGCGCAAGGGCGGCACCGCCGAGCTGTTGCGGCGAACCGACGAAATCTCGGCGCAGGCGCCGGTCCCCTTGCAGCAAAATCTCTGGCAGCCGCTTACGGTCGCCGGCTTGCGCGCCACCCAGCGCGAGGCCGACCGCATCATCGCAGCGACCATCAGCCTGCCGACCAGGCCCGATACNTGGACCGCGCGGGTCGATGCCGTGGTGCTGCACCCGGTGGCGGGGCTCNNGATCCTNGCGCTGATATTGTTCGTGATGTTCCAGGCGGTGTTCGCCTGGGCCCAGCCGCTGATGGATCTGCTGTCGTCCGCCTTCGCCGCGCTGGGTCTACTGGTGCACGACACATTGCCCGCGGGCCTGCTGCAAAGCTTCCTGCAGAATGGGGTGATTTCCGGCGTCGGCAGCGTCATCGTGTTCCTGCCGCAGATCATCATCATCTTCCTGTTCATCCTGCTGCTGGAAGATTTCGGTTACATGGCGCGGGCGGCGTTCCTGATGGATCGCATCATGGGCGGCGCCGGCCTGCACGGCCGCGCCTTCATTCCCCTGCTCTCCAGTTTCGCCTGCGCGATCCCCGGCATCATGGCAACAAGGGTGATCGACAACCGCCGCGACCGGCTCACCACCATCCTGATCGCGCCGCTGATGACCTGCTCGGCACGGATCCCGGTCTACACGCTGATCATCTCCGCCTTCATTCCTGCCCGGCAAATTGGCGGCTGGGTCAACCTGCAGGGTCTGGTGATGTTCGGCCTCTATGCGGTGGGCATCGTCAGCGCGCTCGGCGTATCGTTCGTCATCAAGTTCTTCATGTTGCGCGACTACGCGCCGGCACCGTTCATGCTGGAACTGCCTGATTACAAGATGCCGCGCGCCGGCAGCGTCGCGATCGGCATCTACACCCGGGCCAAGATGTTTCTGCACCGCGCCGGCACCACGATTTTCTCGATGATGGTGCTGATCTGGTTTCTGGCGTCGTTTCCGCTGCCGCCGGCGGGGGCAACTGACCCGGCCATCAATTACAGCTTCGCCGCCATGATCGGCAAGGCGCTGGAACCCTTGCTGATGCCGATCGGATTCAACTGGCAGATCGCGGTGGCGCTGATCCCGGGCATGGCGGCGCGGGAAGTCGCGGTCGCCGCTCTGGGCACGGTCTATGCCATCGAAGGCGGCAAGGAAGCCGCCGACCAGATCGGACAGGTGCTTGCCACCAAATGGAGCCTCGCCACCGCGCTGTCCTTGCTAGCCTGGTACATCTTTGCCCCGCAATGCGCCTCCACGCTGGCGGTCATTCGTCGCGAGACCGGAAGCTGGAAATGGATGGCGATCACCTTCGCCTATATGCTGGCCCTCGCCTATGCTGCGAGCCTTGCGACCTATAACATCGCCTGCGCCCTTGGCGCAGGGTGAATTCTGCTCATCGCGACACCACGGAAAGCGCCAGCAGCGATAGCAGCAGCGCCGGCGGCATCACCGCGAGGCCGAGNTTGAGAAACCGNGAGGCGCCGACGTGCTCGCCTTCGCGCCGCAGCGCGATCAGCCAGAGAATGGTTGCCAGCGAGCCGGTCACNGACAAATTGGGACCGAGATCGACGCCGATCAGGATCGCGCCGGTGACATGGGTCGGAACCTCAGCGATTTGACTGGTGGTCGCCGCGATCAAACCCATCGGCAGATTGTTCACAAGGTTCGATGCGATAGCGACGACGATGCCAGCGATCCAGGAGGTGATCTGAGGCGAGGTCGTCGACGCCTGCTTCAGGACCCGTGCCAGCGCCGGCAGCACGCCGGTGCGGTTCAAGCCTTCGACCAGGATGAACAGACCAGCCACCAGCGGCAGCACCGACCAGGAAATGTCCTTCAACACCGGCAGCGGCGACTGCCGAGCAATCACCAGTACGAGCGTCGTCACCATCGCGCCCGCGACGAAGGTGGGCAGCCCGAGATCCGATCCCTGCGCCGACGCCGCCAGCAGCACGACCGCCGTCAATGCGATTCCCAATGCCGCGAGCTGGCCGCCGCGGCGCAGCGGCGCGATGTCACCGACCGCGGCGACCGCTGCATCGAGTTCGCGGCGTTGCGTCAGCCGCAGCACGACGTACGTCACCACGATCGCGACGACGGACGGTAATGCGAAGGTCTGCAGCCACTCCGACAGCGGCGGCATCTGCTTGCCGAACACGACGAGGTTGGCGGGATTGGAGATCGGCAGCACGAAGCTCGCCGCATTGGCGATGAACGCGCAAATGAACAGATACGGCAACGGCTCGACTTTGGCGGCGCGGGTGGCGGCATAGACCGCCGGCGTCAGAACCACCGCGGTGGCATCGTTCGACAGCAGCACCGTCACGATGGTGCCTACCACATAGACGATCAGAAACAGCCGTTTCGCCGAACCATGCGAGTGCCGCACCGCCCACCCCGCGAGCCAGTCGAACAGGCCCTCTTTCCGCGCCACTTCCGCCAGCAGCATCATGCCGATCAGGAAGAAATAAACGTCCATGCCCTTGGCCGCGGCCGCCAGCGCATCCGGCCACGGCAACAGGTTGAGCAGCACCAACAGGGCTGCGCCGGCGACCGCCCAGATGAACTCCGGTAGATTCCACGGCCGAACGATCACGCCGAAGGTTGCCAGCGCCGCAATCGCCCAGGTCGCGGCATGGGACTCCGGTATCATTGCGCGCCCGCCAGCGCGGTTGCCATCGGCCGGGCGCCCGAACCATGGAGCCGCGCGCAGGCCGGTTTGAGAACTGCAGCGAATCCAAGCCACAATGCAATCGAGCCGAGCGCGAAGCTGCCGAGAATAACGAACATCGCGCTATAGCCGATCCCTTGTGCAATCCAGCCGCCGATCGCGGGGCTGAGCGAGGCNCCAAGTCCCTGCACCGTCATCACCGCNCCCTGGCCGGCNTTGACGCGCCCGGTGCCGGAAAGAATGCGCGCAACAAGGCCGGGGACGGCAACGCTCTGCAGGCCGGCGCCGATCCCGTCAAGGATTTGAACGGGATATACACCCCATTTGTTCATCACGCAGGCCGCGAGCACGCCCCGGATCGGCAGTGCGACAAACGAGATCAGCAGCACCAGCCAATATCCTTGCTTCTCGGCGAGACGCATCGCGATCAAGGATACGAGGATCATCGTGCCCTGCGCCACAACGATCGTGATCGCGACAAAGCCGGCAGGGTCCGCCTGCCCGGCCGAGACCACGGCAAGCCCGTACAGCGGAAGCATGGCGGCATTGCCGAGATGAAAAAAGGCCAGTGCCGCGGCCAGGATCAGCAACGGCTTGGATTCGAGCAGCACGGTGATGCCACCGACCTTGCCGTTGTCTTCACCATCCCTGTTGAGCCCGCGCGCCTCGTCGTCGTCGATCGCGGCACTCGGGATCATCAGCACCGAGACGATCGAAAGCACGCCGAATACGGCTGCCAGCACCAACACGGCCGGAAAGCCGAACATCCATCCGAGCAGGCCCGACAGGCCAGCGCCGACCATGTTGCCGGCATGGTTGAACGCCTGGTTGTGTCCGTTTTGCCGGTTGAACCCGGCCTGACGAACCATTCCGAGCGTGATGCCGGACACCGCGGGTCCGATCGCCGCACCGGCGATCGCGGTTGCGACCTGCGAAAGCGTCACCAACCAGAAACTTTGCGAGAGCAAAACGATGCCGGACGCGATCACTGTGCAGATGCCTGGGATGATGATGCAGAGCTTCTTGTGTCTGGTCGCATCGACGAGCGCGCCCGCGGGCGTGGTCATCAGCATTCCGGCAACGCCGCCGACGGTCATCACCGTCCCGATCAGCCCGCTCTCCCAGCCATGCGCCAATAGAAACACACCGAGGAACGGGCCGATGCCCGCCTGCATGTCGGCCATGAAAAAATTCAGCGACAGCAGCGGCCGGATGCCTTTGGAAGTGGGTAGCCGGTTCAGGTTGGGTTCCGATCGCTGTGATGAGCGACAGGCTAACGCTCGAAACGCCGTTTTGGTTCGCGTTTTGGTGTCGCCGGGCTTTGGCTGGAATCTAAATTCGCGCGCTAGAACAACGGTCGCGGCGGAGCGGTGGCCTGTGGCGGTGGCGTCAGCACCAGAGGCGGCCGCGGCTTCGGCGGGCGCAGCACGCCGGGGGCCGGCCGGACCTCGATTGGCGGCGGCAGCGGCGCAACCTGCTGACTGACTACCGGCGCATTGGCGTTAGGCGGCGCCGCTGCCGTTGGCGGCACTGCGGCGGTTGGCGGGGCTGCTGCAGCAGCTGGCGGACGCGGAACACTGGCCCTGGGCTTCGGCGGCAACCGCCGCGGATCGCGACCGAGAATCGGTGCATCGGAGAGCGGTTGGCCGGGCAAGGCCGCATCCGGCGCTGTTGCATACGGCGGAATCGCCGCCGGCGATTCGCCGCGCTCGATCGCATCCAGCCGCCGGGTTTCGCGATCGATCGCCCGTACCGCCAGCCATGACGACAGCGCCGCCACGTCGACGGTGCGACTGAGGGCGTCCGGCGAACCGGCGGCGAACAATTGTATTTCCGGGCGGCTGGTCGACGGTCCGGCCGCCGTCAACGCCAGTTCGGCACGAATGTCGGCCTGGTCGGCGGGAATATCGTAGCCGCCCGATATGATGGCACGCGCATCCTTGGCCTCGAGCGTGGTCGCGCCAACGCGAAGCCGGCCGTCCCTGATATTGAACGGGATCTGCGCCGACGGGACCGACAATGCGCCGGCCGACAACACCGGCTCGACAATCTGCCGCAGCCGGGCGTCGTCGGTCGCCTGTCCGGCGTCGCTGGCGCGGATCGCAACCTCGAATACGCGCGGATTGAGTCCGGCGATGCCAGCGGATTCCAGCGTCACGATCCCGCTTCCGGACAACGCGCCGGTCAGCGCCGATGCGCTGCGGCCCTGGCTCGCCAGCGTCATCTGCATCGACGCACGGCCTGCGGGCATCACGAGGCCACGATAACGCAACGCCGCGCCATCGACGCCCCTGAGCTGAATCCGCGCATTCAACGCAATTCCATCCACCGCGGGTTTCGCGTCGAGGCTGGCGGTTGCTTCGCCGCCGCCGATGGTGCCCTTGATGGCGTCGAACGTCAGCGATTGGCCGTCGCTCTTGACCGTACCGCTGACCGGTCGCAATTCGCCGCCGCCGGGAAGCGAGCCGTGCAGTGCCTGAAACGCGACATGGCCGCGCCAGCCCTTCATTAGCCCGGCACCGAGCGGCTCAGCCGCATCGCGCCCCGCGGCACCGATGGCAAGTGCAAATACCGGCGCGACGTCAAGCGCGTCGAGGCCGACCTCGCCTTCGACATCGCTTTCCGCGTCGAGCGTCAACGCCAGGCGCCCGCGCAGCCGCGAGCCCGATATCGCGCTATCGAGATCATCGAAGGTCAGCTTGCTGCCGGCCAGCGATACGCGCGACGACAGGCGGATGTTCTGAACCAGCGCGTCGGACGGCTTGAGACCAAACAAGGGTGCGAAGTTGGCGCGGCGAACCGTGAGACTGACGCTGGCCCTGGGCTCCGACGCCCAGGGCTCCGCGGTCCCCTGCGCTTCGGCGTCGAGGCCGGCTCCCGATATCTTCGCTTTCAGCCGCAGCGGCGAGCGCCACACGCCGGCGACGGATCCCTCAAATTGCGCCGGACCGTCGCCCGCCACGATCGCGCGATCGAGCCCCAATAAGACAAGCAAGGAACGGCCCTGGTCCGACGACAATTTCGATTCAATGCCGATTTCGCTGCGTTGGAGTTTGTCGAGATCGATCGCGCGGATCGCCGCAATGTCAGGCTTTGCGGTGAAGGTGGCGACGCCCTTGAGCTGCGTTGCGTCGAGATCGAGAACGGCGCGCGCGCTGGCGCGATCGGCATGTTCGGCGTTCTTGTCGAGATCGAGTGTCAGCTTGAGGCGCGCGGGTCCCGGACTTGTCCCCAACGAATTGAGCCGCGAGGAAAAATTGGGCGCAAATGGCGCGATCAGGCCGGTGATCCGGGCCAGCGACGCCGCGGTCGAATTCAGCGCCAGCCGCCCCGTGGTATGGACGCGGTCGAAATTGCCGGTGCCTTCCAGCATCACACCGGTCGCCTGGCCGATTTTCAGCTGATCGAGCGTAGCAGTCTTCGGCCCGTAGCCGAGCTTTGCGATCAACGGTTGCAATTCCTGACCGGCCGACAGGGCGCGACCGATATCCAGCGACAGCTGCGCTTCGTCCGGCCACTCGGCTTGCGGGCCCGCCATCGAGCGCACGAATGCCGTTGCGGCATCGAAATCGAGACGTTCCGCCTTCAACTCGGCATCGATCCGGGAGCCGCCGCTGGCCGACGGGTTGGAGACTGCAACCCGGCCGGTAACAGCGCCGCCATCGATTTCGGCAGTCATGGCATCGATCGCGAAGCGATTCGGGCCGATGCTGACCTTGCCGCGCAGTTGCAGCGGCTTTTGACTTCGATAGGTGATCTCGCTGCGCCCCTGCAACCACGCCACCAGCATATCCGGATCGGACGATTCGACGTCGAGCGCACCTTTGAAAATGCCGGAGGNGCCGGGCGGCAAGTCGGCGCCGCTCAGGTCGACGCGGGTCGTGCCGGGTGCGCGAAAATCCAGCCGGTCGATAGTCCAGGATTTGGCATCGGCATGCAGGTCGGCGGTAACATTCTGCACCGGGCGACCGCCCAGCATGATCTGCTCGGAGCTGAATTCGATGTGTGCCGGGATCAGAGCTTGCGGGAGCGCGGCCATCAACGCGCGCAGCCCCGGCAACAATCGTATCGGCTCGGCGGCGTGATCCTTGTCGTCGTTCTTGTCGTCGTTCTTGACGAAGAACCTGTCGGCATCGAGTTGCCGTGCCGAGAGCACGGCATGAAGCTGCGGCGAGGCGCCAAAGCGCATGTCGGCCAGCCCTGTGAATTTCAGCGCCGTGTCGTCGGGGCCGTAGCTCGCTTCGAGTTGTTCGAACCGCGCGGCGGCCGGATCGGCCTTGACCTTGGCCGATATTCGCCACGGCGTCGACCCCGCGTCGGCGCCTTTCGCGTTCGGCGCAGCCGGAACCGACAAGGTCGCCACACCTTCGAAGCGCGGCGCCCGCGTCTCGAAGCGGAGCACGCCTTCGAGGTCGGCCGACAGCGCGCGCGCGCCGGGGTCGAGGTTGAGATGAATCCTTGTACCTTCGCCGTCGACGCTCTGACCGGATGAGATGCGGAACGGATAGCGCGTGCCGGACAGCATGAAGTTGCCGTCGCCGCGCACAGCCCCCGCCAGCGAACGGACGTCGCCGCTGAAGGCGATATCGTTCAACTCCAGCGTCTCGCGGCTGGCAGCGTCATGCAGCGCGATGCGGCCGGTCAGGTTCAGGCGGTCGATCGAAAGCGATCCGAGGTTGAGCGTTCCAACCGAGACCGGCCAGTCGATTCGCCCCTGCGGGTCAAGGCCGAGATCGAGCGACAGGCCATTGATCGTCAATTCGTTGGCGCGCCACTCGCCGCGCATCAGCGAGCCCAGACTGAACTCGACGTCGAGCATGTCGGCGCGAACCTTGCCGAGATCGTTGGCGCCGCCGACCACCACCGAGCGCAACCGCAGCGATGGCGTCGGCAACAGGCGGGCATCGAGCGCGCCGGCGACACGCACCGGCGCGCCGAGCACCCGCGTGGCCTCGGTCTCGAATTGCGGCCGGAACTGATTCCAGTCGATAAAATACGGTCCGATCAGCGCCGCGATCAGCGCAATGATGAAGGCAATCGCCAATCCGAGCAGCGTCGTCTGCACGGCGTCTCCCCTCGAGCATGTTCCGTTGCGTCGATCATGCGGGCATGAGGCGGTACATTCGCCAGGCAACCTATGCCTTTGCAAAAGCGAGTTGAAACCGTCTGTCCACCGGCCGCACCGAAATCAACGCCGGAGCAGCGCCATATATAGAGACAACTGTGGCGAAGTCACAGCAACCTTGCGTTACGGCCTGATGCCGACGCCGTCACCAGCTCGCGGGCAGCGCCTTGAGGCCACGCAGCACAAAGGTCGGCCGCCATTCCGGATTCTCGGCGTCGTCCAGCCGAAGCTCCGGGAGCCGGCGCAGCAAGGTCGAGATCGCGATTTCCGCCTCAATGCGCGCCAACTGGGCGCCGAGGCAGAAGTGAATGCCCCCGCCAAAGGACAACGGGCGCACATTGGGACGGGTGATATCGAGCTGATCCGGCCGATCAGGATACACCGCCGGGTCGCGATTGGCCGAACCCAACAGGCAAAACACGCTCTCGCCTTTCGGAATTTTCTTGCCGCCGAGGTCGTCGATGTCTTCCAGCGCCACCCGGCCGGTCAGTTGCACCGAGGAGTCGTAACGCAGGAATTCCTCAACCGCGTTGGTGATGAGGCCGGGATTGGCCTTGAGCAGCGCCAGCTGGTCGGGATTGCGATGCAGCGCCAGCAGCCCGTTTCCGATCAGATTGACCGTGGTCTCGTGCCCGGCGCCGAACAACAAAATGATGTTGGCGGTCAATTCCTCGTTGGTGAGCTTGCTGCCGTCTTCCTCGGCCTGCACCAGTTGCGTCGTCAGGTCGTCGCCGGGCTTGCGGCGGCGCAGTTCGAACAGTTGCTGGAAATACATTTGCTGCATAGCATTGCCGGCGTTGCTCTGCTCGATTTCGGCCGGCGACATCGGCACTGGATCGAGCAGGCGCCCGCCATCGCGCGAACCCTTGTAGAAGGCCTCGCGATGCTCCTCGGGAATTCCAAGCATGTCGCATATGATCGTCACCGGCAGCCGAAACGCAAAATCCTCGATCAGATCCATGTGGCCCTGACCGACGATGGCATCGAGCGTTTCGTCGACGATCTGCTGGATGCGCGGACGCATATCCTCGACCCGGCGCGCGGTAAAGGCCTTCACCACCAGGCCGCGCAACCGGGTATGGTCGGGCGGGTCCTGCTGTAGCATCCAGTGGCTCATGCTGCGGAAGATCGGCTCCTCCATGATCTTCGGTCCGTAGCGCCGGATCGTCCGCTCGACAAAATCCTTGCCGAAACGCTTGTCGCGCAGCACCAGGCTGGCCTCGGCGTGCCGGCTCGCGACGAACGGGCCGAACTGGGTGAGGTGCATCGGATCGGTGGTGCGCAGCCGCGCATAATACGGATAGGGATCGCGAATGAATTCCGGCGCCAGCGGATTGAAAAGCGGCCCGGTCGTCGCGGCCTGAACATGCTCGTTCATGGGAACCCTCGATGTGTTGCCGCGCTGAAAGGTCTGCACATGGGACGCATGGACGACCCGCTAGCGCGCGGTTATCCGGACATTCTGACCCAATACACTATTGTATCGAGTTGCATTGTGCCCTAAAATGTCAGGATGTCAAGAGTTCGAACCAGACCGACCCGGGACGATACCTGCGAAAAGCTGTTCGAAGCGGCGGCGCGCGTCTTCGAGGATCAGGGAATCGGCGGCGCCAGCATCGAGGCCATTGCGGCCGCGGCCGGCTTTACGCGGGGCGCGTTCTATTCGAATTTCAAGAGCAAGGACGAGCTGATCATCGCCATGCTCGAGGATCACGTCGAACAATCCATTCGACGCAATCTCGATCTTCTCGACAAGCACAAGAACCTTGCGGATTTTATCGATGCGCTGAAGACCATCGACCGGAGCCATCGGGATCCGCTGGCGCGTTCTCCACTTTTGCACATGGAGATGATCCTGTTTGTGGCGCGCGCCGAAAAGCGCCGACCCGATCTCGCCAAACGGCTGCGCGCCCGCAGAAAGCTGATCGTCGATATCGTCGAGACCACGTTGAAGAACAACGGCAAGAACGGATCACTGAACCCGACATGGACCGGCGCGATCGTGCTGGCGCTGGAAGACGGCTTTCGCCTGCACCGCCTGATCGATCCGGAGACCACGCCGGCGGACAGCTTCCTGCGTGCGATCGGCGATCTGCAAAGAGGCATGGGAATTTCATCGGCCTGACGAAAGCTTAAATAGCCTCGGCGCCGGCCTTTACCTTGTGCAACTGGCCGGCGACCGCGCGGATTTTGCCGGGCGACGCCATCCAGATCGCCAGCGCGGATAATCCGCTGACGCCAATCCCGATCGCAAACGCCAGGGTATAATTCCCGGAAAGGTCGTGCAGAAAACCTGTGACCCACGGGCCCGCAGCACCTCCGACAATGGCCGCGAGCATCACGGTGCCGAAGATGCTGCCGTAATGTTTGCCCTGGAAGATCTCCACAACGACTGCCCCGATAACGGAGGTCAGGCCATAGCCGAGCACGCCCTGCGCCAGCACCATGACGTACACCAGTATCAAGGTCGGCGCCTTCGCCATCGCGATCAGCGCCGCATAGCAGATCGCAAAACCGAGGCAGCTCGCGGTCCATATCCATTCGCGCCCGAGCCGGTCCGAAAGATGCCCCAGAACGATCTGGCCGGGAATGCCGAGCAGGCTGACCGCACCCAGTGCCCAGACCGCGACGCCCGGGCTGAAACCGATGTCCAGAAGATATTTGGTCTGGTGAACCTGTACCGCGTACCAGACATACAATGCGCAGAAATAACCGACCGCGAGCCACCAGAAACGCGCCGTGCGAAGCGCACGGCTCAAGGTCCAGTCGGTGCCGGCCCAATCCGGGTCGACGATATTCGAGATCGGTTTGGCCGATGAGGCCGAAGGTGCCGCGTCGCCGTCCGGCTGAAGCCCGATGTCTTCCGGCCGCTTGCGCAGCAGCAGGTTGATCGGCGCCAGCACGACCAGAACCAGAATGCCCATCGCCGTGCAGGCGGTGCGCCAACCGGTCTGTTCGATCATGTGCTGCATCCACGGCAGCAGGGTGATCGAACCCAATCCGACGCCGGCAAATGCCAGTCCCATCGCCAGCCCGCGCCGGCGATTAAACCAGTTGGGCAAGAACAATGATTGACCGGAATAGCCGAGGCAGATGCTGCCGGAGCCGACCAGCACCCCGATGGTCAGATAAAGATGCCAGGGCTGCGTCGTCAGCGGCGCCAGCAGCAGGCCAGCCGCCATCAACGCGACGCCCATCTCCATCACGATGCGGGGACCGGTACGATCCATCATGCGGCCGATCAGCGGGCTGACGGCGGCGGAAACCAGAAAGCCGAACGAGAAGGCACCGGCGGTGACGCCGCGCTCCCATCCGAACTCGTCGATGATGGGCGGAAACAACAACGAGAACGACGTCCGCGCGTTGACGCCGATCGCCATGGTCACGAAGGTCACGGCGATGATCATCCAGCCGTAAAAGAAGGGAAGCCGCATCGGCGTGACGTTCCAACTGAGCGGCAATCGGACGACGATTGACGTCCCCTGCCGGGTTTGCCGGCTACGGTTACGTCATTCCGGCCGGTGAATCGATGGCCATGACGTCGCCGGGCTGTCGGCGTTGCACCGATAGCATTTGCCCCTTGCCGGTTGATGCGCATTGTTGCGATGCTTGGTTGCGTTGCCGGCGCCGAGCGCCGATGCGCGCACCATAAAAATCAGGCTGCACACGACAGCCAACGGAGAAGACGACCATGTTGACCATGTCCCATGCTGCAGGTGCGAACGAGCCGGCAGTTCGCGACATCACGCTGGGCGAATTACTGCAATGGGCGGCGGAAACCACGCCGGACCGGGTAGCGCTGATCGCAGGTGTCCCCGACAAGGCCAATCGCCGGCAGTGGACCTACGCGGAATTATACGCGCAGTCGTTACGCACCGCGCGGGCGCTGCGGGCGCGCTTCGAGCCGGGCGAACGGGTCGCGATCTGGGCCCACAACATTCCCGAATGGATCATGGTGGAGTTTGGCGCCGCCATGGCAGGCGTCATTCTGGTCACCGTCAACCCTGCCTTCAGGTCGAGCGAGGTCGAATATGTGTTGAAGCAGTCGCGCTCCGCCGGCATCATGGTGGTGACGGAATTCCGCGGCAATCCGATGCTGGCGACGGCCCAGGTGCTGCTCTCCCGCTGTCCCGAATTGCGGGAGGTCATTCCCTTCGATCGATGGGATGCATTCCTGGAATCCGGCGACATTGCCAAGCCTGAACTTCCGAAAGTCCGATCGACCGATCCGGTGATGATCCAGTACACCTCCGGTACCACGGGATTTCCCAAAGGCGCCCTGCTCCATCACCGCGGACTGGTCAATAACGGCGCGCACACCGCCGACCGCGCCGGCATCGCCGACGGCGCCGTCCAGGTGACCACCATGCCGCTGTTCCACACCGGCGGTTGCGTCTGTTGCGTGCTCGGCGCCATCTCCCGGCGCGCCACGCAGGTGCTGGTCGAGGCCTTCGATCCCGGGCTTGTGATCGAACTCCTGGACACCTATCGCGGCAACGCGATGCTGGGCGTGCCGACCATGCTGGTCGCGATGATGGAGCATCCGTCGTTTGCGACCGCCGATCTTTCCTCGATCAATGCGATTTATTCCGGCGGCTCGACGGTGCCGGCTTCCATTGTCACCGCTCTCGAACAGTGGCTGGGCGCCGCCTTCACCATCGTGTTCGGCCAGACCGAATGCTCGCCGGTCGCCCTGATGACCTGGGCCACCGATAGCATCACCGACAAGGCCGAGACCATCGGCTCGCCGATGCCGAACGTCGAGGTCAAGATCGTCCATCCAGACACCGGAGAGACCGTTCCGATCGGCGAGATCGGCGAGATCTGCACGCGCGGCTATCACATCATGCACGGATATTTCGAGAACGAGGCGGCGACGGTGGCGGCCATCGACACCGACGGCTGGCTGCATACCGGCGATCTCGGCGCGATGGATGACCGGGGCTATTGCACCGTCGAGGGAAGACTGAAGGACATGATCATCCGCGGCGGCGAAAACATCTACCCGCGTGAACTCGAGGAATTGCTGTTCCGCCATCCAAAGGTCGGAGACGTTGCCGTGGTCGGATTGCCCGACCCGAGATGGGGCGAAGTCGTATCGGCGTTCATCCGTCCCGCGCCGGGCAACTCGATCGACAAGAACGAACTGCATGACTATCTCCGCGAGCATCTCGCCCCGCACAAGACTCCGCGCCACTGGTTCGTGGTCGAGACCATGCCGCTCACCGGCTCCGGCAAGATTCAAAAGTTCAAGCTGCGCGAGCAATGGTCGAAGGGCGAGGTGATGGAGTTGTAAGCAGCGACAGCGCCGGGCGCACTGAAATATCCGGAAATGCTTCACCGCGCTGATGAGCGATTTGGTTGGCAATCTTTTAACGCAAGCCGCGACATTTCTGCACAGGGGCCTGATGATCATGAAACGCGATGTTCGACACGATCCTTCTGCTGGCTGGTGCGGCTGAGCAATCCGTCTTGCCGCTCGCATTGCGCGGACAGCCTCCCAACGGGCCATACTACCGTAGCCAACAGGCCCCAGGGTTAATCAACGATTAATGCTGTTCTGTCAGTGATGCTTCGTCGGCTGCTTACGCGGGGCCAACGGAGGATTTCAATGTCGACCGTAAACATCATGAGCATCCTGCAGTCGAGCTACTCGGCTGCATCGCAACAGAGCCTNATCCCAGCGGGAGCGAAATTCGCCCCCGTCGATCCGACCAAGTACACGGGCACCTGGACCGGCAAGGACAGCACTGGCAAGGCATTCTCGCTGGTGATCAGCAAGGTCAGCGGCTACCGCGCCAATGTGACGTACCAGAGCGCCGCCGGCGGCCAGCAGTATCAACGGGTTTTCATCTCCACCAAGGGCTCGTTTCGAATCGGCGATTCCAGCTTCACGCTGACGGGAAAAGGCACCGCGCAGGTGGACACCATTTTGACCGATCCCACCACCGGCATACAATCGGCTGAAAAGGCTCCCGCGACCCGAACGACGACCTGAGCGACCCGGTCATAGCGTCGACTCAGGCTTTTTAATCGGTGCGGGTCAGCTCGTTCCGGATCGTTTCGCGAGCCGACAAAGCGCCGACCCTCTTCGTTCGAGCGTGATCTCCGGGCAAACGCTTCGCGTTTGTCCCAAGGGAAAACCGGTTCCCACTTTTCCGGATAACGCTCTAAGCCGCCGGCAAAATCTTGCCGGGGTTGAAGATATTCTGCGGGTCGAGCGCCTGCTTCACTGCGCGCATTGCGTCGATCGCCTCAGGGCCAAGCTCGGCCTTGAGGTACTTCTGCTTGCCCTGCCCGATGCCGTGCTCGCCGGTGCAGGTGCCGCCCATCGCCTGCGCGCGTTCCACCAGCCGATGCATGAAGTCCTCGCCACGCGCCATTTCTTCACGGTCATCGACATCGCATAGCAGCGAGCAGTGGAAATTGCCGTCGCCGACATGGCCGACGATCGGCGATTGCAGATTGAGGCGTTTCAGATCCGCTTCGGTTTCAGTGACGCAATCGGCCAGCCGGGAGATCGGCACGCAGACGTCGGTGGCCACCACGCCGGCACCGGGACGCAAGGCCTTCACCGCCCAATAGGCGTCGTGCCGCGCCTGCCAGAGCTTGGTGCGATCCTCCGGCCGCGTGGTCCAGGTGAAACCGCCGCCGCCGCACTCCTTGGCGATCTCGCTGAAATTCTTCGATTGCTCGGCGACTTCGTTCTCGCTGCCGTGAAATTCAAGCAGCAGCAGCGGCGTCTCGGGCAGCGACAGTTTCGAATAGGAATTGCAGGCTCGCACCTGCTCGGCGTTGAGCAGTTCGATGCGGGCGACGGGAATGCCGGTCTGAATCGCCAGAATCGTGGCCTGGCAGGCGCCGCGCACGGTCTCGAACGAGCAGGCCGCGGCCGCGATGGTTTCGGGAATGCCGCGCAGCTTGATGGTGAGTTCGGTGATTATCCCGAGCGTGCCTTCGGCGCCGACAAACAGATGCGTCAGGTCGTAACCGGCGGAGGATTTCTTCGCCCGCGTGCCTGTCGTGATGATCTCGCCGTCGCCGCGCACCACTTTGAGCGCCAGCACGTTGTCGCGCATGGTGCCGTAACGCACCGCATTGGTGCCGGAGGCCCGGGTTGACGCCATGCCGCCCAGCGAGGCATCGGCGCCGGGATCGATCGGGAAAAACACGCCCTGGTCGCGCAGATGTTCGTTCAACGCCTTGCGGGTGATGCCGGGCTGGATCACGCAGTCGAGATCCTCGGCGTGGACTTCCAGCACCTGGTTCATGTCGCGCAGGTCGATGCAGACGCCACCGGCCGGCGCGTTGACCTGGCCCTCCAGCGAGGTGCCGGTGCCGAACGCGATCACNGGAACGCCGCGTGGAGCGCAAATCCGCACCACGTCCTGAACGTCCGAGGTNTCCTGCGCCATCACCACCGCATCCGGCGGCTGCGGCGCCAGCCACGTCGTGGTATGCGCGTGCTGGTCGCGTACCGCCTTTGAGGTGATCAGGCGGTTGCCGAACCGCGCGGCGAGCGCTTCGACGGCGGCTGCCAGCGCCTGCGGTTCCGGACGCTTCAAATGATTGGTGATGGGTATGCCCACGCGATATCCTCCCGGCGGAGGACCCTTGCAAAGGATATATAACCGGTCAAGGGATGATGGATTGAAAGCAACGGGGATGAGGTATGACGAGTGTTGCCGCCGGCGACGATGTGCAGTTCCGGCCTGCATTATTTCTGGCGTCGGTGATGCAGATCGAACCGGCATGGATCGACTACAATGGCCATCTCAACATGGCTTACTACAATGTGATGTTCGACCGCGCCATCGACGAATTATGGCTCCAACTTGGGATCGGGCCCGGCTACATGAAGGAGCGCCACGGCTCGACCTTCACCGCCGAATGCCATGTGCGGTATTTGCGGGAGATTCACCTCGGCGATCCCGTGCAGGTTTCGATCCTGCTGGTCGCCGCCGACGAAAAGCGGCTGCATACCTTTGAGGAATTGCGCCACGCCACCGAGGGCTGGTTGTCCGCCACCTCGGAAAACATGACCATTCATATCGANATGACGGCGCGAAAGACCGCGCCGTTTCCATCCGATATTCGCGCCCGCGTCCAGGCCCTGGTGAACGCCCACTCGGCGATCGCGCGTCCCGAGGGCATCGGCAGAAAGATCGCGATGCCCGCTTCGAAATAGTGACCGGCGTCAGACGCGGCTGCGCCCCCGCGCCAGGCTGACCACGGCGGAGATCAGGAACAGGATGATGGCGATAAAGAAGATGGTCTTGGCGATTTCGATCGATGCTCCGGCGATACCGCCGAAGCCCAAAATGCCCGCAATCAGCGCAATGACCAAAAAAGTAACAACCCAGCTCAACATGACACGGCCTCTATTTTAAACGTCTGCTTCGATACCGGTGCGCTCGACTGCGGAAATAATCCGGTCTCGGAGAGAAGGTTCCACGCGGTTCCTGTGCTTGAAACCGCGAAAAAAGCCGCCTCCGAAGGAACAAAATGGCGGCTGAATTTCAAAACCGCTGGGGCGGGAGCCGTGGGATAACTCCTGTCAAATCCGTCTCCAAAGCCCTATATGGGCTGTAAT
>JGI24140J50213_10000315_pt1 | contig 22861 bp, 21 predicted proteins | sample BarGraIncu00222A_FD_50213 | JGI IMG/M metagenome (IMG submission 50213)
CCTNCCCTNTCGCTCATCAGTACATTTACTTTTGTGCGTTCTGTCTCCTGGTTATTCGCCATGAAATGTTTCACACAAGCAGATATACCCTGATCCTGGACCCCTTTGATATATCCAACAACCATCTTTGAAATCAAAAATGGATCTTCGCTCAAGTATTCAAAATTTCTACCATTCAAAGGTGTGCGGATGATATTGATTCCTGGACCAAGGATGACATCTTTGCCTCTCCATTTGGCTTCACTACCCAAAACACTGCCAAAAGCATATCCCAGTTCAGGATTCCATGTGGCAGCCAGTGTATTTCCGGTTGGTAAATAGGTGCCTGAGTCATTCACATTCTTTAGTAAAGTCCAGCCACGACCGTGCTCAACACGAACACCATGAGGGCCATCGGAAGTTGTAAGCTCGGGGATGCCCAGTCTTTTTACACCGCCTGATGTAAATGAAGAAGAAGCATGAATCATCGTGACTTTTTCCTCAAGGGTCATCTGCTTGATAAGTTGATTGATTTTAGCCTCAGTTGCAGGTGTGTATTGCGCTTTAACATTCAGTTGTAAAGCAAAAATAATAAGAATGCACGATAAAATAAACTTTGAAGTTGTTCCGGATAGCATAGTAAACATTGGGGTTTAAATATTTAAAGTTCCAACAATTATTCGTAAAGTTAAAAGGATAAAGATACTATTTTTAGTGTTTTAGATAGTATTGAGATGAGCTTGAACCCAAAAAAAAGACCGTCTTTTTGGAGACGGCCTTTCTTAATTGATATTAACAAACAGATTTTAACTTCTGATTCTCATTTTGTAGAATGAACGATATACAAAATAGAGTGCGATTACAAAGAATACACCACCAACGATTGGGGCTATATCTCTGAATCCTTCAGAAATAGCAATTTCCATTGCAAGCATACCAAACAAAGTAGTAAACTTGATAATTGGGTTCAAAGCAACAGAAGAAGTATCCTTGTAAGGATCACCAACTGTATCGCCAATTACTGTAGCATCGTGAAGCGGAGTTCCTTTTTCTTGCAGGTCAACTTCAACAACTTTCTTTGCATTGTCCCAGGCGCCACCGGCATTTGCCATGAACATGGCCTGGAAGAGTCCAAATACAGCAATTGAAATCAGATAACTGACAAAGAAGGATACAGGTGCATTGTTCCCATTATGAGGAGCTGAAAAGAAAGCGAATGCAAGTGCGAATGAGAAGATAGCAATAAAGATGTTGAACATACCCTTTTGAGCATATTGTGTACAGATTTTCACAACTTCTTTTGATTTTTCAATTGATGCTTTTTTCTCAGCATTAGGATCAAGGTTGATGTTTTTCTTGATGTATTCAACAGCACGATAAGCGCCAGTTGTTACAGCCTGAATAGAAGCACCGGTAAACCAGTAAACAACAGAACCACCGCAGATAAATCCAAGGATTGTGTATGGGTTCAAAATGTTCAAAATAGCTTCGGGTTCAACACCCAACTTGTTCTTGATAACCAGAATCAGAGAGAAGATCATTGTAGTAGCTCCAACAACAGCAGTACCAATCAGTACTGGTTTTGCAGTAGCTTTAAAGGTGTTACCTGCGCCATCATTGGCTTCCAGATAATGTTTTGCTTTTTCGAAATCTGGTTTAAAACCAAATTCTTTTTCGATTTCTGCACTTACGTTTGGAACATCTTCGATCAAAGAAAGTTCGTAAACTGATTGTGCATTGTCTGTAACAGGACCATAACTGTCAACAGCAATCGTAACAGGACCCATGCCAAGGAAACCAAAAGCAACAAGACCGAAAGCAAAGATAGATGGATAGATCATAAACTGATCCAAGCCAAAGGTACTTGCGACATATGCAATAAACATCAAGCCGAAAAATACCATACCTTGCCAGAAAGCGCTGAAGTTACCTGCAACTAAACCGGAAAGAATTGTTAAAGAAGCACCACCTTCACGTGAAGCAGAAACTACTTCCTGAACGTGTGAAGATTTTGGACTTGTAAAGATCTTTGTGAATTCAGGTATCAATGCGGCACCAAGAGTACCACAACTAATAATAGTAGAAAGAACAATCCAAAGATTTTCTGATAAGTTTCCAATTTCTGTACCTGGGCCAATGATGATATAACTGGCGATGAAAGTTACAATAATTGAAAGAACAGAAGTAATCCAGATTAAATGTGTTAATGGTTTTTCGAAATCGAGTTCATCTGTATTACTATATAATGCACTGCTTATTGCACTGTTGATCCAAAATGCAATTACCGATGTGATGATCATCAGAATACGCATTACGAAGATCCAAACAAGGAATGTAGCTTCGAGGGTCATTCTGGTTTCTGCAGGGAAAGAAAGGCCTACAGCAAGTACAATAAAGGAGATCAATGCAACACCTGTTACACCATAAGTTTCAAAACCATCGGCAGTTGGTCCAACACTGTCGCCAGCATTGTCACCACAACAATCAGCAATAACACCAGGGTTACGTGGATCGTCTTCTCCGATTTTAAATACTACCTTCATTAAATCTGAACCGATGTCAGCAATTTTAGTGAAGATACCACCGGCAATACGAAGTGCAGAAGCACCAAGTGATTCACCGATAGCAAAACCAATAAAACAAGCACCTGCTTTATCACCCGGCATGAAAATAAGGATGATCAGCATCATGATGAGTTCTACGCAAACGAGAACAACACCAATACTCATACCTGCATTTAAGGGTATCTGTAATAACTTCAGCGGCTTGCGTTCCAAAGAAGAAAACGCCATACGGCTGTTTGCCAATGTGTTCATTCTGATACCAAACCAGGCTACTCCATAAGAACCCAGGATACCAATAACGGTCCATGACAGGATTAGAGCAACCCCACCAAAACCTTGGCCCTGCAGATACCCGAAATAGAAGGCAACGCATACGGCGATGAACATAAAAAGAATCACAAGGAATTTACCTTGTTGAATCAAATATGTCTTGCATGTTTCAAAGATTACTTTTGAAACATCAAGCATTGAACTGTGTGCCTTGAGGTTTTTTACTTTAATGAACTGGAACAGTCCAAAAACCAGACCTAACACACAAATTAAAAATCCCCACATCAATAAGCCTTGTTGGCTGTCTGAGAATGTGGGGATTTTCAAATCGGCTTCACTTGCAAACAGCATCACTGGTAGCAACAGAGCCGAGAAGAGGGCAATTATTTTTTTCATGGTATTCGATTTATTGTATAAGGATTAACCAAAGTGGCAAATTTAGTAACTATTAAAATTACAACCAAGAAAAAAATATTACTACATTGCGTTTAAATATGTAATATAAATGAATATGATTTCACCTTTACAAAATGAATATTAATGGTAATCGGTTGACATATATTTATATATATTTAACATTAGTTCTCTGGTCAGGTGTTTTTGCACAAAAAATGTTAAAAATATTTTTAAGTAGACTTATTTTAAATAACGAATTTTACTGTTATACCTGTCTGAAAGTGTAAACATATTATAACTATTCTCTTTATTCAATTTTTTTGTTGGATTTGACAAAATTGGAATTAATTTTGTGAATGGGTTAAAACCTTTTCCAAAACATGCGTTATGCATTTTTGTTAATACATTACGATGGATAAAATTAAACTTGAAATAAAAGGACTCTCTTACAGTCAGGCCAGTAGTGGAGCTTATGCTTTAATCCTGGGTGAAGTGGATGGTAAAAGAAGACTTCCTATTGTAATCGGTGGTGCCGAGGCACAAAGTATTGCAATGGAGTTGGAAAAGATAAAACCTGCCAGACCATTGACGCATGATTTATTTAAAAGCTTTGCTGACGCTTTTAGTGTAAGATTGTTGGAAGTAACGATATATAAATTTTCTGAAGGGGTGTTTTATTCAAAACTATTGTGTGCGAATGATACACTGGAGCTCAGCATTGATTCAAGGACTTCTGATGCAGTTGCATTAGCTATTCGTTTTGGTAGCGATATTTATACTGTGCCTGAAGTTATGAATGATGCAGCGATTGTAATTGATGAAGAGACCGAACAACAAGAAGGTACTGAAGAACAGGAAGAACCTCAGGAAGTTGGTGAGAATCTACTCGAATCACTTACACTCACATCTCTTGATGAAGAATTGCAAAAAGCAGTTACAGAAGAAAATTATGAACGCGCTTCACATATAAGGGATGAAATAAATCGCAGAAAAAAACTCTAACTTCATAAAAATTTATTCATGGACAGATTCTTCGGCCTAATTGGTATCGCCGTCATTTTAATTATTGCTTTCCTGATGTCAAACAATCGGAAAGCAATCAATTACCGATTAGTAGTTTCAGGTTTACTACTTCAGCTTGCTCTAGCAGTCTTCATATTAAAGGTGCCTTTTGGCCAAATGCTTTTCTCTAAAATCGGTTATGGTATTACAAAATTACTCGATTACGCCACAATGGGAGGTAATTTTGTATTTGGAATATTGATGGATGATAAAGCGTTATCCAGTGTATTTGGTATTGGTAAGGGTTTTATTTTCATGTTTAAACTGGTTCCTACAATTATTCTTGTGAGTGTATTGGTTTCAATTGCTTATCATATTGGACTCATGCAAAGGATTGTTGCGGTAGTTGCCAAAGGGATGCATTTTATTATGCGTATCAGTGGTTCTGAAGCTTTATCCAATGTGTCCAGTGCTTTTGTAGGACAGGTCGAGGCACAGATCCTGATCAAACCATATATTTCTACTATGACGATGTCAGAACTACTGGCTTCTATGACAGGAAGTATGGCATGTATTGCCGGGGGTGTAATGGCCGTTTACATTTCAATGGGTGTTCCTGCTGAATATTTGCTTGCTGCAAGTATCATGGCTGCACCGGCTGCTTTGGTGATTTCAAAAATAGTATATCCTGAAACAGAAGAGTCGAAAACAAAGGGTGTCGTTAAGCTTGAAGTTAAAAGAGTTCATGCGAACCTGCTTGATGCCATATCTCATGGGGCCGGAGATGGTTGGAGGGTTTCTCTTAATGTAATTGCCATGTTGATTGGATTTATTGCTTTGATTGCGCTTATTGATGGAGTTTTAGGATGGGGTGGTCGTCTATTGGTACACAACACAGGATGGTCTACAAATGCTATAGGTATCAATCTTGAAAGTTTAAGTCTAAAAAGTATTTTGGGTAGTGTATTTTCACTGTTTGCTTTTGTAATGGGGGTGTCATGGAATGAAGCGCATACTGTAGGTTCATTCATGGGAACCAAATTTGTTATCAATGAATTTGTTGCCTATACAGACCTTGCAGCAGTAAAAGCTACTCTTTCTCCAAAAGCATTGGTTATTGCCAGTTTTGCACTTTGTGGTTTTGCAAACTTAAGTTCCATCGCCATCCAGGTTGGTGGTATTGGAGAATTAGCTCCCGACAGGCGTAAAGATTTGGCAAAGTTAGGTTTCACAGCACTTATTTGCGGAACACTGACAAATTATCTTTCTGCTGCTTTAGCAGGAATATTGATGTAATATAATTTTTTCTAATGAAACAATATCTCGATCTCCTGCAGTATGTAGTTGAAAAAGGTGTGGAAAAGAATGACCGCACGGGGACCGGAACGATTAGTACATTTGGATACCAGATGCGGTTTAATCTGCAGGATGGCTTTCCGTTACTGACGACCAAGAAAGTACATTTGCGATCAATTATTCATGAACTGTTATGGTTTCTGAAAGGTGATACAAATGTTAAATATCTCAATGAAAATAAAGTGTCTATTTGGGATGAATGGGCTGATGAAAATGGAAATCTGGGACCCATATATGGTCATCAATGGCGTTCATGGGATGCAGAAGATCATAGTATCGATCAGATCGATGAAATCATAAATACCCTCAAACACAATCCTGATTCTCGCAGAATGATTGTTAGTGCCTGGAATGTAGGGAAGTTGCAGGAAATGAAATTACCACCATGCCATCTTCTGTTTCAGTTTTATGTGGCAAACGGAACGCTCAGTTGCCAGCTCTACCAACGAAGTGCAGATATTTTTCTGGGCGTCCCTTTTAATATTGCTTCTTACGCTTTATTAACAATGATGATTGCCCAGGTTACAGGATTGAAAGCGGGTGAATTTATTCATACACTGGGAGATGCACACATTTATCTGAATCATATGGAACAGGTTAAATTACAGCTATCCAGGGACATCAGACCATTGCCTCAGATGAAGATTAACCCTGAGATCACCAATATTAATAATTTTGTGTTTGACGATTTTAAGCTTGAAGGATATGATCCGCATCCTTCAATAAAGGCATCAGTTGCGGTCTGATAAAATAAGTATATGACAGAAATTATCATTATTGCAGCAGTAGATCAAAACAATGGATTGGGTTTTCAAAACCATCTGTTGTGTCATTTGCACGATGATCTAAAGAATTTTAAGAAGCTGACTACCGGTCATGCAGTTGTAATGGGGCGTAAAACCTGGGAATCTTTATCCATTAAGCCTCTTCCCAACAGGAAAAATATTATTCTTTCCAGAGATGCCAATGCAACTTTTACCGGGAGTATTGCATCTATATCAATGAATGATGTTCTAAGGGCATGTGCTGAGGAAGAAAAGATATACATAATTGGTGGTGCAGAAATTTACAAACAATTTATTGATATAGCTCATCGTTTAATTATCACCCATATTCAAAATAAATTTAATTCTGATGTCTTCTTTCCCGAAATCAGTGATGAAAAGTGGATAAAAGTTAATGAAACCGTACACCCTAACGACGAAAGGCATGCATATTCATTTAATATATGCGAGTATATACGTCGCGACCAAATTAATAATAATTAATTCTCACTTTTAATCGAATAATGAATACAATGAAAAAATTACTCTTTTTACTCGCAATTCTTATTGTTGCAGGATTTTCTATGAACAGTTGTGCTAAAGAATCAAAAGTTCCTGATGCCGGTTATAATGTCACAGAAACCGGTGTAAATTCCACACAACTTCTCGAAGCGCCATTAGATGTGTTCCTTCAGGCTGACAGGGCTATCAGATTACAACGCGATTCTATTGTTGCCGGAAACATTAATAAGTCAACGTATAGTTTCAAAATCGGATATATCAATTTTACTGTTTCTCCAGCTGATACAGTCACATTCCCTAAGACTGTCACTGTTGACTTTGGAACGGATACTTCAAAATCATATACAGGTAAGATGATCTTAAAGATGACCGGAAAAATGAGAACCAATGGTTCTTATTGTGCGATCACCTATGTTAATCTTATTACCGCGAAGAGTTTAATTTCCGGAACTGATACAATTATTTCCTCAGGAATAAGTAATGGGAATGTTGTTACCCGTTATAATATGCATGGTGGAAAACTGTTAGGATACGGCAATAAGAATATTGATTATGCCGGTCGGGTTATTTCTAAATTTAATCTGTCTACAGGGACTAACGTCCTTGATTCAGTTGAAATAAATGCTACAGATGCAAATCAATGGGTTTACAAATTATACTCAATTCCTGTTATAAAGCTTCAGATTACATCTGATTGTAATTACTTTAATGCCGGTGCAATTTATTCAGATATTAGGATCAATAATGTACTGACAGGTAATATTGTTTTTGATTATAGTTTTAATCAATCGGGTTATACTTATGCATGTGACGCTGACGGAGCGATTTATACGTATAGTTATCTTAATAAAAACTATTATCAACAGTACTTTTTTTATGCTAAGAAATTTCAATAAGAAAAGCATTTATCGATAAAAAATGTATGAATAATAGAAATTTGTTGTTTCTATTCATATTTATACTACTTTTGTCTCAAAATAAAAACAAAATGAATTTACTGGTACAGTTTCATCACCATCATCATACTTGCTTTAAGGCGAGCCGGTGATACTATGTACTGTTATAAACGATATACATTAAAAAACCCGCCCGTCTGAAAACAGGCGGGTTTTTTATTTCCCCGAATGTTTTAAGATGGGCATAAAACAAATCAAATGCCTATTAAACTAAAAATTGCCGTTCAAAAGTCAGGCAGACTGACTGAAGACTCACTAAAACTGTTGAAAGAATGTGGTATTTCAATTAACAGTGGAGGCGATCAATTGAAAGCTTCAGCACGTAATTTCCCTGTAGAGATTCTTTATTTGCGTAATTCAGACATTCCTCAATATGTTGCCGATGGTGTTGCAGATATCGCCATACTGGGTGAGAACGTTGTCATTGAGAAACGCAAAGACATCAGATTGATCGAACGGCTTGGTTTCTCAAAATGCCGATTATCAATGGCAGTTCCTAAAGGGGTTGTTTATGACGGACCTGAATTCTTTAGAGGTAAACGTATTGCAACTTCTTATCCAAATTCCTTATCTGATTTTCTAAGACAAAATAATCTTGAAGCCGATATTCATGAGATATCTGGTTCAGTAGAAATTGCACCGAATATCGGTTTGGCAGATGCTATCTGTGATTTAGTGAGTACTGGAAGCACCCTCTTTTCCAATGGTCTCAAAGAAGTCGAAATAATATTGAAAAGCGAGGCTTGCTTGGTTGCAGGGAAAAATATTTCCCCTGAAGTTCAGGAAATTCTTGATAACCTGTTATTCCGTTTTCGTTCAGTTCTGGCTTCAAGGAACAATCGTTATATATTACTGAATGCGCCAAATGAAAGAATCCCCGATATTATCAAGGTTTTACCAGGAATGAAGAGTCCTACTATTATGCCATTGATTGAAGAAGGTTGGAGTTCAATTCACTCTGTGATTGGTGAAACAGACTTCTGGGCGGTTATCGATCAGTTGAAAGCATGCGGAGCACAGGGTATATTGGTTATGCCTATTGAAAAAATGGTCTTATAATTATACCACTTTCCGATAACAATGAATTAAAATTACAGATATCTTAAATTCAAAATCGTTATGAAAATAGTTTATAACCCAGATAAAGAAGCTTGGAATCAACTGGTTAACAGACCTAGCGTTGATATAGCAAAAATGGATGAATTGGTCAGAGGTATCTTTTCAGAAGTGAAATTGAAAGGCGATGTTGCTGTCAAAAAATATACCCGCTATTTTGATCGGGCTGAACCTGAATGTCTTTTGGTTCAACCCGAAGAATATACGCAAGCAGAATTGCTTGTTGAGGATAATCTGAAAGAAGCCATCAAGGTAGCTGCAGCAAATATTGAAACCTTTCATGTTTCACAAACCATCAATTCTAAGATAATCGAAACCACTCCGGGTGTGAAATGCTGGCAACAACCGGCTCCGATTGAAAAGGTAGGATTATATATTCCGGGAGGAACAGCACCTTTATTTTCTACAGTTCTTATGCTAGCTTTGCCGGCACGAATTGCTGGTTGTAAAGAAGTCGTGCTTTGTACACCTCCGTCTCCCGATGGGACTATCCATCCGGCAATACTCTTTGCAGCAAAAGTTGCCGGAGTTTCAATGGTATTCAAAGTAGGAGGAATTCAGGCAATTGCGGCAATGACACTGGGAACAGAGTCAATACCTGCTGTTTATAAAATATTTGGGCCAGGCAATCAATATGTTACAGCAGCAAAACTGGAAGCCTTCCGTTATGGTATAGCTATTGATTTACCGGCCGGGCCTTCAGAGGTGATGGTTATAGCAGATCAAACCGCTATTCCATCCTTTGTGGCAGCAGATCTTCTTTCTCAGGCAGAGCATGGACCCGATAGTCAGGTAATGCTGATTACCTGGATAGATGATTTGCTTGATAAAGTTATTGTTGAAATTGAAAAGCAGGTTGAGTCGTTGCCTCGAAAAGAAATTGCAAAAAAGGCACTTAAAATCTCATCTTTTGTAAAAGTAAATAACAGAGATGAAGCAATTTCCTGTATCAATAGTTATGCACCTGAACACCTGATTTTATCAATTAATGATGAGGAATATTTCTGTGAAAGGATTGTAAATGCAGGATCTGTATTTATAGGAAATTATTCTCCCGAGAGCGCAGGTGACTATGCATCCGGCACCAATCATACATTACCTACCGCAGGCTTTGCACGCATGTATAGTGGCGTTTCGACTGATTCATTTATTAAAAAGATTTCATTCCAAAAGATCAGCAAAGATGGATTGTTACAACTTGCTCCTGTTATCATGACAATGGCAAAAGAGGAAAAACTGGTAGCTCACAGTAGAGCAGTAGAGTTAAGAGTATCAAATCAATAATTTATTTCGTCGATGTTTATACTTGAAAATAAAATAAGAAAGAATATTAAAGGTTTAAAACCTTATGCTTCTGCCCGTGACGAGTTTAGTGGCGAAGCAGATATTTATCTTGATGCAAATGAAAACCCTTTTCCGAATGGCAAGAATCGATATCCTGATCCTCATCAACGTTTGTTAAGGGGAAAACTTTCAGAATTGAAAGGTGTTGCTCCTACAATGATCTTTACAGGGAATGGATCAGACGAAGTAATCGATTTGTTGATGCGCATGTTTTGCAATCCGGGAGTGGATAATATTATCACTTTGCCCCCCACATACGGGATGTATGGTGTAAGTGCAGGAATCAATGATGTAGAAGTCCGTGAAGTTCCACTTATTTCTTCATTTCAGCCTGATGTAGATGCAATACTTGCTAAAACTGACGAAAAGAGCAAGCTGTTGTTTATATGTTCTCCCAATAATCCAACAGCAAATCTAGTTTCCAGAGAGATTATTATTGAGCTATTGAATAAGTTTGATGGTCTTGTGGTTGTCGATGAAGCCTATATCGATTTTTGTCCTTCAGCAAGTTCAACAGGGTTACTTGGAAAATATCCAAATCTCTTTATCATGCAGACTTTATCGAAAGCGTGGGGGTTAGCCGGTGTGAGAATTGGAATTGGAATAGGAAGTCCTGAACTGATTCAGGTGCTGGACAATATAAAGCCACCATACAACATCAGTGTATTGAATGCCGGTGCCGCAGTTGAAGCCCTATCTGATCCTCAATCGATGATAGATAAAGTTGATATTCTGCTGGCTGAACGGGTTTGGTTAACGAATGCATTGCGTGAACTGAAATCAGTCATCAATATCTTTGATTCCGATGCTAATTTTGTATTGGTCAGGATTCAGGATGCTGATCAGGTTTACCTTAAACTAATTGAACAGAAAATTGTTGTACGCAATAGATCAACTGTTATTCTATGTGATCAGTGTCTTCGTATTACAGTTGGTATTCCTGAAGAAAACAGAAAACTTATAAAAGCACTTCATAAATTAGAAGCATGAAGAAAATACTATTCATTGATCGTGACGGAACATTGATCATCGAGCCTTTCGATTTTCAGATAGACAGCATTGAAAAACTTACTTTTTACCCCGGAATGTTCAGATATCTGGGACAAATAGCCCGTTGGCTGAACTATGACCTGGTAATGGTTACAAATCAGGATGGTCTTGGTTCTGAATCATATCCCGAGGAAATATTTATGCCTATCCATGATCTGATCATGCGAACACTTGAAAATGAAGGCATTCGCTTTTCGGCAGTACATATTGATCGTAGTTTTCCTGAAGAAAATGCAATTACCCGGAAACCGGAACTTGGCATGTTGACAGAATATCTGAATGGAAATATAGATTTAGCAAATTCTTTTGTAATTGGAGATAGGCTTACAGATATACTTTTGGCTAAGAATCTTGGTTGTAAGGCAATTCGTCTTCTTCCGCCAGATCAATCGGGTATGGATTTTACTGTTCCTGATGATCTGAAACATATTATTGCACTGGAAACTCCAACCTGGGAAGGGGTTTGGAAATTTATGGCGGGTAATATGCGAAAAGCTGAAATTGTAAGGAAAACGAAAGAAACAGATATCCGGATTAACCTGAATCTTGATGGTACAGGAAAATCAAAAATCAATACCGGCCTTAAGTTTTTTGATCACATGCTCGAACAGATTGCTATGCATGGAGGGGTTGAGTTAAATATTGACGTTAAAGGTGATCTTGATGTTGATGAACATCACACTGTCGAAGATACTGCTATTGCCCTTGGTACAGCATTTGCACAGGCTATTGGTGATAAGAAAGGAATGGCCCGCTATGGTTTTTGCTTGCCTATGGATGATTGTCTGGCTCAGGCAGCCCTCGATTTTGGAGGACGTCCATGGTTAGTCTGGAAAGTTAAATTTAAGAGAGAATTCATTGGCGATGTGCCTACTGAAATGTTTTATCATTTCTTTAAATCATTTAGCGATGCGGCAAGGATCAATTTGAATATTCAGGCTAAAGGTGATAATGAACATCATAAGATCGAGGCTGTTTTTAAATCAGTAGCCCGTGCCATCAGGATGGCCATCAGGACTGATTTTGAAAATGCAAGCTTACCTTCTACGAAAGGACTTCTATGAAAAAATTAACAATAATTGATTATGGAGCGGGTAATGTAGCTTCGGTAAAATATGCACTTGCCAGGATGGGAGTAGAGGCTGTTTTAACTTCTGACCCTGAAATACTTTTAAATGCAGAGAAGGTGATTTTCCCAGGTGTAGGGCATGCTGCAGCTGCTATGATGGCCTTACATTTAAAGGGACTTGATGTTGTTATACCCAAATTAAAGTGTCCTGTATTGGGAATTTGTCTTGGAATGCAACTCATGTGTAATCATTCTGCCGAAGGTGATGTTGCCGGGTTAGGAATATTTTCCGAAAATGTACTAAAGTTTGAAAAGGGGCTTAAAGTCCCACATATGGGATGGAATACAATTTTTAAAATTTCTGAACCATTATTTAAGACTATTACTGATCATAGTTCTGTTTATTTTGTTCATAGTTATTATGTACCGATATCTACTCATACTGTGGCTGCTTCATATTATGGAACTGCTTTCAGTGCGGCCTTACAAAAAGATAATTTTTATGCGGTACAGTTTCATCCGGAAAAGAGTGGAACTGTTGGAGCACAGATACTTCAAAACTTTATTGATTTAAAATTATGATCGAAATTATTCCAGCAATCGACATTATCGCAGGAAACTGCGTGAGATTAGAAAAGGGCGATTTTACAACCAGTAAAATTTATGACTCTAATCCTGTATTAGTTGCAAAACGATTTGCAGACGCTGGCATTAAAAGATTACATCTGGTTGATCTCGATGGTGCCCTGACAGGAAAAGTGACAAATCTGAAAGTTCTCGAGGATATAGCAAAATCAACAGATCTCATTATTGATTTTGGAGGTGGACTCAGGGAGTTCAAAGATGTTGAATCCGTATTCAATGCAGGAGCTAAAATGGTTAATCTTGGCAGTATGGCGGTCAGGAATCCTCATATTGCACAGATAATAATGGATCATTTCGGTTCAGATAGCGTCATTCTTGGTGCTGATGTCAAAAATGAAAGTATAGCCGTTAGCGGTTGGACTGAAGGGGCGTCAATAAGTCTTTGGGAATTTCTTCAGGACTGGGCTGCACGTGGTATTAAAAAAGTATGCTGTACTGATATTTCAAAAGATGGAATGCTTTCCGGTCCGGCATTTGAACTCTATACTACAATCAAAGATGATTACCCACATATTGAATTAATTGCCAGTGGAGGAATCAGTAATATTGAAGATGTGGATCAATTGGAAGAAATTGGAATTCCTGCCGTTATAATAGGGAAAGCCATTTATGAAGGTAAAATATCTTTAGAGCAATTAACAAGAAAGTTTATAGTTTAAAATAAATCTACCAAAGATTGAAATGGTAGGGGTGAAGGATTATTATGCTATGTAAGAGAATTATTCCTTGTTTGGACGTGCTGAACGGAAGAACTGTGAAGGGGGTTAACTTTTTGAATCTTCGCGATGCCGGAGATCCTGTAGAACTTGCTGCCCGTTATGCACTAGAAGGTGCAGATGAGCTAGTGTTTTTGGATATTACAGCTACTCATGAAAAGAGGAAAACATTGGCTGAGCTAGCTTCGCGTGTTGCACAAGCCATTAATATACCATTTACAGTTGGCGGAGGTATCGTTTCAGTTGAAGATGCTTTAGTGCTTTTATATTCAGGTGCTGATAAAGTTTCGGTTAATTCTGCTGCTGTCCGTCGACCGGAATTGATCAGTGAACTGGCTGATCGATTTGGAAGCCAGTGTGTAGTCCTTGCTGTTGATGCACGACAAACAGAAAAGGGTTGGGAGGTCTATCTGAATGGAGGTAGAATACCCACTGGAATGGAATTATTTGCTTGGGTGAGTGAAGCCGTTGAACGAGGAGCAGGTGAGATTCTTTTCACCTCTATGGATCACGATGGAACCAGAAACGGATTTGCCAACGAAGCACTTTTAGAAATGTCACAAAGGTTTTCAGTTCCCCTTATTGCCTCTGGTGGGGCAGGAAACATGGAACATTTTGCAGATGCTTTTATAAAAGGAAAAGCAGATGCAGCACTTGCAGCAGGAATATTTCATTATCATGAAGTCGCAATCCCTGATCTAAAACAATATTTATTTAATAAGAAAATCCCAGTCAGAATATCATGAAGGAAATAAAATTTGATCTTCAAACCGGTTTGGTTCCTGCGGTTATACAGGATGCCTTAAGTGGGCAGGTATTGATGCTTGCATATATGAATTCGCTTGCTGTAAACCAGACACAGGAAAGTGGCTTGGTTACTTTTTATAGTCGTTCACGCCAGGAGATCTGGGTTAAGGGAGAAACCAGTGGTAATTATTTAAAATTTGTATCCATGGCTGCCGATTGTGATGGCGATACACTATTAATAAAAGCAAACCCTGTTGGGCCGGTATGTCACACAGGAAGTTATACCTGTTGGGATGAAGAAAAAGTTACAACCTCTAACCTTGATTTTCTGAAACAACTTGAAGCTGTTATTCATCAGAGACGCAGTCAGTCACCTGATGTATCTTATGTGGCTAAACTGTTTTCAAAAGGAATCAATAAAATAGCTCAAAAGGTTGGCGAGGAAGCCGTAGAGGTAGTGATTGAAGCAAAAGATAATAACGATGATCTGTTTTTAAATGAATCTGCAGATCTTTTGTTTCACCTGATGATTTTGTTGGAAGCCAAAGATAAAGGCTTAGAAGATGTTGTAACGATTCTTAAAGGAAGAGTAAAATGATGATTCTTTCGATACCCTTTTCTTAGAAAGGGGTATCGAAAGAATCATCGTTCATCTTGCTTGGAAGCGTATATGTATTTGGAGTATTTGGCTTTCCTGAAGAAGGTGAATAATCAAAGTCATGATTCTGTGGAATAGTTGAATCAGTCATCCCCCCCATATTCCCAAAAATATTATCCTCCGGATCTGTAAACTTCGCAAACTTGCCAATAAACCGAAGTGGGATGTCTGCCAAACTACCATTACGGTGTTTTGCAATGGATATCTCAGCCATACCAGCAGTTGAATTACCTGTTTCATCCTCGTCAAGTTTATAATATTCTGGACGATAAATAAAGATAACCATATCTGCATCCTGCTCGATAGCGCCTGATTCACGAAGGTCGGAGAGGACAGGTTTTTTTGTTCCTCCACGTTGTTCCACAGCACGACTCAGCTGAGACAATGCAATAACAGGAATACGTAATTCCTTTGCAAGGCTTTTGAGCGATCTTGAAATCATACTGATCTCTTCAACACGGTTACCCTTCATGTCCGTTCCTGAGTGCATCAGCTGCAGGTAGTCAATGACAACCATGTCAATGTTGAATTGTTGTTTTAACCTGCGGCATTTGGCCCTGAGTTCAAAAATAGAGAGGGAGGGAGTATCATCAATAAAAATCTTTGCATCTTCCAGACTCTTCATTTTAGAAAAGAGCTGTTGCCATTCATGACTTTCCAAATCTCCTCTGCGCAGTTTCTCAGCCGGTATTTCGGATTCCCCTGAAATCAGACGGGTGACAAGTTGAACGGCTGACATTTCCAAAGAGAAAAATGCAACGGCTTTTCCATAATCCACACAGGCATTTCGTGCGGTAGTTAAACAGAATGCTGTTTTACCCATACCGGGTCGGGCAGCAACAATGATAAGATCATTGGGTTGCCAACCTGAAGTGATGCGATCGAGTTCTGTAAATCCTGAAGGAACTCCTGTGAAGTTACCATCTTTTTTACTTGCCGTCTGCACCATCTTAACAGCCTCCTGAACCAATGTAGGCATATCTAAAAAGCTGCGTCTGAGATTAGTTTCACTAACCGAGAAAAGTCCTTGTTCAGCTTTGTCCAACAGATCAAAAGCATTCGAAGTGTCTTCATAAGCTTCTTTGATAATGTCGGAGGAGATACGGATTAATTCACGTTGAATATATTTCTCTATGATAATACGGGAGTGATATTCAATGTTGGCAGCTGATGCAATGCGGTTTGTGAGTCTGGTAATATACCATGGACCACCAACAAGTTCAAGTTCACCGCTCGTCTTGAGTTCGTTGGTGACGGTGAGAATATCAACAGGTTCTGATTTACGAAACAGATTCGTAATGGCTCTGAAAATTCGCTGATGGGTTTCTTTGTAGAAAGCTTCAGGTCTTAAAATATCAATGACTTCAGTGAGGGCGTCCTTCTCAAGCATTAATGCTCCAAGAACTGCTTCTTCGAGATCAAGAGCCTGAGGTGGAATCTTTCCAGCCTCCGGAACTAATTGTGTTGAGGGTACTCTTCGCCCAAACTTTTTTTGGTTTCCCGGTAAATCTAAAGGATTAAAACCGGAAGGTTGTGACTGGTCATCCATATTGCCAAAAATACAAAAATCCCTCCATGTAAATGGAGGGATTTTCGTAATTATTTTAAAATTTTATTCCTGATTAATCCATGCCTCCTCTTCCACCACGGAATCCGCCCATGCGCATTCCCGGCATAAACTGATGATCATCCTGAGTTGGAGCCTTCTGTGCACTTAAGAACTTGTTGAAGTTATAAATGAAGCTCACCATGAAGTAGCGTGTCAATACTTTCGACTGTACGTCTTCAATATAATTTTCTGTTGTAGTACGTCTGATACTTACTGCTTGTCCAAGAATATCATACAACTGGATTTTTATCTGAGCGCGTTTATCTTTAAAGAAATCTTGTGTTAAACTTCCATTCCACAAAGTTGTGTTCTGGTTGAAACCTGTAGATAAACCTTTATTGGTAGTGTAAGAAACATCACTGGCAAGGCGGAGTCTTCCGAATAAAGTGATCCGGGCATCAGTCGTTGCTGCATAATTGGTGTATTCTGTATTTTGTGATGTCGAAATAGTATATGCAGCTTTGCTGTAAGTTGCACGTAAAGATGATGTCATTGTAAAGGTTTTGATGTTAATCGTAAAACCTAAATTGTACATCCCTGAAAAAGTTGTGGTTATATTCTGTGGTGGCATATTTGAAAGTATATCACCTGTAGATCCACTCGATGAAGGCATCCCATTACTTGCAAAACTAATATCTTTGTTATAAGTTACTCTTCCAAAGGTATTGAGTACAAATTTATTCTGTTTAAATGGTCGGCCCAAACCAAACATAAGCGATGTCGAAAAACCTCCATTTACGTTGACCGGGATCGTTGTCTGGACACCCCCATTTCCATAAGTATTGAGGTTGGTGATCCTGTTCATCGTATTGCTAATCTGTGCGTTTAGAAAATAGTTTGAAAAATTGATATAATTCATAGAATTATAATTCAAATTAATGCTATTAGAGAATTCAGGTTTCAGGTTTGGATTTCCTTTTGTTATTAATAACGGATTTGAATTATCTTCAATAGGTTGTAACTGCGATATATCTGGTTGATTTGCACGACCCCTGTATTCGAGTCTTAACTTGCTGTTTTTCGAGAAATTATAATTAAAACTGGCCAAAGGAGAAAAGTTGATAGCGTTTATTTTAGGAAAGCGCATGGTATCATTAATCAACATCTTACTCGAAATATTAGTAGGTTCAAGCCCCAGACCGAAAGTGTAGTCGTATTTAAGTTTGCGGGTTTGAATGCTTAAACCAACACGTTGATCGATGAAAGTGTTTTCAAAGTGATTGGTATAACGTTTATTTAATAAAGTATAATCTTTTGTGTAGATTGAGTCGAAATCTAAGGTTCTTTTATCTGAATTTGTTAAGCTGTAACTATATGAATAATCCAACTGCAGACTTGAAACCGAATTAATTGGTTCTGTATATGCTAATCGTAAACTATATCCCGAGTTGTTTGATTTTGTGATATTATTTTGTTTAATCGGAATGATAGAATCTAAAACATTAACATTGTTTTTGTTTGAGTAGTAATTTGTTTTCGAAGTATTGAATCCATTGGCATCGTTTACACTGTAATTTCCAGTGATATTCAATGATAGTGTACGTCTTGGCTTTTTGAATTGTTTTCTTAATAAAAGTAACCCGGATGCATTTAAATTATTTCCAGTACTGTTTGTGTTCGAATTGCTTTTATTTATCATGAAATCAGGCATGATCTTTCCAGTAGATATAACTGATTTGTCTGTCGAAGAAGAGGTATTACCTAAACTGATATTTGGCACAAAACGAATCGAGAATGTTGTATCAACAGTATAGTCCATTTGCATATTAAACCTGTGATTGGTATTAATAGAATTACTCAGGTTCGTAGTGTTTGTCAAAAAACTACTATCAGCCGTCACAGATGTTTGTCTGTGACTATTTTGAAAGTTGTCATTATTTCTCCCATTGTAGAAATAACTGGCTGCGAAATCAAGTTTGCCAATTTTATCTTTAAAATTGATACCCACAGCATTGGTGATATTGATACCATTACCTCCAAAACCAAAGCCGCCACCACCGCCGCCAACACGGTTGCCACCGCCGCCGCCACCGCCTCCACGGTTTCCACCACCATTACCTGAATTCAGACTGGCTCCCATATCAGCAGTGAAACGTGTAATATTGGTATTGTTTGACATTGCAATGACTGAAAGTTGACGATCATCTTTGAAAGAATTAAACATGCCGCTTAGGTCATAACGATTATCAGAACCTGATTCTGTAGATTCTCCATAACCAAGAGACGTTTTTCCAAAGTTCCCTCTTTTGTAACCCATTTTTGTGATGATGTTGATTACCTTTTCACTTTGGCCATCATCAATTTTGGTAAACTGAGCCTGATCAGATTTCTGATCGATTACCTGAATTTTATCAATCATTTCTGCAGGAAGATTCTGAGTAGCCAGTTTGGGGTCACTCCCAAAGAAAGGTTTTCCATCCACCATTACTTTTGTGACAGTTTGTCCATGGGCCTGAATATTTCCGTCTTTATCTACTTCCACGCCCGGAAGCTTTTTGATCATCTCTTCAACCACATCGTTTTTCTCTGTTTTGAAGTTCTCATGAGTAAATTCTACTGTATCAGTCTTCACAACAACAGGAGCTTTTTGACCAATAATGACAACCTCACCCAGTGTTTTGAGATTATTTGTCATGAAAAACGGACCAATTGTTACATCTTTTGTACTCGGTTTAACCGTAAGCGGGTTTAGGATATTTTTATATCCCATGAAAGCAATTTTGAGCGTATAGCTTCCTGTTCGAACATTTGGGATATTAAATTCGCCTTTTACATTTGTTAAACCTCCAATAACCGCAGATGAATCTTTTAAACTCAAAAGAGTTACTGTTGCAAAAGACATCGGTTGAGTGGTAGTACTATCGGTAATTATGCCCTTTAGTGTTACTGTAGTAGTTCTTGTTTGTGCCTGAGTGGAGATTGTACATATAACACTCATTATTATCGCAAATAGTAATTGTTTGATTTTCACGTTGTTGTGTTTTGTAAGAGTTTACGCTGCAATATTATAAAAATAAATGTGATTTAAATCTTAATGGACTGTTAATTATATAAGTTAAATGCATAATTAACATTTTAATAATTTTCTTTTACTTAAGATATCCGGAAGTGATTTTGGTTTAAAATGTAAAGCTTAAATTATTGTTAAAGTCTGTATTAACTTATTTTGCGCGAGGTTTTAACTGTCTATATTTCACTAAAAAGAACAAATCAGGTATTTTTAATATTCTAAAGTATTAAATTGATGGAAACAAATATTTCTGTATTCAAACCAACATGATTTGCAGGATAAAACAAACCCCCGAAAACAAAATTTTGAATAATGTTTTCGGGGGTTAAAACTATAGAATAGTTAAAATTTATTTCTTTACAACTGGTTTAGCAACAGCTTTGGCTGCAGCTGGTTTAGTAACAACTTTTGTTGTCGTTGTAGTAGCTGGTTTAGCTGCAGTTTTGGCTGGAGCTTTTTTAGCCGGAGCAGCTTTTGTCTCAGCAACCGGAGCAACTTCAGGAGCAGCAGCTTCGATCTTTAATAATTCAACCTCAAAAATAAGGGCTGAACCACCTGGGATTGGGCCGGTAGCTTTGTCACCATAAGCAAGTTCGCTTGGAATGAATAATTGGATTTTACCACCCAATTTGCATTTCTGCATTCCTTCTGTCCATCCTTTGATAACCTGATTCAAAGGAAATGTAACAGGCTCACCACGATCAATTGAAGAATCAAATACGGTTCCGTCAAGCAAAGTTCCTTTATAATGAACTGTTACTTTATCTGTTTCCAGCGGAAAAGCACCGGTTCCTTCTTTCATGATTTTGTACTGAATACCACTTGGGAGTTCAACAATCCCTGGTTTGGTTTTATTGTCAGCAAAAAACGCCTTAGCTGTTTCAGAAGCAATTTTAGCAGCTGCATCAGCCTTAGCCTGGATAACCTTCATCATTTCATCCTGATAAGTTTTCATGATATCAGTCACCTGTGCTTCTGTGAACATTGTATCTTTCTTAGCCATACCATCACTAAAACCCTTAAACATTCTTTCCTGATTTACCTTCATTTCATTTTTAATGAAACTCTTAGCAATGTCAGCACCAAGAATATAACTGATTGTGTCCATGCGATTTGTAAACTTTGGAGCAGGTGGTGCTACAACTGCTACCGGAAGTGTTACAACAGGCGCTGGAACTGGCTGTTTTTTGTCTTTTTGTGCAAATGTAGTACTGCTCATCAAAAGCGCAGCACCCATCATGCATGTTAATAAAATACCTTTTTTCATTTGTAATAGTTGTTTTTATTTTTTGAAGTCAATGGAAAGGGGTGCAAAATCAACTCCCTATTTTATGGTTTAGAATGATGCCCGATTCTTGATTGCGATTTAATCCGACAAATATAGTATAATTTAAATTTAAATCTCTCATGTATGCTGTCAGTTGAATGTCATTTCTATTGAACTTTTAAGATTTTTTAACCAATACATTCCACTACTTTGTACTTTTGCGCCATGGATAAAACTTTGCGACTTTGTGAGGATGGTTCACATACATTATATTCTGAAATAGCTGGCGAGTGTTATCACAGTATTCATGGAGCCCTCAATGAAAGTTTACATATTTTCATTGATGCCGGATTTAAAGCAATTGTTAAAAAATATCAGATAAACCAAAAAAATTCAGTTAGAATTCTTGAGATTGGTTTTGGCACTGGGTTGAATGCTTTACTAACCGGCCTGGAAGCTGAAAAGAAAAATATTTTAGTTGATTATACAGGACTTGAGCCTTTCCCGGTCCGGGAAGCTGTTTTGAAGCAACTGAATTATTGTTCGCTTCTGTCAGAAAAGAGTGAACAGATTTTTTTAGCAATGCATGAATGTGATTGGGAAACAGCACATAAGATAACTCCTTTTTTCAATTTCACGAAGAAACAGCATGGATTTATGGAAGTTGATTTAGTGGATAATAGCTTTGATTTAATCTATTTTGATGCCTTTTCTCCTGAGGCACAACCCGATCTCTGGGAGCAGGAGGTTTTCGATAAGTGCTTCAAAATAATGGCTCCCGAAGGAATTTTAGTGACCTACTGTGCCAAAGGTAGAGTTAAAAGAGCTTTAAAATCTGCGGGTTTTTCAGTAGAAAATCTACAGGGACCGGCTGGCAAAAGAGAGATCACCCGAGCACAAAAACTGATCTAATAAGCATTGAATCCCGATAATCCCTCCAGATTGCTTTTACTGACAATCACATCTAAGATCCTTGAGCCTGAAGGTCCTTTTCGGCACCAGTCCACAAATTCATCCAGTTCTGCTTCATTGCCTTCGACTTCAACGTAAACACTCCCATCGGGCATGTTTTTTATAAATCCATCCAGTCCAAGGGTCAAAGCCTGCCTGCGTGCATTATAGCGAAATCCGACTCCCTGGACGCGTCCTCTGACCGTTATATTGTAATGTTTCTTCATGCCGGTTTCAATTAATGTCTTTTAACCTATGAATTAAGCGGGCAATCGTTTTGAGAACCATTCATTGATCCTATTGTACAGGTGTGCTGGTGTGTATCGACGCCATGTAACTTCTCTAAATGGATCACCCATTGCAATATAGTAATCGAGCCGGGCATCTTTGAAATCCTGAATCACCTGATCCCGGAAGTTGATAAACACAATCCAGCCGTCTTCAATGTCATCAAACCATTCTTCATAATAGGCATCATCTGAGGAGTGAAAGAGCAAAACGTTTTCACCAATCAATATAAATTTATTGATCTCTTCACCTTCAAGTGGTTCGATAACGTTGCGTTTGAAAAACATGATATCATTATACAAAGTGTCGTTCCACTCTCCCAACATTTCGATTACACAAAAATGTTCTTCATAGTTTACAAACAAGATCTTGCAATAGAGCGTGTCTGACCCGAAATGGTCCCATTGTGGATGAATGAGGTAATTATAAATCTGATGTGTAAATTCAAATTCATTGTAATTGCGTTCATAGAATGGGGAACGTTCATCTTCAGAAGCGATATAAAGATGTCGCCAGTTATAAAATGGTTCAAGATCGTGCACCGGGAATGTTTTTTTATTTGCGGAAATAGTTCAGCAAGGC
>JGI24140J50213_10000317_pt1 | contig 22831 bp, 19 predicted proteins | sample BarGraIncu00222A_FD_50213 | JGI IMG/M metagenome (IMG submission 50213)
GGCCTGCCCCGAGGAGTGGCGCTCGACGGCGCGGGCCGGATCTACGTCGTGGACTCCTCTGACCACATGGTCCGGGTCTACAACGACTCCAGCTCAAAGGTGGCCACGCCCACGTTCATCGCATCGTTTGGTAGTGAGGGGCAGGGCGACGGGACGTTCGAGTACCCGAACGGAGTCGCCACCGACACACGTGCCCATATCTACGTCACCGACCAGGGCAACAACCGGGTCCAGGTATGGGGCTACTGAGCATGGGAAAGAGGCACCAAGGGGAGCCAGTCACCGTGTCATAGGGACACTGCAGGTTTAGACATTCTGCAAAGTATGCACAACGCAGTAAACGAAATGGAGCACAAGTAATGAGTAAAGGAATAAGGCCGATGAAGAGACTCCTCTTCCTCGGAGTAGGAAGCGCGCTCTTGTTCACGATGGGGGGCATGGGATCAGCGCAGGCTGACAACGGGCCGCACTCCATCGTCATGGGGCCGAACGGTGCGACCACGGCCGTCTCCGCTGAAGGCGCCGGCCAGTGTGCGAACTGCCACCGAGCCCACACCGCCAAGACCAGCACTCTGACACTGCAGGCTCAGCCCGCGTTGTGCCTGAACTGCCACGCCGGCCTGGGATCCCAGCTCGACGTCGTTGACGGTGTAACCCCGAGCGGCGCCGCACTTCGTGGCGGTGGCTTCACGACCGCTGCAATCAACTCTGGGGCCGGTGCGACCAAGACCTTGGCCGCGACAGTCACCCCCGGGGTTGCTGGCAAGCGCGTGAGCGCGCAGATCGCTGTCTTGACGACACCGACCGCGGTCACGTCCAGTCACCAGATCAACGGCACCACGACCGGCACCATGTGGGGCAACGGCACCACCGGAGTCGGCCAGACTGCTGTCACCCTTGAGTGCGGGGCATGTCACGACCCGCACGGCAACGGCAACTACCGCATCCTGAAGCCCAGCCCCGACGGCCAGCAGTACGTCATCACGCCGGGCAGCGCTGTTGGCGTTACGCCCGTAGTGGCCCCGGTCATGAGTACGAAGACCGCCGTGAACATCCCTGACCAGCCGGCCAAGGTCTACACGACAACCAACTACTGGGATGTCTCGGCACCAACCACCCCGATGACTGCGGCTGAGAACGCGGCTAACGTTGTCAAGGCAGGAACCGTCACCGACGGTTTCCTGGGCGGCATCTCGGCGTGGTGCACCACGTGCCACACGCGCTACCTGTCCGCCGGGGCCAGCGTCGTGACAGGCGATGCGACCTACACCTACAAGCACCGCTCGGATGAGCAGGCCAACTTCAAGCCGGACTGCATCCAGTGCCACGTCGCCCACGGCACGAACGCCGCCATGACCGGTGGTGCCGCAGCGGTCAGCGCACCTGACGGATCCGCTGGGGTTGTCGGGACCGCCGCCCTGCCTACGAAAGGTATCCGGAATGCTGACGGCTCCTACCCTTACAACGGCCCAGTCGCGGCTGGGGCTGGTTCCACCGGCTACCAGAACAGTGACCTGCTGAGGGTCGACAACCGTGGCACCTGCCTGATGTGCCACGCCGTCGGTGGGCCGAACCCGCTCGACGTGGTCGCCCCCTAAGGAAATACGGGACACGAAAGTCTGAGTGTTCTCGGACTTCGGGTGGCCCGGTCTACCGGACCACCCGAGGTCTATTTCTCCCGAGACTCACCCAGCCGCGATCGTCAACCAGGAAGTTCCCTGTGAAGCACATGAACATGGGCCCGACCCGAAGCCTTCGACTAAGGGCCGTGGTGGCATATCCAGCCCTCTCGGTAGCCCTTGCGGCCGCGGTCGCCCTCGCACTGACCCCGTTCGGTACCTCGAGTGTGATGGCGCTGACCACCCCGGCGACTCCGACAGAGACCTCGGCGCCCACCACGGCTGCGCCCACCACGGCTGCGCCCACCACTGCCGCGCCCACCTCGGCCCCCGCGCCCACCACCGCCGCGCCCACCTCAGCCCCGGGGCCCACGACGGCTCCGCCCACCTCAGCCCTTGCGACGGTTCCTAGTCCGGTCCCGGGCCCGGTCCCCAGCCTGACCCCAGCTGCGGGCGACCATCACGTGCTGGCATGGATCCAAAACCCTCAGCTCCCGGCCAGCTATCTGCCGGTCGACGCATCGGCGCTCGATGCGTCACGGTTTGAGACGTTCCGAGTCCGGTTCCAGGTTCAGAACACCGGAACCGCTCCCCTCACCGCGGCACCACAGCTGGAGTACAGCGCCGCCGGGAGCGGTAGCTACACCGTGGTACCCGAGAAGCCTCTGATCGGCGTCCCCTTTGCCGTCACCCGCGAATGGGTGCCGAGCAACCTCGGCGGCGGCACCATTCAGGGCCCGTTCGGTGAGGACATCTCGGTTGCCAATTTCCGGTTGGGCGCGGGTAGCGGCCTGGCCATGACCGGTCATCACTCGATGGGCGTCAACCCGGACCAAGCCATAACCCTGCCGTCGTCCTCCTATACAGAGGAGGAGTTCACCGTTTCGTTGACGATCGACGCGCAGTACCTCACGAGCTACGATCTGCGGATCACGGGCGCCGGGAGTGCGTCGACAGGAGCCGGCGTAGCCACGATTACCCTCGGCCCAGCCCCTGCTCTGCGGCTCTCGCCCGGCCAGCGGCAGGGCACCTCGCAAACCGCCCCGAAGGCGACCAACGCAGCCGGCGCTGCCTACCCCTTGCGGCCAGCGTCCCTAACCGTGACGACGACCACTACGACCTCGACCAACGCCGTTACTGCGCTCTACCGAACGAACGCGGTGAGCTATCCCCTGGCGCTCAGCACTCTCAGCGCCGCAACAGCTACGCCTTCAGACATCCACGGCCCCTACTCCATGTCGACCAGTGCCTGCGCCGTCTGCCACCGCATCCATGCGGCACAGGCGCCCACCCTGCTGATCAAGGGCTCACAGAGCACCGTGTGTTTCATGTGCCACAACGGCATGGGAGCCACCACGGACGTCCAGGCTCAGTACACCGATCCGAGCGTTCCAGCCAACGACCCTGCGGCCGGCGCCTACTACTCGCACGACGCCCTGGTCCCGGCCACAAACACCGAATCGGCCCTCAACGAGTTCGGTGGCGTCAGCAACCGAAAGAGCCAATGCTCGAACTGCCACAACGCCCACCAGGCCACCACCGCTGACGGCATCCAGACCACGACCGGGTGGACCGCGCCCGGGCAGCTGTCAGGGGTCTCCGGGGTGTCGGTGGTCAACGGCGCAGCCGGTTCGGCACCTACGTACAACTTCCTGGATGGTGTGGCCAGCCCGGTCACCCTTGAGTATCAGTTGTGCCTCAAGTGCCACTCCAGCTTCACAACTCTCCTGCCCCACGTTCCGGGCAAGCCCTCAACGGACGCTCTGGACGCCGGTGCAGAGTTCAACCCGGCCAACGCCTCCTTCCACCCGGTCGAGGCACCCGGGACCAACCAGAGCGCGAAGATGACTGACAGCCTGGCCGGGACATCCCCGTACAAGCTGTGGACCTTCACGACCGCCAGCACCATCCGCTGCCTGAACTGCCACGCCAGCGGCGTAACCCCGATCGCGGCCCCGGCACCTGCTGCCGGCGGCGACCTGTCGGCACACACCTCGCCCAACCGTGGCATCTTGCTGCAGAATTACCAGGACCGGGTGCTCACCTCCGCCGCGGCGGCGTACTCACCGGCGAACTTTGCCCTGTGCTACACCTGCCATGCTGAGGAGCCCTTCGCCAACAGCACGGCCAACGACACCAACTTCCCCCTGCACGGACTCCACGTGAGCGGACTGGCAGGAATAGGCGCCGGTGGCACCGACATCGACACCGCTAACGCAGGCCAGGGCAACGCCCTGTGCGCGGAGTGCCACTTCCGGCTCCACTCGACGACCTTCAAGGTCGGCACCCAGGCGGTCCCAGGATCGCGCCTGGTGAACTTCGCGCCAGACGTGACGCCGTACCCGGCGGTCGGCGGAACGATCTCTTGGACGCCGAACAGCAACGGTGGCGGTTCCTGCACGCTGACCTGTCACGGGAAATCGCACGACAACATCTCGTACAACTGAGCCCAGCTCGGCGACGGGCCTAATGACAGGGCACAGGTCTGTCTATACCTCGCACCGCCACGGGACGTGACTGGTGCTGGACCAAGCCGAAGCGTCTCTACCCGATATGTGCCGCCCGGCGGATGGTTCTACAAATCGCTCAAACAGATACTAGTTGCAACAACTACACACGCCGCGGTCACATCCGGGTGCGTAAAGAAAGACGGGAAACAAGCATGAGTGGTCATCCAGTGTCCGTGGGGGGTCGTGCAAGCGCGACCGAGGTCAAACAAAAGCTGCTCGGCCGTCTCGGCCTCCAAGCCGATGCGACCGACCAGGACGTCGAGGCAGCCCACGACGCGCTGGTGGAGTTCCTGGAGCTAGCGCCGCACGACGTGAAAGCGTGGGCTGGGACTCAGACGGCGGACGCCGACGAGGCGTTCGCCTTGTTGTCCGGCCCGGAGTCGGACCTGACGGCCGCGGGCCAGGCGGTGGTGATGGCACAGAACGGCCTGAGCCAGCCAGCCCCTGCAGCCCCAACGGTATCCACAAGGTCATCTGGCCGTCCTGCGCCCGCCACACAGCCGTCACCGACAGCCAACAAGACACTCCGGACCAGGCTGATGTGGGCCGCCATACCCGTGGCCGTTGTGGCGGTCATCGCGGGCGTCTTCTTCATCGGGAAGGGTTCCTCCGTGCCCGGTATCTCAGGCACACCGACGTCGTCGGCGACAACGGCCCCATCCAGTGGCCCCACGGCGGTCCCGGTCGACCCGGCCAAGGTCGCCGCCCTGATGACGAAGATCGGTGCGAACCCCAAGGACACCGCATCGCTGCAGTCGCTCGGCGACATCTACTTCGGCGCCCTGGACTACAAGAACGCGGCCCTGTGGGAGCAGAAAGTGCTCACCGTCGACCCGAAGAACCAGGTAGCTCTCCTGTCGCTCGGTGCCGCCGACTTCAACGTTGGCAACAGCAAGGACGCCAAGACGCAGTGGCTGATCGCCGCGGATCTCTACCCCAAGGTGGCCGAGGTGCACTACGACCTCGGTTTTCTCTACATGAGCCAGACACCGCCTGACACCGTGAACATGAACGCCGAGTGGAAGAAGGTCGTCGCCATCGACCCGAACTCCGCTCTCGCGAAGTCGGTGACGACCCATATGGCAAGCAGCACCCCCACCGCGTCGGCTGCACCCAGCACCAAGTAGAGACGCCATGACCATTGCCTACATCGCCGTCGCGTTCCTCGCAGGAATCGTGTCTTTCGCGTCGCCGTGCTGCCTTCCGCTCGTCCCGGCCTATGTGACCTACATGGTCGGGACGACGCCGGCGGATTCGCCGAAGGCACGGCAGGTGGCACTCCAGCAGGCACTGGCGTTCGTTCTTGGCTTCACCATCGTCTTCGTCGCCCTCTTTGCGTCGTTCGGCCTGCTCGGCTACATCCTGCGTGACTACGCCGGGATCCTGCGACAGGTCGGCGGCGTCGTCCTCATCGTGATGGGCCTGCATGTAGCAGGGCTCATCCGCATCTCGGCCCTGTACCGTCAGGTGACGGTCCCGACCGGGCGGGTCCTCGGAAAGTCCGAGACCGGGGACGGCACCGTCAAGGTCCTTGCCCCGAGCTACGTTCGCTCGACGCTTCTGGGCGTGGTCTTCGCCGCCGGCTGGACTCCATGCGTCGGACCCATCCTTGGCGGCATCATCGCTCTGGCCACGAACTCCACGCCCGCCCAGGGCACGATCCTGCTGATCGTGTATGCGATGGGCCTCGGGATCCCGTTCATCCTGGTCGCCGTCGGGGCGAGCGCGGCCAGCCGCAAACTCCTGTGGTTCCGCAAGCACGAGGCCGGGGTCTCACTGGTTACCGGCGGAATGCTCATCGTGGTCGGCTTCCTGATGTTCACCAACCAGTTCATCAAGCTGTCCGGCCTCCTGCCCAATATCGGTATCTGAGAAAGAGTTCACATGAGCCAAGACACACGCACACGCCCCCCGGAGTCTGGTGCTCGTGAGTTGCGCGACGGGCTGGACGGACCCGACGGCGGCCCGTCGGTCTCAGGCGCAGACGTCCTGAACCGGCTCTGGCGGTTCTTCATCTCGATGCGCACCGGCCTGTGGCTGATCCTTTGCCTGGGGCTGCTGTCGCTGGCGGGCACTCTGCTCGTGCAGGCGCCTGCCGGGATGACCTCGGATCCGGCGACCTATGCGTCCTGGGTCGCGTCGATACATTCAAAATACGGCGGCTGGACCCCTGTCTTCGACAAGCTCGGCTTCTTCTCCGTGTTCACGTCGATCTGGTTCAAGTCGATTACCGTGCTCCTGACGACCAGCGTCCTGGCCTGCTCGGTCAACCGCGCTCCTCGCCTGTGGAAACTGGCCTTCCACCCCCGTATGCGGATGAGCGAGACGTTCTTCACCCACGCACCGCTGCGAGCGAGCGTTCTGGTTTCGGCCGGAACCGGCGAGGCCAGCGACTACGTGAGGCAGGTCTTGAAGTCTCACCGCTTCCGGACCATCGCCGACTCGGACCAGGACGGGCTGAGCCTGTATGGGGACCGCTTCCGCTGGGGTCCGTTCGGCACCGTGATAGCCCACTTGAGCTTTGTGGTCATCTTGGTCGGTTTCTTTCTCAGTGCAACCACTGGCTTCAAGGACCCCAGCTTCACCGCTCCCGTGGGCCAGAGCGTAGCGGTCGGTCACGGAACCGGGTTGTCGGTCCAGGCAAAGTCCTTCAGCGACGTCTACTACCCCGACGGTTCTCCGAAGGACTACTCCAGCGACCTTGTCCTGTACAAGAACGGCGTTGCCGTCCAGGAGCAGACGGTGCGGGTCAACCATCCGATGAGCAGGGACGGTGTCACCTTCTACCAGTCGTTCTTCGGCGAGGCCGCATCGATGAAGGTCACCGATGCTGCGGGCACGACGCTCTACAGCCAGGCAGTCCCGCTGGCGTTTACCTCCGACGACGGGACGCACAGCATCGGCCAGTTCGCCATGGCGAGCAAGGGGTTGACCGTCTACGTGATCGGTGCGGCCTCCGGCAAGCCGGACCCTAACATCCAGGCTGGTCAGATGCAGCTGGAGATCCACCAGAAGGGGACCACGGACCCCGTTGCGACCCAGGTCGTGAACCAGGGCAAGGCGACGACGATCCTGGGTGTGACCTACACCTTCCAGCGCACGCGCCAGTTCACCGGCCTGATCGTGGCCCATGACCCGGGAGTGAACTTCGTCTGGGTGGGCTCGACCCTGCTGGTGATCGGCCTCTTCCTCGTCTTCTTCTTCCCCCACCGCCGCATCTGGGTGCGGATCCGCAAAACGTCAGGGGGCAGCGAGATCCTCGCCGCATCCACCATGAAGCGCGACCTGGCCTTCAAGCCGCAGTTCAACCAGCTGATCACCGACATCCAGCTCGCCGGTACCCCGTCGAGCACTACCCAAGAAGCAGGGCAGAACGATGCTTAGTCTCTCCCAGTACTCTCTGATTGCCGGCCTTCTGCTGGTTGTCCTGGCGGTGATCTGCTACATCACGGCGCTGATGCTGGGCCGATCAGTTCGTCCCGAGCCGGTCATGGCCCATGCTGGCGCCCATGCTGATGGTGGCGGCGTCGCGACCGCTGTGGCCCCCCCGCCGCCGAATGCCTCCGGGCAGCCCCGCTCCATGGCGCTGTACGGGACCTACTTCACCCGCCTCGCGTGGGTCTTCCTCACCGCCTGCCTGGTCCTGCGGACGATCTCGACCGGCCATGGGCCGTTCACCAACCAGTACGAGTTCGCTGTCTCCTTCGCCTGGGGAATGATCGGCGCGTACGTGTACTTTGAGCACCGCTACCACGTGCGCACCATCGCCCTGCTGATCCTTCCGATCGCCGCCGGGATGCTGCTCTACGCCCTGACGGTCGGCGCAACCGCTAACCCGCTGGTACCGGCGCTGCAGAACAACCTTCTGCTGACCATCCACGTCGCGGTGGCAATCGTCGCCTACGGCGCCTTCTCGGTCTCCTTCGCAGCGGCCGTGCTGTACCTGACCCAGCCTGAGACGGGCAGGCCAGGATGGCCCAAGCCAGCACTGCTGGACGAGATGGGCTACCGCGCGGTCATTATCGGATTCCCCCTGCTGACCATGACCGTCGTCCTTGGCGCAGTCTGGGCAGAAATCGCCTGGGGCAGCTACTGGAGTTGGGACCCCAAGGAGACGGCCTCGCTGCTGACCTGGCTCATCTACGGTGCCTACCTGCACGCCAGGGTCGCCCGCGGCTGGGTCGGACGTCGCGCCGCCTGGCTCCTGGTCGTGGGGTTCGCCTCCGTGCTGCTCACGTTCTTCGGCAACCTCTTCTTCGGCGGACTGCACAGCTACGCGAAGTAGTCAGCGACACGACGGCAACAACCGCACCGCCACACCCACAGAGTGAGGAAGACTGCACCATGAGTCCAGCTACGACGGCCGGCCAGCCGCAAGGCTCGCGCCAGCGAGTCGGCCAGAGCCGGCTGGGTACCCTGCTCGTCCTGGCAGTGACAGCGGCCGTCGTCATGGGAGGCGCCTACGTCATCGACCGCCCAACGGCGGCGAAGGCGGGCGTGAGCGCTGTCACCGTGGCTGCCGGCGACGGTCCGGCGCCAACGATCGGCAGTGCCGCCCAGAACTTCACGGCCACGACGGTGGACGGCAAGAAGGTGTCGCTGAGCTCGTACAAGGGACACCCCGTCTGGGTGACTTTTGGCGCCAGCTGGTGTGGGGCTTGTCAGGCAGAGGCCCCGGACGTCGAGGCTACCTACGAGAAGGACAAGGCAGCTGGGGTCGTTGTCCTGGCCGTCTCCATCCAAGAGAGCTCCCAGACGGTCCTTGACTATGGAAAACGCCTCGGCCTGACGTACCCGCAGATCGCCGACGCCAATGACACCATCGCCGCCGCCTACCGCGTCAACGGGATCCCGGCCCATTTCTTCATCGACAAGTCAGGCATCCTTCGATCGATAAAGACCGGTGCCCTGAGCCCGGATCAGATGGACGCCACCCTGAAGGAGATCACCCAATGACCGATCCCGCAGAGCCGACAAAGCCGGCCCAGGCGCCCGAGGCGCTGCCAGCCGACGCGGTCGGAAAGCGGCGACTCGGTCATGTCCACGCCTTGTTCGCACCCCTGTTGCGCGTCCTGCACAAGATCCCTCACCCGCCGTGGCGGAGCAAGCGTGGCATCTTCCTTCTCCTGGTCCTGTTCGGAGGGTTCGGCGCGGTGGCGACGATGGGCGGGGTCACAGCCGTCGGCTTCTCCGAGACCCCGGCTTTCTGCGGGTCGTGTCACACGATGGACCCAGAGCTGAAGGCGTACGCCATGTCGCCCCACAGCCAGGTCCCTTGTGCCACCTGCCACGTCAACCCCGGGTTAGCTGGGTTCGTCACCGCGAAAATCAATGGCACCAAACAGCTTTTCGACATCGTCACGGGCAACTTCCCGACCCCCATTGAACCTCCTGACCACGCCAAGCTCCCGCCCGTGCAGAACACGTGCCTGACCTGTCACAACCTGGCCGACCTCACCGAGAACGGAGGTCCGGTCAAGCTGATCCTGACGCCCCAGTACCTTCCGGACGAAGCCAATACGCAGCAGACGGTGGCAGTCATGCTTCGTCCCGGGGGCCTAGGAGACGCCAGCGGCGTCCTTGGCGTTCATTGGCACGTCGCGCAAAAGGTGACATACACCACCAGCGATATCCACTCGGCCAAGATCGACCTCATCTCGATCCAAGAGAAGGACGGCACGACCAAGCAGTACATCGCCGGCAGCCAGGTCACCGTGTCAACCGACGTCAAGGTCGACATCCAACGCCTCCAAAAGGGCGAGACGACCCGGACCATGGACTGCATCGACTGCCACAACCGCATCGGCCATGAGGTCCCCAGCCCGGATCAGACAGTCGATGCGGCCATCGCGGCCGGCAAGATCAGTGCCACCCTTCCCTACATCAAGAGGGACGGCGTCGCGCTCCTGAATGCGAACTACCCGACACTGCAGGCTGCGGACACTGCAATCGAGGCCCTGCAGACGACTTACGCGACCAAGTACCCCCTGGTGGCGAAGGCGGATGCCGGGAAGATCACCGCGGCGATCAGCGAGCTGAAGACCGAGTACCAGCTCATCGCGACTCCGGCCATGAAGGTTCAGGCCAAGACCTACCCGGACAACCTGGGCCACCAGACGTCTCTGGGCTGCTTCCGATGCCATGACGGTGCCCATTTCCTCGTGGTCAAGGGACAGATCACGACCCAGACCATCCCGTCTGCGTGCTCGACCTGCCACACGTTCCCCCAGGTCAGTGCCAGCGCGGCGAAGTACCCTCTGAACGCCAAGCCCGCCAGCTCTTCCCTGGCCTCAGTCATTGCCAACATCCCGCTGGGGGTTAAGCCTGCCGACCACCAGGACAAGCTCTACGTCTTCGACCACAAGAATGCCGTCAAGACGGTCGAACCGAACGGGACGTCCTGCGCCGCATGTCACACCAGCAGCTACTGCGAGAACTGCCACAACACCGGTGCCATCAGTGTCAAACACGACGCGATGCTCACTAACCACGCCAACGCTGCTGCCGCTGCTGGTGGCACGCAGGTGTGCGGCTACTGCCACCAGGCGGTCTCCTGCGCACAATGTCACAGCGGGCCGATCCTGAATATCAAGAACACCCCGATCACGCCCAGCGCAACCAGGCAGACGTCGTGACGGCCTCCCGGGTGCTAGAAGCGGAAGCCATCGAGCAGTGGCTGACCGTTCACGAGGCGTGTGCCCTGATCGGTGTCTCCCCCGCCACGCTGCGCAGGTGGAGCGCGGCCGGTGACGTACAAGCGTTCACCACCCCCGGCGGCCACCGCCGGTTCGCGCGCTCCACNATTCTGGGCCTGCTGCCGTCCGCCCGCCGGCAGCGACCCACCCTGGAGCGACTTGGCGAAACCCCTGAGCACATGACGCGGGTCTACCGTCGTCACGTGGCGCAGGCCTGTCAGGGCGTCAGCTGGCTGGCCGGACTCAGTGAGGACGAGCTGGAGCCGTTGCGCGAACACGGCCGCCGGATAGCCGGCGCGCTGCTGGTGTTCATCGACGCGGCGACCCCAGAGGAGCGCGGCCCGGCCATGCTGAAAGCGGTGGCCGCTGCGACGGAATACGGGCGGATTGCTGCCCGAGGTTCGGGGCAGATCCGCGAGACGGTTGAGGCGTTCCTGCGTTTTCGCATGCTCTTCCTGGGCGAGCTTGCCCAGGTTGCGCGGCGCCGCGGGCTCGACACGAGCGAGGCCACCAATTTGCTTGTAACAGCGACCCAGGCCATCGACCAGCTACTGGTCGCGCTGATGAGCGGTCATGAGACCGAGCTGGCCAAGAATGAACACGTAAAGGGGTAACTCGTGATCATCAAGTCCTCAACCTCCGCAGTGCGCTCGCACGTTGCGGACGAGGCACCGACAACCACCATGTGCGAGGCGCCGACCACGACCGTGCTGGCTCTGGTCGCTCACGCCCGAGGGGTGCCTAGCGCCGCCCGCGAGGCGTTTGCTGCGCAGTGCGAAGCTCTTGCGCCCCATGACGCAGTCATCCTGGTGCACACCTGCCACCGGGTCGAGCTGTACGTAGCCCTGGGCGCGTTCGGCGACGGCCCGCTCCCCCCGCTTCCCCCCGGGGGGCTCCGGCTCGAAGACGCCGCCGCCGCACGCCACCTCATCACCGTCGCGTGTGGCCTGAAGAGCGCTGTCCTTGGCGAGGACCAGATCCTCCACCAGGTACGCGAAAGCTACGCGCTGCGACACGAGTCACGACCCTTGGACCCGGTGCTGGACCGGCTGTTCCAGGTCGCGCTCAATGCCGGACGCCGAGCTCACGGATGGTTCGCTGGTGCGCCACGCTCACTGGGCGACGTCGCTCTGGACGAGATTGAGCGAGCAGCCGGGTCGCTGGTCGACCAGCCAGTGCTGATCGTCGGGGCCGGCAGTATGAGCCGGCTGAGCGCCCAGGCCGCGGCCCGGCGCGGGGCAAAGGTGACCATTACCAACAGGACTGCCGAACGAGCCGTTGCCCTGGCCCGCAGCATTGGGGGCAAGGCGACCGCAGCGGACTCCGACGGCACCCTCGGGCCATTCGTGGGCGCGGTCGTCGCCGTGTCAGGGAACTGGGCGGCCCACCCACAGGACAACGCGCAGCTGGTCGAGAACGGCACGATCGTGGTGGACCTGTCCTCCCCGCCCGCGGTGTCGGACACGCTGCAGAGCCAGCTCGGCGATCACTTCGTGTCCATCGACGACCTCGCATGGGGACCACAGGTCGAGCTGGCCGGCGGACTCCGCGGACGCCTCGAGAAGCTGGTCACCGAGTCCGGCGGGGAGTACTGCCGGTGGCTGCGAGCCCGCGACTACCTCCCGGCGATCCAGGCGATGACGGAGGCAGCCGAGGCACGTCGCCAGAGCGAGCTGGCCTGGCTGGCGCGCCGACTCCCCAACCTTTCCGAAAAGGAGCGTTCCCTCATAGACCAGATGAGCCATCGCCTGGTCGGGGGAATCTTGCACGCACCCAAGTCCGCTCTGCGACTGGACGAGAGCGGCGAGCTCGGCCGGGCCGCCTGGGAGCTGTTCGGACTGTAGGAGCCCCGTAGCTCCCCCCCGCACAGCGCTCATCACCGTCTCGGTGACGGACCACCTGTCGGCCACGATCAGTGGCCCGACAGGGGCTGATCGGCACGGCTCTCGAAGGCCCCTGACTGACGTGCCCGCACTGATGTCGGCGGCCGCAACAGTGGCTCCCCGACGCCGGCGTCAGCGGCGCGCTCAGACCGCGAAGGTCCAGCGTCTCGCTGTCTTCTGCAGGATCTGTTCAGACAATTCATCCACCGCTGATGAAGGCCTCGAGGGCGTCGGCTGCGATGGTGGTGCCCACGGCGCAGCATGTGGTGAAGCGCTGCCGCTGACAGGGAAGGGGTGAGTCGCAGGTGGGCGCCGAAGTGGATCCTCCCTCACGAGATGACTCCGTCAATGACCCCGCAGAGACGACGTCGCCGCGGACGCCGGAGAGCTACACCTGGCCTCTGGTGGCCGTTGTCATCGTGATCCTGCCCCAGGTGCTGGTGCCAAACAACGACCGAGTCGGTCCACCACTGCTGGTGCCGATCGTAGAAGCCGCCGCGTTCCTGGCCATGTTGGGGATAGCCGCCAAGCCAGGACCCGTGCCACGTGGCGCACGCCCGTTCATCCTGTCGCTATTCTGCGTGCTCATTCTCGCCAACGCATCGGCAACGATCCGGCTCGTCGTGCTCGTGCTGAGCGGTGGCAAAGTCGACGGAGCGGTGTTGACCGCAACACGGCTCCTGATCGCGGGGGCCCTGGTGCTGAGCACGAACATCATCACCTTCGCTCTCCTGTACTGGCAGCTCGATGGCGGCGGTCCCGCCGGACGCGCCGTGGACCCGCCGGCCTACCCGGACTTTCAGTTCCCCCAGACCGCGACCAGCGGGCTCGCCGCCCCCGGTTGGCAACCCCATTTCCACGACTACCTCTACCTGGCATTCACCAGCGCACTCGCCTTCAGCCCGACCGACACACTGCCACTGGTGGGGCGCGCCAAGGCGCTCATGGCTATGCAGTCGGTGATCTCGCTGTCGGTCCTCGTAGTGGTCCTGGCCAGAGTCATCAATATCCTCCCGACCTGATGCCTGGGATGCACAACCAGGGCCCTGTCCCCGTGCAAGACAGACACGACCTCCTGCATCAGCGCATCGAGTCGCTGTCGGCAGTCGGCCTCGCTCCTTCAGAGGACCTGAGCCTGCTGAAGACTGCGACACCGCAACGACGGCAGTACGCCGAGAAGGCGAAGATCGCCCAGATCAGGTGATGACCTCCATCACCTCAGTGAGCTGCACGAGGGCGCCGTTGCGAACGCCTGACCGAGCGTGCTCTTCCCGTCCACAGCAGCGGTCTTGATCGCCGCAGCTGTGGCACCGAGCTTGGACAAAGCGTCAGCAGCCGCGCTACCGACCGATGCCAGTGCGGTCACCTTGGACATCCCCGACGTGCCCTCCAGTGACGTGACGCTGGACTCCAAGGTCGACAAGGACGCCTTGAACTTGCTGGCGGAGGCTTTGACTGCGGCGGCCTCAGGGTCACTCTCACTGCCCGCAGGGACGGCGGTGACGGCCGTGGTCAGAGCTGTGGCCGACGCCTTTACGGTCGCCATCTGCGCCGACAGCGCCGCGCTGACATCACTGCCACCAGAGGTGACAGCCGAGGCAAGCCCTTCGACATTCTTCTTCACGGTCGCCGTCGCAGTACACACCCCACCGGCCCACGCGGTCTGCTCCGCGCTGGGAGCGGCACCGCTGGTCGAGGCCGACGGGGACGGTGAAGATGTTGACGACGACGTGGTTGCCGATCCCCCGCACCCGGTCAGGAGAGCGGCGGCAGCCATCAGGACGATGGACTTCCTCATGACGTTCCTCATTTCACGTGTCAGCGTGACAGCTTTCAGCGCCTAGAAGCCGTTTCCAGGCCATCCAGGGTCGGGCGACGACCCAGCCAAGACAGCCAGGACTGCCCGGATGACCAATCAGAAGCCCCGTCCAGCCTTGCCCCCCGAGGTCGTGATGACAGCCACGTCGCAAACATGGCGATCCACACAGTCTGGCATGACCCCGAAGGAGAAAGGTGTCCTGGCCAGAACCAGTCAAGCGGTTTCACCTCGGACCCTGCTGATGGTCGCGCAGGGCGGTTCAGGGCGCGCCTGCGTCGATCACCAAACGGCTGGCCAGCCAGGCCAGCTGTTAAGCCCCTCGCAGCCGTGCGAGCACCCGGCCGGCCACCGCATCTTCCCCCGTCACGGAGCGTCACTCACTCACACGGTCAATATCGCCTTGTTGACCAACATCCCCGGAGCCCGGATCTGCCTGGTCGTCGTGCCCCTCGCCTGGGGGGACGCCCGCCTGTGCCTTCCAGGCTGCCACGGCCGTTCCCAGTGTCGGGAAGAATCGATCGTCCGGAATCGTGCTGCTCAGTCCGAAATGGCGCGCCTTCTCTTTCACTGGTCCTTTCATCTCGGCGAACACCAGGGTCACCCCCTGCCGGTCCAACGCGCCAACCAAGTCCTCGAGCATGTCACAGGCGGTGGTATCGACGTCGGTGAGCGGTTCGGCCGCCACCACGATCCACGCCGGCGAGGGGCTCGCCTTCGCGATCGCGCGGATCTGATCTCGGAATGTTCTGGAGTTCGCGAAGATAAGCGGGGCGTCGAAACGGAAGATCGTGCAACCCGGCAGCTGCTCTGCCTCGGGATGGCGCGCAACGTCGTGATAGCCCTTGATCCCCGGCCGACGGCCGAGGGTGGCCTGATAGGGCCACCAGGCCCGGCGGAAGACGTTCGCCACCGACAGGGCGATGGCGACCACGATCCCCAGAAGCACACCAAAGAGGACGACGCCGGCAAATGCTGTCATGGACAGGATGAAGTCGGTACGACTCTGGGACCAGAGGCGCCGGGTAGCCGGTATGTCGGCCAGCGACAGTGACGCGGCGATGACCACGGCCGCAAGCGTGGGTTGAGGAAGGTTCTGCAGCAACCATGGGCAGACCACGAGCATCAAGGTGATCACCACGGCGCCCACCAGCCCGGTGACCTGCGTCTTGGAACCGGACTGCTCCGCCACTGCGGTACGCGACCCGCTGGTACTGACCGGGAACCCCTGGAAGAGCCCAGCAGCGAGGTTAGCCGCGCCAAGCCCCACCATCTCGCGGTTGCCGTCCACCTCATCGCCCCGGCGGTCAGCGAAGGAGGACGACGTCGAGATCGTGTCAGCCAGCGCCACCAGAGAGATACCAAGAGCACCGCCGAGAAGCGGAGCCAGATAGGACCACCCCACCCGCGGGATCGTGAACGACGGCAGTCCCTGAGGCAGCACCCCCACCAGAACCACGCCCCGGGCCGCAAGGGAAAAGGCCGTCGTGGCGATGATCGCGGCCACAACGGCGATCAGGACCGCAGGCAGTTTCGGGGCGAACCGCTGCAGCACCAGGATGAGCAGGAGCGCGCCGATCCCCGTGGCTGCGGCAGCCCCCAGCCCCTTGCCCTGCACCATCCCGCTGACAAATCCAACCAGCTCCCCGAGGAAGTTGTCTGCGTCGACAGAGAAACCGAACAACTTCGGCAGCTGGCCGACCAAGATGGTCAGGGCCAGTCCGTTCATGTACCCCAACATCGTGGGCTTCGACAGCAGGTCAGCGATGAATCCGAGCTTGCAGACCCCGGCCAGCACCATCGCAGCACCCGTAAAGAGCGCAAGCATTGACGCAAGAGCAACCGCTCGCGCCGGGTCTCCGCCTGCTCCCATCAGCGGCAGGATCGTCGCGGCGATCATCGGGCCCAATGAGGAGTCGGGACCGAGCACCAGGATCTTGGAGGGCCCAAAGATGGCATACCCGACGAGGCACAGGATCGAGGTGTACAACCCGGTGACCGCCGGCAGACCGGCAAGCTCGGCATAGGCCATACCCTGCGGTACCAGCAAGGCCGAAAGCACCAGCCCCGCGACGACGTCCTTCGCGAGCCATCGCGACTGGTAGCTCTTGAGCACTCCCACACCCGGCAGGCTCTGGGTGATCCTGTCGTATCTCATGGGATCCCACTAGCTCGCGGGGCGGTCATCTGTGCTCGCCGCCCGGGTCGACGGTGTCCCCCGAAGGCGACCAGTGTCGGGTCAGCGAACGCCGGCGCATCCGCATCTCGTGGGCCGGCGCCAGCTCAGGCACGTCGCCCAGTGAGCGCATCCGCGCGCCATAGCGAGTCGCCAAGAGGCCTGCGCTCACCCCGTGAGCGACCACCGACAGCAGGATCGTCCAGGTGGCGACCTGTACCAAGGGATTCCCCTGGACCGAGCCCGGCTTGAGGTCCTCAAGGGCCACCAGGGTGAAGACAACGGAGGCGAGCCCTCGTGGACCGAACCAGCCCATGAACAACCAGGTGCTCGGTTGCAGGCCGAGCCCGAGTAAAGCGAGCGCGACAGGGAACATCCGCACCACGGTGAGGCTGAGCACGGCGTAGCAGATGGCAGTCGGGGATACCTGCCGCGTCAGCACCGGACCAACGAACAGCGCCCCGAACAGCGTCCAGACGAAGAACGACATGAACAGACCGACGGTCTCACTGAACTCGACCGGGCCGTCCAGGCTTCCCTTCGTTGCCTGTCCGAAGAACAGCCCACCCAGGAACGCGGCCACGAACCCGTTGCCGCCGATGGCTACCGAGCCCGTGTAGGCAAGCACGGCCAGAGCCAGAACAGCCAGCTGCTCGGACATGGCGGACGTCCAGCGGTGGGATCTGGCACGTCCGACCAGCCGGCCGCCGCCGAGGCCCACGACAAGGGCCGTCACCACTGCGAGCCCGATCTGGGTCACCGATGCCGCCACCCAGCCCTCGTTGGCGGACGACTCCTCTGACACCACCAGGGCCAGGAACAAGGCAACGAACGGGCTTGCCAGCCCGTCGTTCAGCCCGCTCTCGATGTTCAGTGCCCGGCGGATCCGCTCGGGCACCGATGAGTTGGTCACCACGGCCAGGCCCAGTGCGGCATCGGTTGGGGCCAGGATCGTCGCCACGAGCGCGGCAGCGGCCCAGCCAAAGCTCGGCTCCATCAGGTGAGCGAGCACCGCCCCCAGCGTCACGGTCAGGGGCAGCCCGATGAAAAGCAGCCGGCCCGGCAAGCTCGCATCTTCCTCGACGTCGCGGAACGGAACGGTGGAGGCATCCGCGAAGAGCAGCAGCGCCAGCGTGATCTCGGTGATCGCCAGAGTGGTCTCACTGCTGAACGAAACCTGGAGCAGTCCGCTAGCACCCGGGCCCAGAATGGCGCCGACTGCCACGAAGACCATCGGCGCGGTGATCGACAGCCGGTCGAGGCGGCCGGCTAGCAGAGCATAAAGAGCAAAGACTGCGGCCAGGATCGTGATCCCGCTCATCCGCTCCCCCCCGTCAAGCAGCGCCCATCCCGGCGGGCGGGCGGATATGCACACTGTCGCAGCGGGCAGGACTGCCAGACCTCCCCCCGTCTGGATGAATCTGAGTGGCACGCCACGGTCGCGCAGCCTGCCCTGTGCCCGGGCTTGGTGACAAACCAGCACGACGTCGCCCACCCCAGTCCCACGGGGCGGTTCATAAGCCCGAGCTACTGCTTGCGAACGAAGACACCACGCGTTCACATCCTCCCGGCCATGAATGACCGGACTCCACCTGCTATCCGCAGGCAACGTGGTGTGGTTCGCGCTCCACAAACAGAGCCAGAGCTCCCACGTCTGCAGGCGCTGCCCACGCCCATGGCCTGCCGCTGTTTACCGCTGGTACTTCCACACACAGTGCAGGGCTTGGTTATCGCCCAACAGACCTGGACGTATCTCTTCCACCGACCGGGCTACGGGCTTCCGCCCGGCCCGCAACGACCGGGTCTGCACCCTAGAAGAAATCCGATGACCCAGCCCGTGGGGGCAGCGGTGCTCGAGCTGGCTGAATCACCCGATCCGGATGAGCCCGGTCGGTACGCACAGGGACAGGATCGGAAGACGATGTCGACGAGGGGGTTGAACCCGCATGGGGATGACAGACGGCACAGCGAGCATGCGCACCGTCACCGCACAACAACGCGCACTCGCATTTCTGGCCCTTGCTGCGGACCTGCTCCTGGTGGTCGCCGTCTTGGTGTTCCTGGTGAACAACGGCATCGAGCTGGTCATCGCCCTCATGGGCCTGGCGATCGCCGTGGCTGGCGGCTGGTGGATGGTGACCGAAGAGATGCCAAGACGTGGTTTTGGCATCGCCGGGCTCGTCCTGGGCTTCGTGATCATGGTGCTTGCCATTCTGCGGGCCGCCACCACTACCGATCAGGGGCTTCTCCGGATCGCCATCGTGGCGGCGCTACTGGCGGTGGCCGGAACGTCCGCTCGGGCCGCGCTCGTACCTGACCTGCACTCGTTGGACGGGAGGCTCGCGCGCGAGAGGTGGCGCCCTCGGCACCCCGTGCTCATCTGCAACCCCTGGTCCGGCGGCGGGAAGGTGGAGAAGTTCGGGCTCATCGAACGGGCTCGCGAGCTTGGCGTCCAGACGGTGCTTCTTAACCACGGCCTCGACCTCGAGCAGCTAGCACGCGACGCCATTGCCGGCGGAGCCGACTGCTTGGGGATGGCCGGTGGTGACGGCTCGCAGGCTTTAGTGGCATCGATCGCCATCGAGCACGACATTCCCTTCGTCTGCGTCACCGCAGGTACCCGCAACCACTTCGCCCTCGATCTGGGGCTGGATCGCGACGACCCGCGCGCCAGCATGGATGCCTTCCACGATGCGGTCGAGCGTCGCATCGACTACGCCACCGTCGGCGACCGCTTGTTCGTCAACAACGTGTCCCTGGGCGTGTACGCGACGATCGTGCAGCAGGACAGCTACCGCCAAGCCAAGCGTGAGACCTCCATGGCACTTCTTCCGGAGATGCTCGGGAGCACAGCTGAGCCCTTCGATCTGCAGTTCACCACCCCCGACGGCGCCGACGTTGATGGCGCTTTCCTCATCATGGTGTCCAACAACCCTTACGTCCTGGGCCCATCGGTCGACGTCTCGCAACGACGCAGCCTGCAGTCTGGAAAGCTCGGCGTCTTCGCGGTGAACGCAGCCTCTGGCGTCGAAGCCGCCCGGCTCATGGCGCGATCGGCGGTAGGCCTGCGCGGGCGTGACCCCGGCTGGCACGAGTACACCTGCGATTCCTTCGAGGTCAGATCCCGAGCCGGCTCGGCCTTCGCCGGGGTCGACGGTGAGGCACTGGACATGCCCACGCCGCTGAGGTTCCGTATCCACCCCCGCGGCATGCGGGTGCTGGTTCCTAAGTCGAATCTCGAAGTTGCCGCGCGGAGGCGCGCGCGGAACGTGAGTGTTGGAGCGCTCCTGGCCGTGGCGCGAGGCAGGACACCATCAGCCGACGAAAAGGTAGAGGTCTGAAATGGCACCAGCCCCTGGGGAGCAGGAGCAAGACCGACGCCACAACCCCTTGGCAAACCTTCGCGATCATCGACGTCATCCAGGCCTGCGCCCAGCACAACCCGCCGGACGTCAACCCATTCTTGCCGGGATCGATAACGGTAGCTCGAGGGTGCCGAAGCAGACAGGATCACCACCGCCAGAGATGGAAGAAGATGACGACGGGCATTGCGTCACGAGAAACCCTGAGGACCCCTGACCTCTGCCTCGGCGCAACGTGACCCCACTGGTCGCGGCAGGGGCGCTGGGCGACCGGGCTAGACGAAGCAGAGGAATTCGGGCTTAGTACCCTCTTACAGCACCTCGACACGCTTGGGGCAACCCGTGAGCGCAGGACTGACATTCACCGGCCTCGAGCACCTGCACGGGGTGGCCGAATCCCACGTTGGTGACTCGCTTGTCCCGGGTCTGGTGGCTCTAGTCGCCCGGGGTGACCAGGTCCACGTGGAGGCCCTGGGCACGCTGGCGGTCGACGGCGCCCACGTAGCCCGAGACTCGATCTTCCGGATTGCCTCCACGACCAAACCGATCACCGCGGCCGCCACCCTTGCCCTGGTTGGCGAGGGGCTGATTGACCTCGACGAACCGGTCGACCGGCTGCTGCCTGAGCTGGCCCAGCGCCAGGTTCTGGCACGGACAGACGGACCGCTGGACAACACCGTGGCGGCCACCCGTCCGGTCACCGCCCGCGATCTGCTGACCTTCACCTTCGGGTTCGGCATGGCCGTGGAGATGTTCACCTCGCCCACACCATGGCCGATCGTGCAGGCCGCCAGCGCTCTGCACCTGGCCACGATCGAGCCACCCAACCCGGATGTCCAGGCCGACCCGGACACCTGGATCGCCGCCCTCGGGGGGCTGCCTTTGATGGCCCAACCCGGCGAACGCTGGCTCTACAACACCGGAGCCCAGGTACTGGGAGTGCTGCCGGCCCGTGCTGCCGGCCAGCCCTTTGCCGAGGTGCTTAGGACGCGGATCTTCGATCCGCTCGGCATGCGGGATACCGGCTTCTGGACGACCCAGACCCGGCGCCTTGCCACTGCGTACATGCCGAACCCCGACGGCCTGGCCGTTTGGGACCAGCCAGATGGTCAATGGGGTCACCGACCGTCGTTTGGTGACGGCGCCGCAGGGCTGGTCTCCACCGCCGATGACCTGCTCGCGTTCGCTCGTATGCTGCTGTACCACGGCGCGCCGGTGCTGTCGGCTGACGCCGTGCGTGCCATGACAAGCGACCAGCTCACGCCCGCTCAGAAGGCACATGGCGGTCTCGGGCCCGGCTTCTTCGAGGGCCGGTCCTGGGCCTTCGGACAGTCGGTCCTGGACTGTGGTGCCTACGGCTGGGACGGGAGTCTCGGCACGTCCTGGCTGGTCGACCCCACATGCGACCTCACCGTCATCGTGCTGACGCAGCGCATGTTCGAAACGAGCCAGACCCCCGCGCCGCACCGCGACATCCAGGCCGCGGCCTATGCGGCGCTTGACTGACAGCACTGACACGCTGCCTCTGAATCGCAGGTGCTGGACGCATCACAGACTGAAGGTCCTGTCGACGGGAGCGATGGTATGCGCGCTCGGCGGGGTTAGTGGCCAGATCAATGGCCCGGGTATAGGCCGCGACCGCTTCGAGGGATCGTCGCTCTCGGCGGAGGAAGTCAGCTCGTGCTGCGTGAAACCAGTGGTAGCCAGCCAGGTCCGGGTGGTCAACGATGGCCGGGGCGACGCCCGGTCCGTCAACTTCGCCAACAGCTGTGGCTCGGGTGAGCGCAACGACAGGTGTGGGGTTCACGACTTACAGCTGGTCGTAGAGCTGGAGGATCTGGTCCCAGTTCGTCTGCACGGGGGTGGCCGCATCTGTGTGGACCGCGTTGATGGCGGCGAGAAGCTGGTAGGGGCCCGGCGGCCGCGGCGCAGTCAGGCTCGCACGATGAGGTGACCTTCGACGATGAGCTCGGAGTCCCACCTCGTACGGTCCTGCTCCGTCAGTGGCACGAGCACCTCCGCCGGAGACGCGAGCGGCGCGCCGGGCGTCAGTCAGGAGCATCAGCGCGAGCAGGCTCAGCGCCTCCGGCTCGTCCAGCATGAGCGATGCGCGGATCCGCGCGAGCCTGATGGCCTCGCTACCAAGATCAACGCGGATCGCGGTCTGCCCGCTCGACGAGAGGTAGCCCTCGTTGAAGACAAGATACAGCGTGCCGAGCACACGGGGCAGCCGGTTGGGTAACTCGGCGTCGCCCGGGACACGGTAAGGGATCCGGTTGACCTTGATCTTCTGCTTCGCCCGGGTGAGCCGCTTGGCCATCGTCGCCTCGGGTACGGGGAACACCCCTGGGCGATCTCGCGGTCGTGAAACCACCCAGCAGCCGCAGGGTGAGGGCCACCTGAGCATCCGTGGCCAGTGCTGGGTGGCAGCAGGTGAAGAGCAGCCGAAGCCTGTCGTCCTGAAAGGAGCTCGAATCTTGGCCCCGTGGTCGGCGAGCATCGCTGCTTGAGCATGTCTGAGGTCACGGGTGGACTCGCGTCGGATCCGGTCGATAGCGCGATTGCGAGCCGTTGTCGTCAGCCATCCGCCCGGATTGGGCGGCGTGCCTTGAGTCGGGCCAGCGTTGCAGGGCGATGACGAATGCTTCCTGGGCTGCTGCCTGCAGCCTGGACCTCCTGGTTGAACCGGTCGACCTGGGTGCACCTCCGCTCCATGACCTCCGGCGAGGGGGTCTGGCCAGCGTCGCTACTGTGAACGGAAAGCAGGTAC
>JGI24140J50213_10000318_pt1 | contig 22737 bp, 17 predicted proteins | sample BarGraIncu00222A_FD_50213 | JGI IMG/M metagenome (IMG submission 50213)
GAAGCCAGCTTCAGTTTCGAGTAGTCAAAGGACGAGTAGCCCAGGCCGAAGCCGAACGGGTACAGAGGCTTTCCCTGGTGGTACTCGTAGGTCATGTCGGTCTTGGAGATGTCGTAGTTGAGGATAGAGGGCAGGTTGGTGTCCGAGGCGTACCAGGTCTGGGTGAGCCGGCCGGTGGGGTTGTAGTCGCCGAACAGCACGTCCGCGACGGCGTTCCCGGTCTCCGCGCCGGCGTGCGTGGTGTGCACGATGGCCGGGACGTTGGCCTGCTCCCAGTTGATCGTGTCGGGGTAGCTGTTCTCCAGAACCACGATCGTATGCGGGTTGACCTTCTGCACGGCCTTGACCAAAGCCTCCTGAGCGTCGGGCAGCGCCGTGGACGTCCGGTCGTTGTCCTCNCGNCCNTTGATGAACGGCATGCTTCCCACCACCACCACGGCTGCGGCCGCGCCCTTGGCTGCGGCGACNGCGACGGCCACCCCGCTGGTGACCACATCTCTAGTGAAGTGGGTCGCGTCGGCCGGGGTCGCCGCGCCGATGCTCACGGTGCCGTCCGAGGCGACCACCGCGTACTTGTTGGCGCCAAACCACGACTGGCTCGCGTCGTTACCGGCGTACTCGAGCACCACACTGCCGTCGGGCTGGGCGTCAAGCTTGAACTGCTGCTGCACGAACCAGCCGTTGGGCTGGCTCTCACTGTTGACCACGTCCTTGGTGCTGCCCAGGGTGAGGAACTTGCTGTTGGCCACAGCCCGCAGCGTGTTTTTGCCCGAACCCCAGTCGAAGATGTCGAAGGACTGGTCGGTACCGGCGCTGGTACCGCTCTCGACCAGCGGGGCGCCGCTGGTGTCGGTGGACGCCGTCAGGTACTTCCCGGTCGCGTTGTCCTTCAGCGCGATGCGGTCCACGCCCTCGCTGGAGGCAACGGTGCCGTTCGTGCCGAGCCGCTGGGTGATTCCGGCCAGCGGGCTGACCTCATACGGCAGGGAGCCGGAGTACCAGTCGGTGTACAGGGTGTTCTCCAGCGGGCCGACCACGGCGATCTTCTTGGTCTTGCTGGCATCCAGCGGCAACGTGTTTGCCGAGTTCTTCAACAGCACCATCTGCTCATCGGCGGCCTTGCGCTCCAGTTTCTGGTGTGCCGGGGAGTTGATCACCGAAGACGTGATGGCGGCGTAAGGGTTTAGACCCTTCGGGTCAAAGTTGCCGAGCCGGAACTGGACGGACAGGACATCCCGATCAGCCTTCTCGATGTCGGCCATGGTGAGCAGACCCTGCTGCAGGGCCGCCGTGACAGCGGTGGTGGTGATCGAGGAGTCGGTGCCGTTGTCGGTGAAGCTGTCGACTCCAGCCTTCAGTGCGGCGGCGTCTGCGGCTGCCTGCGTGGGGAAGTACGCCTCCGGGTTCAGCAGGTCGGAGGCTGATCCGGCGTCGGTCACGTTCATCAGGGTCTTGCTGGTCCAGCTGCGTACGGTCGTGGCCAGGTCCGGGTCGACCGTGTTCGGCCGGCCGTTGACCAGGTTGTAGGAGGTCATCACCCCGGTCGCCGCATTCGCCGCGATGGCCGGCTTAAAGGCCTGCTGGTCATAGTCGTGAAGGATCTGCGGCGGGACGATGGAGTCCGAGGTTGCCCGGTTGACCTCGTTGTTGTAGGCCAGGTAGTGCTTGAGCGTCGGTGCGGCCTGAAGTAGGTCGGGTTGTTGCCCTCCATGCCGCTGCCATAGGCGACCGACATCTGCCCGGTGAGGTAGGGGTCTTCGGAGTAGCCCTCCTCGTTGCGTCCCCAGCGAGGGTCGCGCAGCAGGTTCACCACCGGCGCCCAAAGGTTCAGGCCCCAGACGACGGGATTCTCTGCGTTGTACCCACGGGCTTCCTGTCCCACCGCGTTGCCGACCTGCTTGATCAGCGCAGGGTCCCAGGTGCTCGCCAGCCCGACTGCCTGAGGGAANACCGTCCCCTTGGCGGTCACCCCCGCGCCGTTGTTGTTGACGTCGGTCGACCACGCGACACCGTGCAGGGCTTCGGTGCCGGTCTTGAACATCGGAATTCCCAGGCTTGGGATCGCCGGCACGTACTGGTGCAGCTCGGCGACCTTCTCGGCAAGGGTCAGCCGGGACAGCAGGTCGTTCTCCCGGACCGTAAGCGAAAGGTGCGGGTTGCGGAACGGGTACGGGTAGGTGCTGTCAGCGGCTGCCACGCGAGGCGTAGCGGCTGCCACGCGGGGCGCGGACAGTGCCGCGCTGACTGGTATCACGGCCAGACCTACCACCATGGCGGGGGCCACACGGAACCACAGTCCATGCGATCGACGCCGCGATCCTGGAACGAGCCTGGCCCGATAACGCCTGTCTACCGCCATGGTCATTGACCTCCACGTAATAACTCACAAGGATCGAAACCCTAGTCGAAACGCTTCGACGATTCGGGTGACTCGGACTGTAGGCGCTTCTGGCCATGCCGTCAATCACGTACGTCCGAAGGGCCACGACCCGGGCGCGTGGTCGGCGGTGGCGGTCAGCGCAAACTGACCCGGTGGCGTCAGCACAAACTGACCCGGTCGTGGGGACACTGACTACAGCGACCCGCGATCCAAGCACCCAGCCAATCGAACGGTGCCAACGAACTGACACCGGCCTCAGCGCAGTCTCACTGGTGACGGCAAGTCCGCGATCGCCGGATCTGATCACGGATCTGCCGACAGTGTCAGATTGAAACCAAAAGGAGGACCGGCGGTGCTGCCGCTCAGACCCCCAGACGTCAACGGGCTCAAGACAAACAAGAACCTCAAGCGCCTGGTCAAGGCACTCGGCCATCGAAAGGATCAGCACATACGGGGGCCGCCGCCACCGCGCTCGGCCAGCTCGGCGACACCCGCGCCGTCACTCCTCATCACCGTCATCCGGAACGACGCCTGGCGGGTGCGCGAGGCTGCAGCCGCGGCGCTTGTCAAGATCGGCGCTCATGCCGTGGGACCGCTCACCGGCGCCCTGGACGACCAGGAAGAGCACGAGCGTCTGGCCGCCGCCGGAGCGCTCGGTCAGATCGGCGACCCGCGAGCCGTGGAGCCCCTGATCGTCGCCCTCCCCGACCAGTCCGTGCAGGTGCGTCAGGGCTGCCGCCGAAGCCCTCTGCCTGCTCGGCGAACCGCGTGCCCGTCAAGCCCCTGATCGCCACCCGCACGACCAGCCCATGAGGGTGCGTCAGGCTGCCGACGAAGCGCTCTGCCAGATCAGCGACCGCATGGCCGTGGAGCCCCTGATCGGCGCCCTCCACGGGTGACGGACAGAGCGGTGCGCCTCGGTCAGGGCCCCCGTGGCAGCACACCGGCCGATGCGATGCTCAGCCGTGCCCGTGGACTAGATCGGCTCGGGTCGGTGTACGCCGCGGGGGCGGTAGCCGAGCGCCCCTTCGGCTCCGAGCAGGTCGGCCAGCAGCCAGACGATCGACAGCCACATCTCGGTTCCCTGAAGCCCAGGGCTCGACTCCGCGTCGAAACCACCGGAACCAGCCGGGCGCGCGGCGAATCCCATACCGGCGTTCTTGTGCCACTGACCTATCGCCTGGTCGAGCTGGGTTCGGGCCCATTCCCGGATCTCCGGTGCTCGGTGATCGGTTTGTCCGCGCGTCAACCAGAGCGGATGAGCGACATCGAGCACGTTGCAGGCGTTCTGGCGTCCGGGCGCGAAGTAGCGTTTGTCCCGTGCGTGGTCCAGCACCGTATCGACCACCCGCTGCGGGTAGGGGATCGGGAGGCCAAACTGGGCGAACGAGCCTCGCGTCAGCCGGTAGTAGCCGTTGACGACCTGGAGCCGGCCTTCCACCNNCGACGGAGAGCCCCAGGTTCCNGTCCACGGGTCAACACGTGTCAAGAGCCACCCGAAAAGGGTTTCAAGGGCGCCCGGCTGGTTCGTTGCTCCCATCGCGGCGTTCCAGTGAACGGCGGTAGCCCAGGCATCGATCCACGAGCCTGCTGACCACGCGGACTTTTGCCAGGGCTGCTGCTCCAGAGCGGCGAGCAGCTCAGTTGCCGTCATCTGCGAGACCGCGTGGATCGGTTGGGCGAAACTACTGCCCAGCAGGTTGAGCGCATATCCGACCGAGAGCACGTGATAGGTCGCATCGTTTGTGCTGAACGCGGGGGACTCGCGCTCAGGCAAGCCGTTGGGGCCCAGCGGTCGGACCAGACCGCTGTCGGGATCTTGGGCTGCCCGCAGTCGGCGTACATGTTCGTCTCGAGAGAGCTGTGCGGGCTCTGTCCCCAGCATCAGATCTGCAATCTCGATTGCGTCGCATTGTGCTCGCACGGTCGGTGCGGCCCCTGGTCGATCGACGAAGAGGCCGCCTGGCCACCGGACGTCCCAGGAGCGTTCAAGTATGGCGCTGGCCTGCCCGCGCGCTGAGTCCGCGAACTGCCGCAGCCTGTCCACCAGGTCGTCGCCACCCATTAACGGCACCGTGGGACGGCCGTCTCGACGGTCCCGAATGCGCCTGGCCGGGTTCCCTGCGACGACCGACCAGGCAGCAACTTGTTTCGTGACGACCGCTCCAGCGCCAATGACGGCGTGGTCACCGATCCTCACGCCGTCCACGACGACAGCGTTTGAGCCGATCCAGACGTCGTTGCCGATGACGATTCCCTTGGTCACGGTGTGTTGGAGAAAGACCGGCGTTGCGGGATCCATCGCGTGGTTGAAGCCAATGATTGATGTGTGCGCTCCGACTCGTACCCCGTTACCAAAGGTCACCGATCCACGAACGACGGAAAAGACGTTGATGGTGCAGTCATCTCCGGCGTTCAGAGTGTCTGTGACGTACGCATGCGCAGCGATGTAGGAGTTCTTGCCTATCCGGAGGCGATCGGGATCGACCATGGCGATGGGCGAGATGTAGCTGTTCTCCCCGAACTGCACGTCATATCGCGCCGCAAGGTCTCTGTGGTGGTCTTCCTGAGCCTGCCTCTCGCGAGGACTCGCCTCAGCCCAGAAGAGCCAAGGCGAATAGTCGTAGCGGTGAACAGAACCCATGCTCTCACTCCATCGGTTTATCGCCGTCGGTCTGCTGTTTCGAACGTCGCCTTGGCGAGGGTGCGACGGCGTCGAAGATCGCCCAGAGTTTTCCAGGGTGACTATTCGCCGGTGAGGGGCAGGGCTGCCCACATGACGATAGCTCGTGGGCGGTCGGGGCAGCGTGGCGACCTCGTGGCGCAGGGCCAACTCGGGTTGGTGTGGTTGGTTCGGTATCGGGCGCGGCCGACAGAGAGCGTCGTGTCAAGATTTTGGCAGCCTCAGATCTTGGCTTTCTTCGAGCGCGGTGCAATCGTCGACAGGGCTCTCGCGCTCAGGGCTCGGGCGGAGTCTGATGGCACAGGGCCGGCGGGCTCTGAGCTCGCCCCCGTGGTCGACAGACATGACTGGCGACGAAGACAGCTCCCAGACAGGGTCACTCGAGTTCGGCGTTGATGCTGCACTCGTCGGGGTCGGGGGATGCGGGGCAGGCTCGGCGGCCGTCCGTCACCCCGCAGTTGGAGCGCCATTGTGGGGTTCGGGGTGCCACGGCCTCAAGCCCGGTGATGACCACGCCGGATGGGTCCAGACCTGCGTTGAGCGGCACCGGTCAGGTTCCAACGCGGCCTCGCGACGGCTGAAAGGCGGCCGTTGCGCTCGTCATCGTTGTAGGCGCTCCCCGACGTGGGCACTTTCGGTGAGTCAACGCGCTGCTCCTTTGACATGTCAGATTCATCGGATCTATTCTCTGATCCACCGTTGCGATCGACGCAGACAGCAAACGGCTCCACCCGGACCGCGCAACTCCCAGCTTGCGCAGGACACGATGTCGTTACCAGACGCGGTCAGGANNTGCCTAACCAAGTACCTCGACTTCTCGGGCCGCGCGCGCATGTGCCGAGATGTCACCAAACAGAAGTGCGGAACGTCCGCATTGAACGCATGCGGCTGTTCGCTCTGATCGTGACCGCTCAGGTGTCCGGCCGAAAGACGGCCGCAACTGACTCGATGGAGACGTACGCGCATGACGCCCCGAACTCGCCCTCTGGCTCTCCTGGTGATGGATGCGCCGACCTTCGCGCTCCAGTTCCGCTCCGACGAACTGCGGCGGCTGGCCCAGCTCGTTCATTTCGACGAGCCGGTGTGCGTGCACGAGCTCGACAGCCCTGAGGTTCGGGCCCGGCTGTGCTCAGTCGAGGTCCTGCTCACCTCCTGGGGCGCGCCGCACCTGACGGAGGAGCGCCTGGCGGCCGCGCCGCAACTGCGGGCGGTGCTGCACTGCGCCGGCAGCGTACGCGGGCTCATGGATGACTCGATCTGGCGCCACGGGGTGGTCGTGAGTAGCGCGGCGGAGCAGAACGCCGTGCCCGTAGCGGAGTTCACCCTCGCGGCGATCATCATGGCAGGCAAGAAGGCGCCGTTCCTTGCGGCACAGGCTCGAGGTGGCCGGAATGGTGGGGTCGACGCGCCGGGGCGCGAGGACCTGTCGAATTGCGGTCGGACCATCGGCCTGGTTGGCTTCTCGCGAATTGGACAGCGGGTCGTGAGGCTGCTTCGTATGCTCGACACGGCCGAGGTGCTCGTCAGCGATCCGTACGCCGACGCTGAATCGGTTGCCGAGGCCGGGGGGCGACTGGTCGCGCTTGACGACCTCCTGCTCCGCGCCGAGATCCTCTCACTCCATGCGCCATTGCTTCCCGAGACGCGGCACCTTATCGGGACACGCGAGCTCGCGATGCTGCCGGACGGAGCGACTCTCATCAATACCGCTCGTGGCGCGCTCGTGGACCACGATGCCCTTCTCCTCGAGTGCTCCTCAGGTCGCATCGATGCGATCCTCGACGTCACGGACCCGGAGCCGATGCCCGCGGACTCGCCGTTTCATGAATTGCTGAACGTGGTGATTACCCCGCACATCGCCGGGTCACTTGGTGCCGAGGCCAGGCGAATGAGCGGCCACGCCATCGACGAGCTGGACCGCTGGCTCGACGGTGGTTCCTTGAGCAGTCCCGTGACATCAGGCGAGTTGCCGATCAGAGCATGATTGCCTCGCCTACGGGCGCCTACCAGGCCGGCGCGGCCTCGGTGAATGCCCACGTCGACGGGTTCGTCGACGTGTGACCATCAATCTCAACCTGAGCCGTTCAGCGAGATCGTCAGCAGAGTCGCTCAAAGTCGATCAGAGACACTCAAAGTCAGCTTGACGGGATCACTATCTTGTGAACGTTTGACGTGAGCGTTGTCTGTGGAGAACGGCTCACGTGTGACTTGGCGCGTTGTCCAACAGCCAGCGCACCTCGCGCAGCAAGAGAGCGCGGCGACCACGGGATGTCAGCGCGGTCACATCATGGCCCAGGGAGTCGTAGACGACGCGACGTCGGCGCGCGGTGTTGACCCATGCGACGGGATGCTCCCCGCCGCCCTCCGTCTGTGTTGCGAGCACGACGACTCCCCTTTCGGGGTCAAGAAGCGTGTACCGCTCGTCGAGAACCTCAATGTCGTCGAGATCGTGTGTTATCGGGTGCGCGTGCCTGCATACGTGGAATGTGGCCTGATCGATCGGCGGATGCCAGGTCACGCCTCGCACCCACCGTCCGCCGACGATTCCGCTCCAATGCGGAGAGTCCAGGAAGGCGTTGATGGCCTGGTGGACTACGAGTATCGCGCCGCCGTGGTCCGCATAGGACTTGATGCGCTCGTGAACGGGCGCCCAGGCCCTGTCATCGCCGTCGAAGTCGGGATCCTGTCTGCCCTGGCCTGCATTGACGATGAACAGGTCGAAGCTCTCCAGATCATCGACCGCGTCCAGGAACAAACCCCGCACGGTTGTGCTCAGACCTTCGTCCGCGAGCAGCAGTGCAATGCTGTGGGATGTGCCTGCATGGTCGTGCCACGGGTCCTCGTAGCGGCCACGTCCTGCCACGATCAAAGCGCGCTGGGGCACTCTTCCTCCTACAACTGCTTGTATCACTTGAAGTGTCTCCGGTGGTGCCCGCGGACGTGGTCGGGAGTGTGGTGGGAGACCGCGCGACCGGCACGGCATGCCCGAGCGTTCTCCCGCCTATTGGTGAGCGTGCCGTTCGCGGGGCACTGGACAGGTGGTCTCGATCGGAGGCTCTTGACTCAAACGCGACCCCCAACGAGCACGACGACGCATCACCCGCGACTCCAACCGGCTCGGCTACACCGTCCGCTTCGACCCCATCCAAGTCGCCTGACTCACCCTACGCCGCTTCACTAACCGCCATTTTCGACGCAGACTCGTCACGGAAGGTTGAGATGTGGTGCTGTGGTCGACGACGTGACGCCCTTACGACCGCACATCGACGTAGGCGTCGTCCGCCTGATATCGCACCGAGGCGACTTCGACCATGCCGCTGATGGCACGAATACCGGCGACNCGGCCGGTGAATCCACCGGCCACCTCGGTCGAGAGGTATCGGCCATCGAAGCGTGCGAGGCTCACGCTTCGACCGTCGCGGTTCACGGAGATCGAGATGTCGTCTGGGCCCCCTTGAGTGGGAGGAACCGACTCTATCCGCACCGTCAGCGTCTGTCCGAGGTCCGTCGCGGTGTCGCCGACCTGGGCCTCAAGTGGACCGATGTGCAGCACCGCGCGGGCGGAACCGTTGTTCGCCCGGATTTCGCACCAGTGACGATCATCGAGGCGCAGGATGACGCCGGCCGCTCCCTCGGCCGTCCGTAGAGCCACGTCGAGACGCCAGCGCTCGTCGGTCACACGCACCGCGAGGGCACTGACAGCACCGCTGGCACAGGCCGCAGGTATGAGAGAGACACCTTGTTCTGCGGGCGAGACAAAATTTCCGAGCGGGGCACCAGGCGAGATCCAACGAGGATGCAATGAAGGTTCGGCGAAGAGGTCCACGAATGAGCGGTCGGGTATCTCGAAATCGAAACGCCCCTCAACGAACCGTGGCCACTCATCGATCCAGTCGACACCGGCGAGGAACGTCTCACGCCCGTTGACGTGGAACGATGGGGTGACCCCCCGCGGCCGCACACCTAGATACACGACCGACCACTCTCCGTCAGGCGCTTCCACGAGGTCCGCATGCCCCGTGTTCTGCACTGGATGCGTGGTGCTGCGGTGCGAGAAAATGGGGTTGCTGGGGGCGGGTTCAAAGGGTCCGTCGGGGTTTCGTGATCGGGCGATCGAGACTGAGTGGCCTCGTTCCGTTCCCCCCTCGGCGATCATCAGATACCACCAACCGTTTCGGCGGTAGAGATGCGGAGCCTCCGCGTTAGCCAGGCCGGTACCCTGCCAGACGAGCTTCGGCTCCTGGAGTATCACTTCGTTCTCGAGATCGACCGGGGCTTGAAAGATCCCTGGCAGGCCGGGTTGAGTTGAGCAAAAGGTGACATAACAAGTGCCCTCGTCGTCCCACGCAAGGTCCGGGTCGATGCCCGCGAGGCCCTTGATCTCCACGGCGGGAGCCCAGGGGCCGGCTGGGTCGACACTCGAGGTCAGGAGCTGGCCGCTGCCCGCCGAGACATTCGTCGTGATCAGCCAGAATCGGCCGGCGTGATGACGCAATGTCGGAGCATAGATGCCCCCGCTCGCGCCCGCTTCCCCGGCCCGAAACTGATCGCCCTCGGCCAAGGCGTTGCCGATCAGGCTCCAATGCGCGAGGTCTGTGCTGTGCCAGACGGGGACGCCCGGGGAGTACTCGAACGACGAGTTCACGAGGTAGTAGTCCCTCCCGACACGACAGACGCTCGGGTCGGGATGGAACCCGCCGATGATGGGTTGCACGCTGGCGGCAGCGTAGCGGCGCCTCCCCTCCCGGGGTTCGGCTGGACCGGATCCGAGCTGTGCTGTTGTGGGGGTGGTCATGTGATACCAGTCACCGCGTTCCTTGAGTGAAGTGGCGCTGAAGTGCCACGAAGAGCAGCAACGCAGGAGTGATGTCCGCAATGTGCCGCAGTGGGTGCACGAACGGTGCTCCGGCCTTCGAGTAATCCCTCGTGGTAGCGCCCTGGGCTATCTAAGCGCATAACGTCGAGAAGGACAAAACTTGTCAATTCGCGGACGACGACCTTCCTCAGCCGTCAGAGCAACCGCAGGTTCCGCCGCGCCACACCGCAGTGCTCAGGATCTCGTGACGGTCCGCATCTTCATCGCCCTCGAGAGTGTCGAGAAGGATACGGACGGCCAGTCGTCCGATGTCCTCCATAGGTTGTCGTACCGTCGTCAAGGTTGGCGTGATCAGGCGTCCAGCCATGATGCCGTCGAAGCCGGTCACGGCCACCTGTGTCGGCACGTCCACACCGTGATCGCGAAGTACGTCGAGGGCGATGAGAGCCTGCTGATCGGTCGCGCAGACCAGAACCCGCGGGCGAGTGTGACCCTCGAGGAGGCCGCGGACGGTGTCGGTTGTTGATGAGTTTTCGCCCGCACTGCTTTGCAGCTGAGGGGGAGGGGCGATTCTTGCCTTGCGAAGAGCTTCAGAGAAGCCCTCGTAGCGAGCGACGAGCTCGGCGGCGCGCCCGTCGCCGAGGTACGCGAAGTCTCGATATCCGTGATCGATCAGCAGGTGCTCAGTCAGCCGTGTCATGGCGGCGCGGTTGTCGACCAGGACGGTGTGCAACCCGGCACCTCTGACTTCCCCTCCAAGCTCGACGACGGGTATCTGAGCTGAGATCTGTTCCAGCAGCGTGCTCGACACAACCCCGGCGAAAGCGATGAGGCCGTCCACGCGTCCGGCAACGTCGATCAGGCTCGGCAGACGCCCCGGGTTTCGCCCGGCTCCGAGCATGAGAGCGTAGCCGCGCCGTCGACACTCCAACTGGACCCCGCGTTGAACTTCGTCCGAGTACAAAGGGAAGAGCCTCCCATCAGGATGGGAAGTCGAATCAAGAGAAGAGGGAGAGGGGGAGTCCGCGCCTGATTCGAGCAGATAGTCGAACGCATACAGTCCCAACGCTCCGGTCTTGCCCTTGGCCAGTCCACGCGCGTTCGCGCTCGGGACATACCCGATGGACTCGGCGGCGGACAGAACTGTCTGCAACGTCGCCGCCTTCACACGTTCGGGCTTGGTGAATGCAAAGGAGACTGTTGCGATCGACACTCTGGCAAGCTTCGCGACGTCGTAGACCGTAGGTCCTCTCGCCATGTCACGCTCCGATCCGTATCAGCGGTCCTGCATTACACCAGTCACAGAATCGGCTTGACGGCTCCTTCCCTGTTGCTGTCCCGCCGGCTGGGAGGACACTGCCCGAGGTCAGCGGCACTTCACCACTCGCTCACTCGTGAGGGTCTTGCAGGCGGCCAGCAGCCCCTCGGGTGGAAAGGTTCTGATGGGGACATACTAAGCGCATAACAACATCTTTCACGATCTGGGTTTTGCGACTGAGCACTCCCGAGCCGTCCTGCTGGGAGGAATCATCGTCACCATCCCCGCACTACTTCAGGCGAGCCCGAGGGACACCTTCATCGGGGCTGACAGTCGTGACTGCTGCGGGGTTCCTTATCGGTGGTCTCGCTTTCCGGGGCTCGACGCACAACGAGTTCCAGCTCGAGTCGACCGGGCGCCCCGAGTCAGCAGCGGGTGAAGAACCTGCGGCAGCCGGGGCGACTCTCTGAGCGCCTGCATTCTCTGACCCGGCGGGGCTATCCCCTTGGCCCCGCCGGCTCTGCCCACCTCCGTCTGTAAGGGACCGCCATGACACCGCGAGCTGACACACCCACCTTCGAGCTCTCGATTGCGTCGCATTGTGCTCGCACGGTCGGTGCGGCCTCAACCTACTAGGCCGTAGCTTCGCCCAACCGATCCACGCGGTCTCGCAGATGACGGCAACTGAGCTGCTCGCCGCTCTGTAGCAGCAGCCCTGGCAAAAGTCCGCGTGGCCACCGGTTGCCTCGCATCGCGGTAGTCGGGCAGGACCGGATGGACGTCGTTCTCAGGCCCAGGAATTCCTCGTCGTCAGGCGATCGAGTGATTCGCGAACGGGCTACGACGTCGCTGGCCTACTCTGGCGATCGTCGAATCGTTTCGATGTTCAGGGACCATAACATCGGCCGGGTACATGCACAGGGATCTGTCTAAGCGCATAATGTTATGCGCATAACATTATGGTAACGATGCGGTCAAGTGTCACCCGAACGTTGCGTGACTCCGTATGGTCTGGGCATCGAACCGTTTCGATTCCAGGTCCGCACCAAGGGGGTGGCCGAGGATCAGGACCGGCGGATTACGTCCCGTGAACGTGCCTTTCACCCCAAGGAGCGAAGCACTGATGAAGACCAACAACCACTTGAGCCAGGTCGCGGACATCGCGATGGAGAGGCGGTCCTTCCTGCAGATGATCGCCGCGGGCGCAGCCTTGGTCAGCATGCCTACGCTGCTCACCAGCTGCGCCACGGCGGCGAAGACCGCCGCCGGCACCGCAGCGTCGATCGGCAGCGTGATCCCGAAGTACATTCCCCGCTCGTTCTTGAAGCCGAACTTCCCGAGTGTCCGCGGGTCGATTCCCGGCTTCCTTACCTTCCCGAAGAAGTTCGTGAAGTCGGTCGCGAAGGTCCCTGGGAGCGATTCCACGTTCACGGCCATGGTCCCGTTTTGGGGCACGATCCCGCCGACGGTCGGCAACAAGTACTACGAGGCGGTCAACGCCATGCTCGGCTCGAACATGGAGTTCCAGCTCACGGACGGAAACAGCTACGGCGACAAGCTCGCGACCGTGCTCGCCTCCGTCACGGACGTCCCGGACTGGGTGTCCGTGCCCGCGTGGGTCATGCCGCCGCGGTTCGGCGAGGAGATCGTCGGGAACGTCTTCGAGGACCTCACCCCCTACCTCGCCGGTGACAAGATCAAGGCCTACCCGAACCTAGCCAACATCCCGTCCGACTCGTGGAAGTTCTGCGTGTTCAACGGCAAGCTCTACGGGCTGCCGTACCCGACCGGGATCGTCTCCGACGCGACCTTCTACCGCGACGACCTGATCGAGGCCATGGGCATCAAGGTGGATGTGAAGAACGGCGACGACCTGCTCGCCCTGGCCAAGGAGATCACCGACGCGAAGGCCGGCCGCTATGGCGCGGAGGACCTCTGGGACACCGCGCAACTCATCTACGCCATCCCGTTGAAGTGGAAGCTCNACGGGACCAAGCTCGTGAACCGCTTCGAGTCCGAGGAGTACCGCGCGGGCCTGGCCTGGAACGCCAAGCTCTTCGCATCCGGCGCCGTGCACCCCGACGCGGTCGCCGGGAAGGTCTCCGAAAGCGCTGTACGCTTCCAGTCGGGTAGGACATTGATCGAGGCCGGGGGCCTCGGCGCCTGGGACCCTACTTTCTCTATGAAGCCTTTCTCGCCGTTCGCTGGCAACGGCGGCAAGCCGGTGCTGTTCAAGCCCAACCCCGCGAACATCTTCTCGTTCCTGAAGAAGTCCGACGACAAGGCCAAGATCACCGAGATGCTTAAGCTGGCCAATTCGATGGCAGCCCCGTTCGGTACCATCGAGTACAACACGATCCAGCACGGCGTCGAGGGCGTCCACTACACCATTGACGCCAAGACGGGATTGCCGGTCAACACGCCGCTGTTCGCCACGGAGGTTAATCCGAGTTACATCTTCCTGGTGGACGGCCCGATCGGGGAGACGCAGGCGCGTTACCCCGCATTCGTCAAGGCCGAGTGTGACTGGCAGGCCGCCTGTTCGGAGTTCGTCACCGATCCGCTGTTCTTCGGCCAGCAGATCTCCGAGCCGAAGCAGTTCGCCTCGCTCTCCGCGCCTTTCGCCGACCTTGAGACGGACATCGCGCGCGGCCGCAGGTCACTCAAGGACCTCGATGAGGCGGTCAAGACCTGGCGGGCTTCCGGTGGTGAGCAGCTGCGCGCGTTCTACCAGAAGATCCTGGACGCGCAGTGACACTTGACACCCTCGACGGGCACCGCGGCGAGGTGTCTGATCCGGTGGGCGACGGGGTGGCCAGCGGGGCTGCCCCGTCGGGCCCCCGCAGGATCGGCTGGCGGGTCCGTCTGAAGGCGGACCGCTCGCTGCTGATCATGGTCGTGCCCGCGGTCGGGCTGCTGGTGGTCTTCACCTACGTGGCGGTGCTCGGCAACATCATCGCGTGGCAGGACTACTCGCCCTACACGGGTTTCATCGACAGCCCGTACGTGGCCTGGGCGAACTTCGAGCGGGTGTTCAGCAACCCGCTGTTCCTGGACGCCGTCCGTAACACCCTGTCGATCACGGCGTTCCAGCTGGTGTTCTTCTTCCCGATCCCGATCGCACTCGCGCTGCTCCTGAACTCGGTGATGAACCCGCGTATCCGCACCGCGATCCAGTCGGTGGTCTACCTGCCGCACTTCTTCTCCTGGGTGCTGGTCGTCACGATATTCCAGCAGATGCTGGGCGGGGCGGGGCTGATCAGCCAGACCCTGCGCCAGCACGGGTACTCCGGGTTCGACCTGATGACCAACCCGCACACGTTCCTGGTGCTGATCACGATGCAGTCGGTCTGGAAGGACGCGGGCTGGGGCATCATCATCTTCCTGGCGGCGTTGGGCACCGTCTCCCCTGAGCTGTACGAGGCGGCGGCTGTCGACGGTGCGAACGGCTGGCAGCGGATGTGGCACATCACGCTGCCGGCCCTGCGTTCGGTGATCCTGCTGCTGCTCATCCTGCGCCTGGGTGACTCGCTCAGCGTCGGTTTCGAGCAGCTCATCCTGCAGCGCGACGCAGTCGGCCCCGGGGTGTCCGAGGTCATCGACACGTACGTCTACTACCAGGGTGTCGTCAACGGCGACTGGGGCTTCGCGGCTGCCGCGGGCCTTGTCAAGGGAGTCGTCAGCCTCGGCCTCGTGCTGGGCGCCAACAGGCTGGCCCACGCGTTCGGAGAAGCAGGGGTGTACCAGAAAGCATGAGCCAACAGATAACGCGGATTCCTTTGGAAGCAGCGATCCCACCCCTGGACGTCGCGGCCGACCGCACCGGCTCCCCAACCGGGAAGCCGGTCCCCCGCCGGCGGCGTTCCAAGCACCGGCCCGCGTGGGAGGAGGAGCCCTCACGGCTGGGCCGGGCCGGCAAGGCTGCTGTCCTGACCTTCGTGGTCTTAGCCGTCGTCTTCCCGCTGTACACGGTGCTGCTCACCAGTTTCTCCACCCCGGCTGAATCGCTCCACTCCGGCGGCCTGGTGATCGTCCCCGGAGAGCTGACCCTGAACGCCTACACGCAGATCCTCAGCGGCGGCGTCGTCACCCGCTCCGTCCTGGTCAGCGTCGGGGTCACCGCGGTCGGCACGCTCATGTCGACGACGGTCTCGGTGCTGGCCGCCTACGGCCTGTCCAGACCACGCTCGTTCGCTCACCGGCCGATCCTGTTCATCTTCCTCATGACTATGTTCTTCGGTGCCGGCCTCATCCCGACCTACCTGCTGGTGAGCTCGCTGGGGCTGATCAACTCGTACTGGGCGCTGATCCTGCCGGGCTCGGTGTCGGCGTTCAACGTGGTGATCCTGCGCAGCTTCTTCATGGGCATCGACCCGGCAGTGCTCGACGCCGCCCGCATCGACGGCGCTGGCGACTGGCGCATCCTGGGCTCCATCGTGCTACCCATGTCCAGGGCAGCCATCGCCGTCATCGCGCTGTTCTACGGCGTCGGGTACTGGAACGCGTTCTTCAATGCAATCCTCTACATCAACGACAACGCCAAATGGCCCCTTCAGCTCGTGCTTCGCTCCTACGTGCTGCAGGGCGTGACCCTGCCCGGCGCCAGTAGCGGCGCAGCCAACGTGACTCAGGTCGCCGTGAGCCCACTGCCGCTCCAGATGGCCGTCATGATCCTCGCCGTCATCCCGATCCTCATGGTCTACCCGTTCGTGCAGCGGCACTTCACCAAGGGCGTCATCTTCGGCGCAGTCAAAGGCTGAGCAGCTCTTTATGCGCTCTATGGTGTGCCCTGGCTCAGGGCTGAGGGTGTACGGCCGCTCAGGGCGGCGGGGCGGTGCTGAGCCGCTCGGTCAGGACCGGGGTGATCAGCCGGGTCTGGGCGGGCAGCTCGCCCGCGACCCTGGCCAGGGCCATCTCGACAGCGACCCGGCCGATCGCCTGTGCCGGGATATCCACCGACGTCAGCAGCAGTGGTTGTCCCACGGCGATGTCCTGGGGGCACACCGCGACCAGCGAGATGTCGCCGGGGACGCTCAACCCACGCTCACGCAGCGTGGCGATGACGGCCGGAAGCGCGACTTCGTTGTGCACCACGAGTCCGCTCACCCCGGGCATTCGGGCAAACACCCGGTCGAGCGCCGCGATAGCGCCCGCGGGGGACGACTCGCAGGGTTCGCGGATGCCTTCGATGCTGAGCTCGGCGGTCTGGTCGGTGAAGCCGCGACGCATGTTGTCGGCGTAGGACGTGTGGCGCTCGACGACCGCGCGCGGCGAGCCGAGGAGGGCGATCTGGCGGTGTCCCAGACTGGCAAGGTGGCGAACGGCGGTCCGGGCGGCGGCCTCGAAGTCGAGGTCGACGCAGGACAGTCCTGCCGCGTCGCGGGGAAGGCCGATGAGGACGGCGGGTTGGCGCAGGCCGGCCAGGATGGGCACCCGGGGGTCGTCTGCCTCGATGTCCATCATGATGAGGGCGTCGACCATGGAGCCGTCGGCGACGCGTTTGAGGCCGGTGGCGTCGTCCTGGGTGAGCAGGAGGACGTCGTAATCGAAGGTCCGGGCGCTGGTGACGACGCCGGCGACGAACTGCATGATGACGCTGACGTTCACGTCGACGCGCAGCGGCGCCATGAGGGCCAGGACCTTCGTGCGGCTCGAGGCCAGGGCGCGGGCGCCGGCGTGCGGGCGGTAGTTGAGCTTGCGGATGCTGCGCTCGACGCGCTGGCGGGTCGGCGCGGAGATCGGCCGCTTCCCGGACAGGACGTAGGAGACGGTCGAGGTCGACACCCCCGCGGCACGAGCCACGTCGTCGATGGTTGCCATTTCACGCCCCTGTCATGGTCGCTGTCTGCCGGGCCCTACAGGACCGGAACATCCCCCAGCCTAGCCTCGCCTTGACGTTGATGCGCTTCGACACATGTGATGGATCCTCGTGTCCTGGTGGTGCGCTGCGGTGAGGATTCCCCCGGTGACCGCCTCGATGATCTCGGTGTCGGCATGGAGAACCGCTTCGATGCTCAGCCCATCGTGAGGCAGACAGACAGTTATGAGACAGACAGTTATGAGACAGACAGTTATGAGACAGACAGTTATGAGACAGACAGTTATGAGACAGACAGTTATGAGACAGACAGTTATGAGACAGAGAGAGTGGTGCAGATGAGCTCGCCGATCTCGAATAGAGCCTTCCGCCCAACGGGTCCGAGTGTCCCACCGGGTCTCGACGCACTGACCCGGGACCTCGGACTGGTCTATGGCTGTGACTACAACCCCGAGCAGTGGCCGCGCGAGGTGTGGCACGAGGACGTAGCGCTGATGCAGGCGGCGGGCGTGAACCTGGTAACCGTCGGGGTGTTCAGCTGGGCGATGCTCGAACCGCGGCCGGGGGAGCTCGACCTCGACTGGCTCGGCGACGTGCTGGATCTGCTGCACGCCAGCGGGATCGCGGTCGACCTCGCGACCCCAACCGCATCCCCGCCGGCGTGGCTGTGCCTGCGCTGGCCGCAGACCCGTGCGGTCACCGCCGACGGCGTGCGGCTCAGCCACGGGTCGCGCAACCACTTCTGTCCGTCGTCGCCGGTCTACCGCGAGCGCGCCCTGATGATCGCCGCCGCCCTGGTCGACAGGTTCGCCTCCCACCCCGCGGTGCGGATGTGGCACATCGGCAACGAGTTCGGGCAGGTGTGTCACTGCGACCTGTGCGGAGGCGAGTTCCAGGCGTGGCTGCGCCGGAGGTACGGCACCGTCGCCGAGCTGAACCGCGCCTGGGGTACGAGCTTCTGGAGCCAGCGCTACGACGACTGGACCGAGGTCGTCCCGCCCAGGGCGGCGCCGTACCACACCAACCCTACGCAGAACCTCGACTTCAGGCGGTTCGCCTCCGACCAGCTGCTCGCGCTGTATGTCGAGCAACGCGAGCTCGTGCGGCGGGCGGCGCCGGCGACACCGGTGACAACCAACTTCATGAGTTTTTTCCATCTCACCGACTACTGGCGCTGGGCCCCGGAGGTCGACGTGGTCGCGGACGACTCCTATGGGGACCCGGCAGATGTCGACTCCCCGATGCGGCAAGGCCTTGCGCACGACCTCATGCGCGGACTCGCAGGCGGGGCGCCCTGGATGCTCATGGAGCAGGCGGTCAGCGCGGTCCCCTGGCGCCCGCACAACCTGCCCAAGACCGCCGGGAGTATGCGCCTGGACTCGTTGCGGGCGATCGCGCGCGGGGCGGACGGGTCGTGCTTCTTCCAATGGCGCCAGTCCGCGTTCGGTGCGGAGCGCTTCCACTCGGCGCTCGTACCGCACGCCGGGCCAGACACCCAGGTGCACCGCGGCGTGCGCGCCCACGGTGCCGAGCTGCGCCGCCTGAACCGGGTCGTCGGCACCCGTCTCGAGACGCGTGCCGCCCTGGTCTTCGACTGGTCGAGCTGGTGGGCCGCCGAGGAGCCTGCCAAACCCAGCGAGCACCTTCGGGTCTTGGACCAGCTGCTGGCGTACTACCGGCCGCTGTGGAGGGCGGGCATCGCGGTCGACGTCGTCCACCCGGGTGGCGACCTGTCCGGCTATGACTTGGTCGTGGCACCGCAGCTGTTCCTCGTCGGCGACGATGACGCGCGGAACCTGCGGGCCGTGGTCGAGCGTGGCGGCGTGCTGCTGCTCGGGCCCTACTCAGGGGTCGCAGACATCGACGCCCACATCCGGCTCGGCCGGTTTCCGGTCCCGTTCGCGGACCTCGTCGGCGGATCTGGCGAGGAGTACTGCCCCTTGCCTGACACCGGGATACCCGTGAGCTCCAGCATGCTCGGCGACTTCACGGCGACCCTCTGGGGTGAACGACTCCGCGTCGACGATGGCGAGGCGGTGGCGACCTTCGGCGGTGGCGACCTTGACGGCCTGCCTGCGGTGCTGCGTCGACGCGCGCCCTCGGGGGGCGAAGCATGGTACGTGGGAACCATTGCCCCTGCTGCCGCCCTTGCTGACATCGTGGCTCGGTGTGCGCGCTCAGCCGGAGTCGTCGGGGTGACCGGCCTGGCGCCGGGAGACGGCGAGCTGCCCGAGGGTGTCGAGGCGGTACGACGCGGCGACGTGCTCTTCCTGTTCAACACCAGCACCAACGAGTGCGACCTGGCGCTCCCCGAGCTGTATCGCGACCTGCTCACCGGCGCTGAGACCACCGGATCGGTGCGCCTCGGTCCGCGGGGCGCCCTTGCCCTGATCGAGAGGACCCCATGAAATTCACCGACGGCTACTGGCAGGCACTGCCCGGTGTCACGATCCTGCGCCCGCAGTCGGTCGACGATGTGGTCGTTGACGGGGAGACCCTCACGGTCTACGCGGCGACGGGCCCGCTCGAGGCCCGGGGGGCGACACGCTGAACCGGCCTCTGATCGCGGTGTCTCTCCACACGNCCATGGATGACGTTGTGGGCGTGACGATCGAGCACTTCCAGGGTGGCCTGGATCGCAGGCCTGCCTTCGAGATCGCGACTCGGTGGCGGACGTGAAGGTGGCGGGACCTGACCTCACCGGTGAGCCGCCGGCCACGTTTCGGTCCGGAGCGCTCACCGCGCGCATGGTGACCGACGGTGCGTGGAACCTGGACTTCGTGGCGGACGGGCGGGTGCTCACGACATCGACGGCGCGCAGTGTCGGAGTCATCACCGATGCAGACGGGCGGCACTTCGTCCGTGAACAGCTGGCGCTCGGCGTCGACGAGCACGTCTACGGTCTCGGGGAGCGATTCGGCGCGCTCGTCAAGAACGGGCAGAGCGTCGACATCTGGAATGCCGACGGTGATACCGCGAGCGAGCAGGCCTACAAGAATGTCCCCTTCTACCTGACGGACGCCGGTTATGGCGTCTTCGTCGACCAGCCGGAGCGGGTGTCGTTCGAGGTCGGCGCGGAGGTGGTCTCCCGGACGCAGTTCAGCGTGGAGGGTCAGTCCCTGCGCTACTACGTCATCTATGGGCCGACGCCCAAGGACATCCTGCGCAAGCTCACGGCTTTGACGGGCCGCCCGCCGCGGGTGCCCGAGTGGTCGTATGGGTTGTGGTTGTCCACGTCCTTCACGACCAGGTACGACGAGGCGACCGTCACCGGCTTGATCGACGGGATGGCGGCGCGGGACCTGCCGCTGTCGGTGTTCCACTTCGACTGTTTCTGGATGCGACGGTTCCACTGGTGTGACTTCGTGTGGGACCCGGCGACGTTCCCTGATCCTGAGGGGATGCTCGCCCGGTTGCGGGCCAGGGGCCTGAAGATCTGCGTGTGGATCAACCCGTACATTGCCCAGCGCTCGGTGTTGTTCGCCGAGGGACAGAGGCTCGGGTACCTGGTGAAGAACCCTGATGGCACGCTCTGGCAGTGGAACCTGTGGCAGGCCGGCATAGCCCTGGTGGACTTCACGAACCCGGATGCCACGGCCTGGTATCAGGGCAAGCTGGCCGTGCTGCTGGACATGGGCGTGGATGCTTTCAAGACGGACTTCGGTGAGCGCATCCCTACCGATGTCGTCTGGCACGACGGATCCGACCCGGCCCGGATGCACAACTACTACACGCACCTGTACAGCAAGGCCGTCTTCGAGCTGCTTGAGCAGGAGAAGGGCGAGGGCGAGGCTGTGTTGTTCGCGCGGTCCGCGACTGCCGGCGGCCAGCAGTTCCCGGTGCACTGGGGCGGGGACTGCGAGGCGACGTTCGTCTCGATGGCCGAGTCGCTGCGCGGCGGGCTAGGCCCAGCTGGTCCAAGAGGCAAGTGCGACAATCGCGGTTTCTGCCTATGGAAAGGACGTTGAGTCGTGAATGTCGTTCGTCTATACCAGCCGCCCGACTTGGCGGATGTGTACAACATATGCGTCAAGACCGGGGCGAATGGAGGGGACTCGACAGGGCAGTTTAGCAACGACGACTTGCTCCCCGACGTCTATGCCGGCCCATACGTGACGCTCCAACCTGATCTTGCGTTCGTCGTAGAAACGGGTGATCGGGTTGCGGGTTACATTGTCGCGGCTGCTGATACCCGCTCATTTGTCGACCGATACCGAGATGTTTGGCTGCCCGGCTTCGCAGCTAAGTACCCCCTGGTCGAGCCTTCGATCTCAGCCGAACAGCGGATGATCAGGATGGGCTACAACCCTGAATACATGCTCAGTGCCGGCCTGCAGGACTACCCGGCTCACCTTCATATCGACCTTCTCCCGGAGGTCCAGGGACAGGGCCTTGGCCGCCTTCTCGTTCGAACTCTTCTTGACGTGCTCAGAAGCCGCAGCGTGGCCGGTGTCCAGCTCGGAGTCGGGGGGGAGAACCTCAAGGCACGCGCCTTCTATGCACGGCTCGGATTCCTTCCGCTTCCATCCGATCCATCGAACTGCTCGAACCTGGGGATCTCGACTCGTGCGACGGTCTAGGTGACCAGGATCCAGCCGAGCGCGTCATGATGGTGGGGCAGTTGTGGGAAGTCGTGCGTTCGCATAAGGGCCAGTGCGTCTCGAAACGAGCATGAGACAAACTCAGTGACGGTCCGGGGCGCGACCGAAGTGAACCGCACTGGAGAGCGCAGCGTCGCCAAGATCCATCCCAACCTGTTCACCGCTTCCAGGAGAGTACGGGTGACTGTGCCGCCTAGCTGTTGAAGGACACAGTGGCGTAGGCGTTGTGCGCAGCGCGGCAGCTGGGCCAGGAAGTCTGACGTATCGCCACGTAGCAGGGGTGCCGTCCCACAGTGGCGCTGGTGCCCAACGCCGGACACTCCATTCAGGACGAGGCGCCCGACCACACGTGGCGACTGATCGCTGAATTCACCGGAATCTGACCGCCTCCAACCGGCAACCACTTGCCGCAAGACGATCCCCAACGGAGAAGAACTGCGCTCATCGCGGCTATGTCCGTAGGTACGGTCACGCTCACAGCCCCGCTTGGGACGAACTCTCTCAGCGATCCCGCACCACCCCCGCACCCGGTCGATGGTGTCGACCATTGCTCCGTCTCGATCNCCCTGGGACACCCAGGAGGTAGCCCTCGTCCGTCATCACGACGTTCGGGTTGCTCAGACGCACGTCCNCAAAGGTTGCGATGTGGTCGCCGACTGGGGGCTTGGGGCAATGCCTTCGCGGACGCAGCGGAGCTATGCCTCTGTGGGTGGGGGCGGTGCCGCGGCGACCNCTCAGTCCTGGACGAAGTCGGTCCGGGGCCGCTGCACCTCCGGCTCGAGGAAGAGCTTGACTACCGGGCCGCCGTGCTCGCTCACCAGCCCGTCCGGGAGCACGACGTCCAGGCTGTCCGCCGTGCGCTCCCACGCGACGTCGGCCGTGGAGCCGAGCACGCTGACCGACCGGACACCGCGTTCGAGCAGCTCCGACGTGCCGGCGAAGCTGCGCACGCGGGCCACCCGGTCGGAGGGCTCCGCGAGCAGGATCGCGTACACGTAGTCGCCGGTCGGGTCGGTCCTCCGGGTGAACCGGATGTCGGTGGATTCGAAGTCGGTCGGGGCGCCGTCGGTGAACGAGCCCGCCGCGACACGGGTCGGGCCCTCCGCCGCAACGGTCCAGGGACGGGTGCCGTAGATCGCCTCGCCGTTGCGCACGAGCCAGGCTCCCAGGTCCTCGAGGAT
>JGI24140J50213_10000320_pt1 | contig 22587 bp, 21 predicted proteins | sample BarGraIncu00222A_FD_50213 | JGI IMG/M metagenome (IMG submission 50213)
AAGACCGCGATCTACGGCTTGCTGCGCGTCACCTTCGACCTGCTTCCCGCGCAGTTCTGGTGGTGGGGCGTGCTGCTGCTCGCGCTCGGCCTGGCGAGCGCGCTCGTCGGCGTCGTCTTCGCGGCGATCCAGGTCGACATGAAGCGGCTGCTCGCCTATTCGTCGATCGAGAACATCGGCCTCGTCTTCGCCGGGATCGGCCTGGCCGTGCTCTTCGCCGCGTTCGGCATGAAGCTGATGGCAGCCCTGGCGCTGACCGCGGCGCTCTACCACGTCGCCAGCCATGCCTTCTTCAAGAGTCTGCTCTTCGTCGGCACCGGGGCCGTGCTGCACGCGACCGGCCAGCGCAGCCTGGGCAAGCTCGGCGGCCTGATCCGCTACATGCCCTGGGTCGCCTGGCTGACGCTGGTCGGCGCGCTCGCCAGCGCCGGCCTGCCTCCGCTTGGAGGCTTCGTCTCCGAATGGCTGCTGCTGCAGAGCTTCCTGTTCACGCCGGGCCTGCCGAGCTCGTTCCTCAACATGCTGATCCCGGTCGTCGCAGCGCTGATCGCGCTGGTCTCGGCGCTTTCCGGCTACACGATGGTCAAGTTTTTCGGCGTCATCTTCCTCGGCCAGCCGCGCGAGGAGAACCTGGCGCAGGCGCACCGGGCCGGTCCCTGGGAGCGCGCCGGAATGGTCTGGCTCGCTCTCGGTTGCGTCGCGCTTGGGCTGCTTCCGGTGCAGTTCATCCAGCTGATCGATCCGGTGACGCGGCAGCTCGTCGCGGCGGGCCTCGGCAACGTCGTCGCCGCGAGCGGCTGGCTGCTCGTTCCGGTGGCCCTCGAGCGTGCCAGCTACGGGCCGGTGATCTTTCTCCTCGGGCTGGCGGCCAGCTTCGCTCTGGCCTTCATGATCGTGCGCTTGCTCTACCACGGGCGACTGCGCCGGGCGGCGCCGTGGGACTGCGGCTTTCCCTGGCAGAACGCGCGGATGCAGGACACGGCCGAGGGCTTCGGCATGCCGATCCGGCAGATCTTCGAACCGTTCTTTCGCATGCAGCGCGAGCTCCCGTCGCCGTTCGACCTGGAGCCGCACTATCGGGTCGTCGTCGGCGACCATTTCTGGCATTGGCTCTATCTGCCGGTGGCCGCTGCCGTAGAGCAGGTGTCGCGCTTGATCGGCAAGCTGCAGCAGGGGCGGATCGCCGTCTACCTGCTCTACAGCTTCCTGACGCTGGTCGGCGTGCTGATCCTGGTGATGCGATGAGCCCCGCCCGATGAGCATCCTCGGCGTCATCTCCCAGCTCCTCGAGATCGTCATCGCGTTGTCGCTGGCGCCGCTCCTGATCGGCTGGGTCAACCAGTGGCGCGCCTGGCTGCAGAACCGCTCGGCGCCCGGACTGCTCCAGCCGTATCGAGTCCTGCACAAGCTCTTCAACAAGGAGTCGGTCGTCGCCGAACGTGCCTCGCCGCTGTTTCGCGGCGCGCCCTACATCGTCTTCAGCTGCATGCTGCTCGCCAGCGCGATCATCCCGACGCTGTCGACCGACCTGCCGCTGTCGCCGGCCGCCGACGCGATCGCCCTGGTCGGCCTGTTCGCGCTGGCCCGCGTCTTCATCTCGCTGGCGGCAATGGACGTCGGCACCGCGTTCGGGTCGATGGGCGCGCGCCGCGAGATGCTGATCGGCTTTCTCGCCGAGCCGGCGCTGCTGATGGTGCTGTTCTCGGCATCGCTGATCCCGAAGTCGACCTCGCTCACGACGATCGTCGAGACGCTGGCGCATCGCGACCTCGCGATCTATCCGAGCCTGGCGTTCGCCGGCGTCGCCTTCACGATGATCTCGCTCGCCGAGAACGCCCGGATTCCGATCGACAACCCGACGACGCATCTCGAACTGACGATGATCCACGAGGCGCTGATCCTCGAGTACTCGGGCCGCCACCTGGCGCTCCTCGAATGGGCCGCGAGCCTGAAACTGTTCGCCTATTCGTGCCTCGGCATCTCCCTCTTCTTCCCCTGGGGGGTGGCCGAAGCCCATGCCCCGCTCGCCCTCGTGCTGGCGCTGCCGACGCTGCTCTTCAAGCTGGCCATCGGCGGCGTGCTGCTCGCCCTGCTGGAGACGGCCAGCGCGAAGATGCGGATCTTTCGCGTCCCCGAGTATCTCGGCACGGCCTTCATGCTCGCCGTGATCGGCGTCCTGGTCCACATCCTGCTCGGCGTATGAGTCATTTCGCCGCCCAGCTGATCAACCTCTTCGCGGCGGTGATCCTGATGCTCGCGTTCGCGATGATCTCGCAGCGCCGCATCCTTTCGCTGATCCATCTGTACACGATGCAAGGCGCGGCGCTGGTGGCGGCGACCGCGGTGGTCGGCTACGTGACCCACCAGCCGCACCTCTACGTCTCCGCGGGCCTGACCTTCCTGCTCAAGGTCGTCCTGATTCCGTTGCTGCTGCACCGGATGATCGAGCGCCTCGACGTGCGCTGGGACGTCGAAGCCCTGATCAACGTGCCGACGACGATGCTGATCGGCATCGTGCTCGTGATCTTCGCGTTCAACCTCGCGCTGCCGATCTCGCGCCTGTCGGCGTCGATCGCCGGCGGCACGCTCGGCATCGCCCTGGCGTGCGTGCTCCTCTCCTTCCTGATGATGATCATCCGCTCGAAGGCGGTGCCGCAGGTGATCGGCTTCCTGTCGATGGAGAACGGCCTGTTCTTCGCCGCCACCTCCGCGACCTACGGCATGCCGATGGTGGTCGAGCTGGGAATCGCCCTCGACGTGCTCGTCGGTATCCTGATCCTCGGCGTGTTCATGTTCCAGATCCGCGAGCGCTTCGACAGCCTCGACATCCGCCATCTCGAGAAGCTGAAGGAGAGCTGACGGTGATCCCGCTGCTTTTCGTCCTCGGGGTTCCGCTGCTCGGCAGCCTCGTCCTCGCCTTCACCGGGCACCGCGGCGTCGCGCGCGACATCAACGTCGGCTTCAGCCTGGCCACCTTCCTCGCCGCGTGTGCGCTGACGGTCGTCGTCATCTCGAAGGGGCCGCTGCTGGCCCTCAACGAGGAATTCTTCATCGACCCGCTGAACGTCTTTCTCGTCGCGCTGACCGCCTTCGTCGGCCTGACGACGTCGATCTTCTCGCGCCCGTACATGCGCGTCGAGCAGGACCACGGCAAGATGACGCCGGCGCGGCTGCGCCTCTACCACAGCATGTACCAGCTGTTCAGCTTCACGATGCTGGCGGCGCTGACGACCAACAACATGGGGATCCTGTGGGTCGCGATGGAAGCGGCGACGCTGACGACGGTGCTGCTGGTGAGCGTCTACCGCACGGCCGCCAGCCTCGAAGCGGCGTGGAAGTACTTCATCCTGTGCGGCGTCGGCATCGCGCTCGCCCTGTTCGGCACCGTGCTGCTCTACATGGCCGCGGAAAAGGTCCTCGGCGCCGAGGGCGGAGCCTTGCTGTGGACCCATCTCGCCTCGGTGAAGACCCGGCTCGATCCGAACATCATCACGCTGTCTTTCGCGTTCCTGTTCATCGGCTACGGCACCAAGGTCGGCCTCGTCCCGCTGCACAACTGGCTGCCCGACGCCCACGCCGAGGGTCCGACCCCGGTCTCGGCCGTGCTCTCCGGTCTGCTCCTCAACGTCGCGATGTACGCGCTGCTGCGCTGCAAGGTGCTCACCGACGGCGCCCTGAACAACGCGCTCGCGAGCCAGCTGCTCATGGGCTTCGGCCTCGTCTCGGTCGTCGTCGCCGCGTTCTTCCTGTCGCGCCAGAAGGACGTCAAGCGCATGTTCGCGTACTCGTCGATCGAGCACATGGGCCTGATCGCGTTCGCCTTCGGCCTCGGCGGGCCGATCGCCAATTTCGCCGGCCTGCTGCACATGACGGTGCATTCGCTGACCAAGTCGGCGATCTTCTTCACCGTCGGCCATGCGACGCAGAAGGCCGGGACGCAGGTGATGAGCGAGATCCGCGGCCTGATCAAGGTCAGCCCCACCGTCGGCTGGGGGATGATCCTCGGCTCGCTCGCAATCCTGGGCATGCCGCCGTTCGGCGTCTTCGCCAGCGAATTCCTGATCCTGACGACGGCGATGCGCGAGCAGCCCTGGGCGACCCCGTTCCTGCTGCTCGCTCTCGGCGTCGCCTTCGCTTCCGTGTTCAGCCGGGTCCTGCCGATGGTCTTCGGCGAAACGTCGGTCAGGCCGCTGCCCCATGCCCCGGCGTTGCTGCCGGTGTTCGTCCATCTCGGGCTCGGCCTGATGCTGGGCCTGTACGTCCCGCCGTACCTGGTCGGCTGGTACTGGCAGGCGGCACGGATGCTGGGAGGTTGAGGCCGTGCAGATCCCGGGATTGACTCTCGACCTCGAGCGCTTGCCGGCGCCGCTGCCGATCTGGCGCGGCAGCGTCGACGCCGATGCCTGGCAGGTCGCGGCGCGCGCCGTGACAACGATGGGTGGGCGACTCGTCGCGCTGTGGGGCGCGGACCGCGGCACGCAGGAACCGGGCGGCCTGGCGGTCTGCGCCGCCTACGCACTCGCCGACGGGCTCGTCTGGCTCGACCTGGCGCTGCCCGCCGATTCGCCGATCTATCCCGACCTCTCGACACCGTTCCCCTGCGCGATCCGCATGCAACGTGCCGCCGCCGACCTGCTCGGCATCGTCGCCGCCGGGGCACGCGACAAGCGGCCGTGGCTCGACCACGGGGCCTGGCCCGCGGACCAGTTCCCCCTGCACGAACAGGTGCCGGCCGGCGCCGCACCTGACGGCGACGCGAAAGTCGTCGACTATCCGTTCGTGCGCGTCGCCGGCGACGGCGTCCACGAGATCCCGGTCGGTCCGGTGCACGCCGGCGTCATCGAGCCCGGGCACTTCCGCTTCTCGGTCGTCGGCGAGAAGGTGCTGCGCCTGGAAGAACGCCTCGGCTACACGCACAAGGGAATCGAGAAGCGCTTCACGCAGCTAGCGCCGCTCGAAGCGCATCGCCTCGCCGGCCGCGTCTCGGGCGATTCGACAGTCGCCTACGCGTGGGCCTACTGCATGGCGCTGGAATCGGCCGCGGGGCTGGCGATTCCGGCGCGCGCCGGCTGGCTGCGCGCCCTGCTCCTCGAGCGCGAGCGCGTCGCCAACCACCTGGGCGACCTCGGCGCGCTCGGCAACGACGCCGCGCTCGCCTTCGGCCTGGCCCAGTTCTCGCGGCTGCGCGAAGACTGGCTGCGCCTGTCGAAAGAGGTCTTCGGACATCGGCTGATGATGGACCGCGTCGTTCCCGGTGGCACCGCGGTCGACGTCGACGCCGCCGCCGCGGAACGCCTGAGCGAGCAGTGCGGCAGCACGCTGCGCGAAGCGAAGGAGCTGCGCTCGATCTACGACGAGCACGCCGGGCTGCAGGACCGCTTCATCGGCACCGGGCAGGTCAGCCCCGAGCTCGCGGCGCAGCTCGGCCTGACCGGACTGGCCGGCCGCGCCAGCGGCCTGGCTCGCGACCTGCGCCGCGACCACCCGTGGCCGCCCTACGACTCGCTCGACGTGAGCGTGGCGACGCATCGCGCCGGCGACGTCGCGGCACGCGTCGCCGTCCGCTTCGTCGAGCTGTTCGAGTCGCTGCGCCTGATCCGCGCGATCCTAGCGGGGCTGCCCACCGGCGCGCACCGGGTCGACGTGCGGCTCGGCTCCGGCGCTGCGGTCGGCGCCGGCTGGGTCGAGGGATGGCGCGGCGAAGTCTTCGTCGCCCTCGAGCTCGACGCCGCCGGGAGCGACCACCGCATCCGCCGCTGCCACTGCCACGATTCCTCGTGGCAGAACTGGCCGGTGCTCGAGCATGCGGTGATCGGCAACATCGTTCCCGACTTTCCCCTGATCAACAAATCCTTCAACCTGAGCTACTCGGGGCACGACCTGTGAGCCGGCGACTCGAATTCGAAGAGCACTGAGCCATGTGGAAGATCCTCAGGCAGATCGCCCGCACCGGGACCCGCAGCGAAGCGCCCCCCGACTACGACGACGCGCTGCGCGTCGAGGCCGAGCGGATCCAGCGCGAGCTGCTTTCGATCCTCGGCCGCGCCCTCGCGATCCGCCAGGTCGACGCCGGATCGTGCAACGGCTGCGAGCTGGAAATCAACGCGCTCGACAATCCCTACTACAACCTCGAAGGCCTCGGCATCCGCTTCGTCGCCAGCCCGCGCCATGCCGACCTGCTGCTCGTGACCGGCCCGGTGTCGCGCAACATGGAGCTGGCGCTGCTGCGCACGCACGATGCGACCCCCGCGCCCAAGCTCGTCGTGGCCGTCGGCGACTGCGGCTGCGACGGCGGCATCTTCGGAGCGAGCTATGCGACCCGCGGCGCGGTCTCGAGCGTCCTCGGCGTCGATGTCGCCGTGCCGGGCTGCCCGCCGCCCCCGATCGACATCCTGCGCGGGATCCTGACAGCGGTGCGCCGGGGTCGGCCGGCGGCGCCCGCGCCGAGCCCGGCGGACTGATCGCCGCGGCCAAGCTCACGCCGCCGGCGCCGCCCTGCCGCACCGGCCGCCAAGCCGCAATAGTCCACAGTTCGGCGCTCCGGCGTCGCAAAGGGCTGCGATATCCTCGGCCAACGAAAGACGATGCCGCCCGTGGGATATCTCGACGAACTCAAACGCCAGGCCGAAGCCACCCGGGCGCAGCAGACCAAGGACAACACCGCGCTCGAGCGCAACGCGCTCCTGACCGACGGTTCCTGCAACTCGGCGTTCCGCTACCTGTCGACGCTCGCCCAGCAGCTCAACGTCCTGCAGCCGATCTCCAAGGGCGAGTTCCGCTTCGACAAGAACACCGCCTTCAGGAACCTGAAGCTGACCGACTTCCGCGCCGACTCGCGCCTGAAGAAGCTGCGCGGCGCCGAGGTGTTCGATCACGTGATCCTCTCCTTCGACATGCGGACGGGCAAGCGCGTGACCCTCGCCAAGGACTTTCCGCCGGCGATCGAAAAGCTCGAGGCGCGCCTGCGTCAGTGCGGCGCGACCTTCGAGAGCGAGGTGATCCGCGATCCGGGCAACGGACGCTTCCTCGAGAAGCGCTTCGCCTTCGTCGCCGATTTCCACGGCACGGTGCGCCTGCTTCCCGACCACGACAGCGGCTGGATCCAGTTCCAGGTCGTCAACCTCGGCGGCTTCGAGACCGTGACGGTCAGCTTTCCGGCGATCGAGGTCGGGCCAAAGCGGCTCGACGAGCTGGCGCGCTGGATCGTCGGCGAGCCGAACACCTTTCTCGTCGACGGACACCGGCTGCGCCGGGTCGAAGCCTGAGGTTCCGGGCAACGCTGAAGGCGCGCCCGGGCCGATAACCGGGGCCCCGTTAGACTCCGTTTCTTTCGCGCCGCGACGATTGCCATGCCCTGGTTCTGGAAGCCCTACACCTCTGACGTCACCTCGTTCATCGACGCGCTGAAGGCCAAGCGCCCGACGCTCGAAGACGAGCAGCGGCGCGGCCGCTCGCTGCTCTGGGACAGGCACATCGACCTGGGCGCCGAGGAAGAGTANGACGAAGCAAACGTGCCGCAGCAGCCCTACGTCTACCAGACGCGGCTGCCCTGAGCGAGCCTCTCGAGGAGCCGATGAGCGCCTACCCGGCCATCGCGGCCGAGCCCGTCGCGGGCAGCGCTGCCGCTGACGAGCCCGTCGACGGCATCGCCGTCGCCCGCCTCTACGGCGAGCCGCTGTTCGCGCTGCCGAACGACCTCTACATCCCGCCCGACGCGCTCGAGGTCTTCCTCGAGGCATTCGAAGGGCCGCTCGACCTGCTGCTCTACCTGATCCGGCGGCAGAACTTCAACATCCTCGACATCCCGATGGCGAGCGTGACGCGGCAGTACCTCGCCTACGTCGAGCAGATCCGCAGCTCGAACCTCGAGCTGGCGAGCGACTACCTGCTGATGGCGGCGATGCTGATCGAGATCAAGTCGCGCATGCTGCTGCCGCCGCGCAAGTCCGCCGACGGCAAGGAGGCCGAGGACCCGCGCGCCGAGCTCGTGCGCCGCCTCGTCGAGTACGAGCAGATGAAGCTCGCCGCGGCGCGGCTCGACGACTTGCCGCTGCTCGGGCGCGACTTCCTGCGCGCCCAGGTCGCGATCGAGGAAGCGATGGCGCTGCGCTTGCCCGAGGTCGTTCCGACCGACCTGCGCGAAGCCTGGGCCGACCTGGTCAGGCGGGCACGGCTGACCCAGCACCATCGCATCACGCGCGAGCAGCTGAGCGTGCGCGAGCACATGAGCCTGCTCCTGCGCGCCTTGCAGGGGCGGCGCTTCGCGATCTTCGAAGAGCTGTTCGAGCCCGATCGCGGCCCGCAGATGCTCGTCGTCACCTTCATCGCCCTGCTCGAGCTGGCGCGCGAGCATCTCATCGAAGTGACGCAGGCCGAGGCTTTCGCGCCGATCTACGTGAGGCTGGCGTACCAGGCGTCTTGAGGAGGTCGCAGGGGCCTCGGCAACCCGCTCCGCCTCGCCGATATGCCGTTATTTCGAGCTGAGCTTGAAAGCGATCATCGCGCGCAGCTTGTTGGGAAGCACCGGCTTGATGAGCAGGTGGAAGTCGTGCTCGAGCGCTTCCTTGTCGTGGCCGGTCATGCTGCTGCCGGTGACGATGATCGCCGGCAGGGCGGCGCCGAAGCGAGAGCGCAAGGCGGTGATCGCGGCGACGCCGGTCTCGCCCGGATCGAGCCGGTAGTCGGCGATGACGAGCGCCGGCTTGACGAGCGCCGGGTCGCTCGCCTCGGCCCACGCCTTCGTCGCCGCGACGCTGTCGAAGGCCTCGATCGTCGCGCCCCAGCCGCGCAGCAGCACCTCGAGTCCTTCGCGAACCGCCGGCTCGTCCTCGACGACGACGATCAGGCGACCCTCGAGCGTGACGCCGATCGGCGCCTTGCCCGGCACGGCGCGAGCGCCCGCCCGCGGCGTCTTTCCGGGCGGCAGCTCGAGGGTGAAGACAGTGCCGCGACCCATCTCCGAACGGAGCGCGAGCGGCGCGTTCATCAAGGCCGCGAGTCGCTTGACGATGGCCAGGCCGAGGCCCAGCCCGCGCTTGCCCTCGCCCGTCGCGGCCGCGGCGGTCCCGGGCACCTGGTAGAACTCCTCGAAGACGCGAGCGCGCTCGTCCTCGCGGATGCCGGGCCCCGTGTCCCACACCTGGAGCAGCAGGCGATCGCCGCGGCGCCGCGCGCTCACCAGCACCGAGCCGTCGCTCGTGTAGCGGATCGCGTTGGAAACGAGATTGCGCAGGATGCGCTCGACGAGCAGCGGGTCGGCGAGCGCAGCGAAGCGGCCGCCGCGAAAGCGCAGGGCGAGCCCCTTCTCGAATGCCGCCGGCTCGAAGTGCAGGCGGAGCTTGCGAAAGATCTCGGCGATCTCGAAGCTTTCCGGGTTGACATCGACGCCGCCGCTGTCGATGCGCGTGATGTCGAGCAGCTCCGAGAACAGGCCCTCGAGCGCGTCGACCGATTCGTTGATGCTGTGGACGAGCTGCGCCACCTCGGGCTCGTGCGTGCGCTGGCGCAGCGCTTCGGCGAACAGGCCCATCGCGTGCAGCGGCTGGCGCAGATCATGGCTGGCGGCGCTGAAGAACTGCGTCTTGGCGCGGTTCGCGACCTCGGCTTCGTGGCGCGCCACGTCGGAAACGGTCTTCTCGGCGCGCAGCTGCACGGCGAGCGCTTCGGTGCGCAGCTTCAGTTCGATGTTGCTGTCGAAGGACGCACGGTAGTTCCGGCCGAGCAGCATGATCATTCCCATCGCGACCGCCATGACGATGGCGAGCTGCCAGCTGATGTCGGCCTGTTGCGCGGCGACGGCGGCGATCGCCGGGACGAAGACGAGCAGGACGAAGACGATGAACAGCGCGAACTGCGGCGCCAGGATCGGCACCGAGGCGACGCAGAAGGTGTAGACGACGAGGATCAGGCCGATCTGGTGCAGGCCGCTTCCGTAGTCGTAGAAGAGCCACGCCGCCGCGCCCCACAGCGCGCCCGAGGCGAGCACGCCCGCCTGCCAGAGGCGAAGCCGCGTCAGCAGGCCCGCGGTCGTCTCGGGTTCGTTGCCGGCGAAGCGAAGCGCCAGGCCCACGCGCAGCAGCCAGACGACGGCGAACACGATGCCCCAGCCGAGGCGAAGCATCGAAGGCGCCGCGCCGGCGAAGATGAGCTCGATGACGAGCGCGCCGACGAAGTGGCCGGCCAGCGACGTGCGGTTGAACGCAAAGGTGCCGCGTACGTGGTCGCGCAGGAGCAGGAAGCTGTCGAGCGGGGCGTCGGCAGCGGGCGCTGGCGCGGGCACGCCGGCCGGCGCCGCTAGGACGATGCCCGCGGTGGCCATGGCGTGACGCCGCCCTGGCTCGACATCTGGCTCACCGCGAGGACGGCCTGCGTGCGCGAATTGACGCCGAGCGTGCGCAGCACGGCGGCGACGTGATCCTTCACCGTCTCGACCGAGAGATTGAGCTCGCGCGCGATCAGCTTGTTCGACTGGCCGCGCAACAGCAGGCCGAGCACGTCGGTTTGGCGCGGCGTCAGCTTGAACGCGGCAAGCGCGGCGCGCGACGTCGCCGGTGCAGGGTGCGGGTCGCTTTCGGGAGCGGCCTCGGCGTCGCCGCTCATCGTCATCTGCGGCACGTAGACCCCGCCCTTCATGACGACGTGCAGCGCTTCCTGCAGCGTCTCGTTGCTCGCCCGCTTCGGCACGAAGCCCATCGCCCCGAGGTCGATCGCGCGGATGACGTCGGCGCTGCGGTCCGACGCCGAGACGACGACGACGGGAACCGCCGGATAGGCATTGCGCAGCTCGGCGAGCAGCTCGAAGCCGTCGGCGTCGCCGAGGCGAAGGTCGAGCAGCACCAGATCGAACGACGGGTCGGCGACGAGCGCCTCGCGGGCGCCGCGCGCGCCGGCGACGCCGACCACCGAGACGTGTTCGCCGATCCCCTGGATGACGTTCTGCAACGCCGTCAGGATCAGCGGGTGATCGTCGATGAGCAGGACCTTCATCGTGATGGCGGCCCTCATGTATAGCGGCGGGCGACCGACTCGGCGATGCAGACCGGCTTGTCGGACCCTTCTCGTTCCATCTTCACCTCGGTCGTCAATTGCGCGCCGCCCTCGAGCGGCTCGTACTTCAGGAGCCGGAAGTGCCCGCGCAGCCGGCTGCCGCTCGGCACCGGCGCGGGGAAGCGAACCCGGTTCAGCCCGTAGTTGACACCCATCTTCGTATCGCGGACTTCGAAGGCGTTGGCGGCCATCTCGGGCAGGAGCGACAGGGTCAAAAAGCCGTGCGCGATCGTCGTTCCGAACGGGCCGGCCTTGGCCCGCTCGGGGTCGACGTGGATCCACTGGTGGTCGCCCGTCGCCTCGGCGAAGCGCTGGATGCGCTCCTGCGTCACCTCGACCCAGTCGCCGACGGCGATCTCCTGGCCGACCAGGTACTGCAGCTCGGCGAGCGTCGCGAAACTCTTCATCGACGCCCGCCGGGCCGCCCCAAGGGCGTCGACGCCCCCTCGGGGGGGCAATGAATGGAGTGAAGCGCCATCGGTCTTCATTTCAGTTGACCCAGACGATGATCGGTTCCCACTGCTCGCGGTCGCGCTCGAAGCGCACCGACGAGACGTCCCACAGCGTCAGGCCGTGCGCCGCCAGATGCACGTAGTTCTGCGTGTCGCGCAGGAAGCCGAGCAAGGGTACCCGAACCGAGGCGAGAAAGTTGCGCAGCTGGTCGGTGGCGATCGTCCCTTCGCGGGTGCGCGTTCCGACGACGGCGAGCTCCACGTTCGGACTGCGCCGGTGCGCCAGCAGCTGACCGATGAATTCGTGCGTCGCGTGGATGTCGAAGATGCTCGGCTGCAGCGGAATCAGCACCTTGTCGGCGAGCTTCATCACTTCGTCGAGACGCTTTCCGTGCAGGCCGGCCGGCGTGTCGAGAACCACGTGCGTCGTTCCCTTCGGCGGGCGGACGACGTCGCCCTGCGTCGTCTCCCAGGCGCTGATCTTCGGCAGACCGGCAGGGCGGTGATCAAGCCAGGTGCGCGACGACTGCTGCCGGTCGACATCGCCGAGCATCACGGCGCGGCCGCGCGAAGCGAGGTAGCCGGCGAGGTTGGTCGCCAGCGTCGTCTTGCCCACGCCACCCTTCGGGTTGGCGACGACTATCACCGGCATGCGACCCTCCGTTCTGATTTGCGGTTATGTTAGCGGCGACCGGCGTCCACGCGCCATCCCGAGTTACCAGCGAGATCGAACTGCAACGACGTCATGAGCGACACCCTTGCGCCTTCCGGACCCTCCGCTTCCAGCGGCGCCGAGATCCTCGTCCTCGTCGCCCATCCCGAGATCGAGCAGTCGCGCGCCAACCGGCGCCTGATGGGCTCGGCCCGAGAGCTGCAGGCGAGCAGCCGGGCCGGCCGCGTCGAGGTGCGCGACCTGTACGCGCTGTATCCCGACTACCTCGTCGACGTCCAGGTCGAGCAGGCGGCGCTCGCCGCGGCGCGCCTCATCGTCTGGCAGCAGCCGATCCACTGGTACGGGATGCCGCCGCTGCTCAAGCTCTGGGTCGACGACGTCCTGAGCTTCGGCTGGGCCTACGGTCCGGGCGGAACGGCGCTGCGCGGCAAGGACCTCTGGCTCGTCGCCTCGACCGGCGGACCCGAGGAATCGTATCGCCCCGACAGCTACAACCGTTACGCCTTCGACGCCTTCCTGCCGCCGTACGAGCAGACGGCAGCGCTGTGCGGGATGCGCTTCCTGCCTCCGTTCATGCTACACGGCGCGCACAAGGCGAGCGAGGCGCAGATCGCCGAGCATGCCGCGATCTACGCGAAGCGCCTCGCCGAGTACCCGCAGTGGCCCGAGCTCGAAGGGCTCGGCGAAGGCGTCGCCTGCGAGGTGCCACTCACGGCACGGCCGATCGAAAACGTGATGGAAGAAGTCTAAGAACCTATCCGCCCGAGGAAACTGCAGTGGAACACGGCACCTGGCTCACGAGCCTGCTCGTCTATCTCGGCGCCGCGGTGCTCGCGGTTCCGGTCGCCCGCTTCCTCGGCCTCGGCTCGATCATCGGCTACCTCGGCGCCGGGATCCTGATCGGACCCTGGGTCTTCGGGTTCGTCACCGACCCGCAGGACATCCTGCGCTTCGCGGAGTTCGGCGTCGTCCTGATGTTGTTTCTCGTCGGCCTCGAGCTCGAGCCGCAGCGGCTCTGGGCGCTGCGCAAGCCCATCTTCGGCTGGGGCAACGTCCAGCTCTTCGGCTCGGCAGCGCTGCTCGCCGCGGCCGCGCTCGCCCTCGGCATCGACTGGCGCCTCGCCGTCGTCGCCGCGATCGGGTTGGCGATGTCGTCGACGGCGATCGGCCTGGGCGTCCTCGCCGAGCGCAACATGCTGGCGACGACCTCGGGCGAGAACATCCTGAGCGTCTCGCTGCTGCAGGACGTCGCGGCGATCCCTATCCTCGCCCTGATTCCCTTTCTCGCGATCGCCCACGGCCATGAAGGCGCAGGCGGCGGCTGGCTCGGCGCCGCCAAGGCGATCGGCACGATCGCCGCGATCATCCTCGGCGGCCGCCTCCTGCTGCGGCCGATGCTGCGCTGGATCGCGATGAGCGAGACGCCCGAGATCTTCACCGCCGCGTCGCTCCTCCTCGTCGTCGCCACGGCGGCCTTGATGAACGTGGTCGGCCTGTCGATGGCGCTCGGCGCCTTCCTCGCCGGCGTGCTGCTCGCCGAAAGCGAATACCGGCGCGAGCTCGAGACCGACATCGAGCCGTTCAAGGGGCTGCTCCTCGGCCTCTTCTTCATCGCCGTCGGAATGAGCATCGATTTCGCCGTAGTGCGGCAGCAGCCGGGGCCGATCGCCGGCGTCGTCGTCGCCTTCCTGGCCGTCAAGGCGCTGGCCCTCTGGGCGATGGCGCGCGCGATGCCGATTCCCAGGCTCGAGCGCCCGGTCTTCATCATCCTTCTCGCCCAGGGCGGCGAGTTCGGCTTCGTCGTCTTCCAGGCCGCGGCGCAGGCCGGCGTGATCGCGGCCCCGGTCTCGTCGTTCCTCGTCGCCGCCGTCGCGATCTCGATGCTGCTGACGCCGCTGCTCCTGTTCGCCGCCGACCGCTGGTGGATCCCGTTTCTCGCCGGTTCGAAGCGGCGCGGCGACGTCGAGGAGCTGCGCGAGCCGCAGCACGAGCCGGTGGTCATCGCCGGCTTCGGCCGCTACGGGCAGATCGTCGGCCGCATGCTCTACGCCAACGGCGTCAAGCCGACGGTGCTCGACCACGACGCCGAGGCGATCGAGGCCTTGCGCAAGTTCGGCTGGCGCGTCCACTACGGCGACGCGACCCGCCTCGACCTGATGCGCACCGCCGGCGCCGACAAGGCGCGCGTCGTCGTCGTCGCCATCGACGACCTGCAGCAAAGCGTCGAGTGCGCGAAGATGGTCCGCGAGAACTTCCCGAACGTGACGGTCGTCGCGCGCGCCCGCAACGTCCAGCACTACTACGAGCTGTACGAGCTCGGCGTGACGCTGATCGAACGCGAGACGCTCGACTCCGCGCTGATGACGGCGCGCAGCACGCTCGAGCTGCTCGGCTGGCAGCCGCACCAGGCGCGAAACCTCGCCTTGCGCTTTCGCCGCCACAACGTCGCCCAGCTCGCCGCCATCGCGCCGCACAGGAAGGACGAGGCCCGGCTGATCGCCGCAGCCAAGCAGGGTCGCCAGCAGCTCGAGGAGCTGTTCGCGATCGAGCGCCAGCAGTCCACCGAGCGGCAGGCGCGCGCCGGCTGGAGCGCCGATCCGCCCAGTACGACCTGACCGCGTCCGCGGCCGGCCAGGAACTGCCCGGCACCGGTGCGGGCCCGCGGTAGCGCCGACAGACCGTCCGGACTTTCGCGTCCGCAACCTGAACTCATGGTCTCGGCCACATTCCGGTCATTCAGGCGCCAGGGACATCTCGACAGCGAGGACCGGCAAGGTACTGCAGACGTAGCGCGTCGCCGGCGCGGTGCAACGCGACTTTGAGGGCGGCAGCTCAATCGCAGCCAGCGTCACGCGGGTCGAGGGCCGCTCAAAGGACCGCAGGCCACTGGGACTACCGACCCCGATCGGCCTACTCGATCCGGCAGGCTTCCTCGAACGTCAGGCGCGGGTTGCGCTTGAGGACCTTGCTCGGGTCGCCGTGGCCGAGATTGCAGACGAAGTTCGACCTGATCTCGGTCCCGGCGAAGAACGCGGCATCGACCTTGGCGTTGTCGAAGCCGCTCATAGGCCCGCAGTCGAGGCCGATGGCGCGCGCCGCGATGATGAAGTAGCCGCCCTGCAGGCTCGAGTTGCGAAACGCCGTCGTCTCGGCGAATTCCTTTTTGCCGACGAACCACGCCTTCGCGTCGACGTGCGGGAACAGTTGCGGAAGCTTCTCGTGGAACGCCATGTCCATGCCGACGATCGCGGTGACCGGCGCGATCCGCGTCTTCTCGACGTTGCCGGGCGACATGCAGGCGAGGAGCTTTTCCTTGGCCGCCGGCGACCTGACGAAGACGATCCGCGCCGGCGAGGTGTTGGCCGAGGTCGGGCCCCACTTCATCATGTCGTAGATCTGGCGCAGCTGCGCGTCCGAGACCGGCTCGGAGGTGAACCCGTTCTGCGTGCGCGCGTGGTCGAAGAGCTGTTCGGTCGTGACGTTCATGGCGGGCCGGGCGCCTGCGATGCGCCGGAGAGAGGTTGGGAAGCTACGAATTCTGAGGGTGCGGCGTCAGGCGCGGAGTCAACGGATTCGTCGGCCGCGTTCGCCGCCGTTGAAGGCCGACAATCGCCACGGTGTTCGCCCCCTCGCAGGACGACGTCCGCCTCTTCTTCGTCGACGCGCGTCGCAAGCGCAGCGAGAGCGCGCCGCTCACCCCGCTCGAGACGATCGCCGCCGACTGGATCGACGCGCACCCCGAATACGCCGCCGACCTCGGCGACGCCGAACGCGCCCGCGCCGCGACCTATTCGCCCGACGGCGGCCGCGAGAACCCGTTCCTGCATCTGTCGATGCACCTGTCGATCAGCGAGCAGGTCCAGGTCGACCAGCCGCGCGGCATCCGCCCCGCCTGCGAGCTGCTCGCGGCGCGCCTCGGCTCGATGCACGCGGCGCAGCACGAGGTGATGGAATGCCTCGGCCGCATGCTGTGGGACGCGCAGCGCAGCGGCCGGCCGCCCGAGGGCGAGGCCTACGTCGATTGCGTCCGGCGCCGCGCTACCGCCATCCGTTCAAGCTCCGAGGGCCGCCGCTAGCGCGTCGCGAACCAGATCGCCGCGAGCACGACGATCGCAGCGAGAACGACCCAGACAAGGACGCGGGTCGGCTGGCGCGCCGGCACGGCGGGCGCCGCCGCCTCCCCGGCCGCGGCCGGCGCCGGCGCCAGGCGCGCCTCGAAGGCCTTGAAGAAATCGTCCGTGATCTTGCCGGCCGCAGCGTCGATGAGGCGCGAGCCGATCTGCGCCATCTTGCCGCCGACCTGGGCCCGCGCATCGTAGCTCAGGCGCGTTGCCGCCTCGCCCTCGGGCGCGAGCCTGACGTCGGCCGATCCCTTGCCGAAGCCGGCGACGCCGCCCTGGCCGTCGAAGGCGATCGTGTATCCGTTCGGCGCGTCGACATTCGTCAGCTTCAGGCTGCCTTTGAAGCGCGCGCTGACCGGGCCGACTTTCATCGCAACGACCGCGACGTAGGCATCGTCGCCGCTCTTCTCGAGCGATTCGCAGCCGGCGATGCAGGCCTTCAGCGTCTCGGGGTCGTTGAGCGCCGCCCACGTCGTGGCGACGCTCGCGGGGATGAGTCGGTTGCCGTGCAGTTCCATAAGACGCGATTCTGCTATGCGGCGCGGCGCGGCGCCGACGCCATGGCGCCAGATGACGCCGACGTCCGCGGAGCGCGCAGCGCGGCCGCGAGGTCGGCGAGGCTCGCCAGGTTGTGCACGGGCATGAAGCGATCGACGTTGGGCAGGATCGCGCGGATGCCGGCGGCGCGCGGCTCGAAGCGATCGAATCGCAGCAGCGGATTGAGCCAGACGATCTGCCGCGTATACAGGCGCAGCTGCCGCGCCGCGCGCGTCAGGTCGCCGTGCTCGTCGGTATCGAGGCCGTCGGTGACGAGCAGCACCGCGGCGCTGGCGCCGAGCAGGCGGCGCGCCCAGTGCCGATTGAAGTCGTCGAGGCACGAGGCGATGCGCGTTCCGCCCTTCCAGTCCTGCACCTGAGCTGCGGCGATCGCCAACGCGACATCCGGATCGCGGTTGCGTAGCGCGCGCGTGATGTGGGTGAGGCGCGTCCCGAAGGTCAGCGTGTAGACCTTCCGGTAGCGCCGAGTCAGGCCGTGCACGTAGTGCAGCATCAGGCGGGCATAGCGGTCCATCGAGCCCGAGATGTCGAGCAGGACGACGAGCGCCGGCAGCTCGCGGCGAGGCTCGCTGAAGCGCGGAACGAGCGTCGCCGGCTGGCGCGCCATCGCCAGCATCGTCGCGCGCAGGTCGATGCGGCCGCGCGCGCTCGCTTCGTGGCGGCGCCTCTGCACCGGCGCAAGCGGCAGGGGCAGCTCTTCGGCGATGCGCTTGGCGAGCTCGAATTCGGCCGTCGTCATCGATTCGAAATCGGCGCTCTGCAGGCGCTCGCGGTCGGAGAAGGTGAAAGTCGTCTCGTATTCGATTTCCTCGTCCTTACCCGACTCCGGCTTTCTCGGTGCGGCGCTCGCGCGCGGCGGCGCGAGCGCTTCGGCCAGCCGGTTCGGCCGCTTGGGCGGCTCGCGGATGCCGCGTCCCTGCACCTTCGGCAGCAGCAGTGCCATCATCTGCTCGAGCAGCTTCGGGTCGCGCCAGAAGGTCGCGAAGGCGGCGTCGAAGATCTCCTGCTGCTCGTGCCGATCGAGCATCACGGCCGAGAGCGCGGCGTGGACGTCGTCCCGCCGGTCGAGGCCGACCGCCTCGATCGCGTCGAGCGCGGCCAGCACGCGATCCGGGCCGACGGGAATGCCGGCGGCGCGCAGGACGCGCGCGAAGTGGGCGACGTTGTCAGCGAACACCGGCGCGGCCCGTATCGCGCAATTCCGCAAGCAACCGCGTCACCTCGGGCCCCTGCATCTTGACGATGTCGTCGCGATGCTTGAGGAGCACGCCGAGCGTGTCCTGGACGCTTGCCGGATCGAGGCTTATCGTGTTCAGGGCGACGAGCGCGTTGGTCCAGTCGATCGTCTCGGCGATCCCCGGCGACTTGAAGAGATCGAGCCCGCGCATCCGCTGCACGAAGGCGACGACCTCGGCGGTGAGCCGCGCATCCGCTCCCGGCGCGCGGATGCGGACGACCTCGAGCTCGCGCGCGACGTCGGGGTAGTCGACCCAGTGATAGAGGCAACGGCGCTTCAGCGCATCGTGGATCTCGCGCGTCCGGTTGCTCGTGATGACGACGATCGGCGCCGCCGCCGGGCTCGCCCGGACCGTGCCGAGTTCGGGAATCGTCAGCTGGTTCTCGGCCAACACCTCGAGCAGGAACGCGTCGAAGGGCTCGTCGGCGCGGTCGAGCTCGTCGATCAGCAGCACCGGCGACACCTGTTGCGTCAAGGCCTGCAGCAACGGCCGCTCGATCAGCATGTCGCGCGAATACAGGCTCTTGGCGAGGCGCTCGCGGCTGGCGACGTCGCTGACGTCGTGCGCCGCCTCGGCGAGGCGGATCTCCATCATCTGCCGTGCCACGTTCCATTCGTAGGACGTCTGCGCGATGTCGAGGCCCTCGTAGCACTGCACGCGCAGCAGCTGGGTGCCGAGGCCGCGTGCCAGCGCCTTCGCCAGCTCGGTCTTGCCGACCCCGGGCTCGCCCTCGAGAAAGAGCGGTCGTTTCAGCGACAGGCCGAGGAACACGGCCGTCGCGAGGCGGCGATCGGCAACATAGTTCTCGCTCGCGAGCAAGGCGAGGACGGCGTCGACGGATGGCGGAGTGTTCATGGGGCCCTTGGCTTTTCGGACATCGTAAGGGCGAGTGAGGGGCAGCGGAGCGAGCAGAGCAACACCAGGCTGAGCAGCACGGGCCGGGGATCGCCGGGTGTGTCTCGGGTGACGGCGCCCGGCGGAGGCAAAGTGACGAGCGCTCCGCGCATGTCGAAGAACGACTCGCCGCAAGGCGAAAGGGGCGACGCCCAGCCCGAGACGTACCCGGCGATCCCCGACCCGTGCCGCCCGATTCCGTGCCGCTCCGCCCCGCACAGCGCCTACGCGGCGCTGCTCGGCCCGGCGCCACGCTCGCCGTCCCGATCGCTCGGCGATCAGCGCATCAACGCGCCAACGCCGCCGCGACCGCCCGCGAAGCCATCACGCTGGTCATCGCCGCGCGGTATTCCGCCGTGCCGTGCAGATCGCTGTTGATGTCGGTCATCGGCATCTTCACCGCTTTCGCGGAGTCGGCCGTGAAGGTCTTGGCGAGCGCGTCTTCGATCAGCTTGGCGCGAAAGACATGGCTCTTTGCGCCGGTGACGGCGACCCGCACGCCACCCGCGGTCTGCGCGACGAACACGCCGACGAGCGCGAAGCGGGATGCCGGCTGCCGGTACTTCATGTACGCCGCCCTCTGCGCGACCGGAAAACTGACGGCCGTGATCAGCTCGCCGGCCTGCAGCGCCGTCTCGTAGAGGCCGGTGAAGAAATCATCGGCAGCGATCTTGCGCCGGTCGGTGTGGATCGTCGCGTTCAGGCCGACCACCGCCGCCGGATAGCACGCCGCCGGGTCGGCGTTGGCGATCGAGCCGCCGATCGTTCCCATGTTGCGCACCATCGGGTCGCCGATGCCGCCCGCCAGCTCGGCGAGCGCCGGGATGAGGCGCTTGACGTCGGCGTTCGACGCCACCGAGGCGTGCGTCGCCATCGCGCCGATCGTGACGCTGCCGGGGTCGGCCTTGATGCCCTTCAGATCGGCAATCGCGCCGAGATCGACGAGTCGCTCCGCCTGCGACAGCCGCAACCGCATCGCCTGGATCAGGCTTTGCCCGCCGGCCAGGTAGTGCGTATCGGCGCCGCTCGCCGCGGCCTTGGCGGCGTCGCGGCTGGTCGGGCGCTGGTATTCGAATGCATACATGTTGTTCTCCTTCGCTCGTAGTCAGGCGTGCATGCCGTGCGCGGCGCGCCAGACGCGCTCCGCGGTCGCCGGCATGGCGAGATCAACGACGCCCAGGGCGTCGGTGATCGCGTTGATGTAGGCCGGCGGCGAGCCGATCGCTCCCGCTTCGCCGCAGCCCTTCACGCCAAGCGGGTTGTGGCTGCATGGCGTCGAGGTCGTCGCCAGCTGGATCGTCGGCACGTCGACGGCGCGCGGCATCGCGTAATCCATGTACGAGCCGGTGAGGAGCTGACCCGACTCGACGTCGTAGACGCAAGCTTCCATCATCGCCTGGCCGAGCCCCTGCGCCACGCCGCCCTGGACCTGGCCGGAGACGATCATCGGGTTGATGATGTTGCCGAAGTCGTCGACGGCGACGAACGACTCGATCTTCACCGTGCCCGTGTCCGGATCGACCTCGACCTCGCAGATGTAGCTTCCCGACGGGTACGTGAAGTTGGTCGGGTCGTAGAAGGCGTTCTCGTTCAGGCCGGGCTCGAGCTTGTCGAGCGGATAGTTGTGCGGCACGTAGGCGGTGAGCGTGACCGACCCCCAAGGCACCTTCTTGTCGGTTCCGGCGACCTTGAACTCGCCGTTCTCGAACTCGATGTCGGTGTCGGCCGCTTCGAGCAGGTGCGCCGCGATCTTCTTGCCCTTGGCGATGATCTTGTCGACCGCCTTGACGATCGCCGTGCCGCCGACCGCGATCGAGCGGCTGCCGTAGGTGCCCATGCCGAACGGGACGCGGCCGGTATCGCCGTGCACGATCTCGACGTTCTCGACCGGGATGCCGAGCTTGCCGGCGACGACCTGCGCGAACGTCGTCTCGTGGCCCTGGCCGTGGCTGTGCGAGCCGGTGAACACCGTCACCGTTCCGGTCGGATGGACGCGCACCTCGCCGGCCTCGAACAGGCCGGCGCGCGCGCCGAGCGCGCCGGCGATGTTCGAGGGCGCGATGCCGCAGGCCTCGATGTAGCACGAGTAGCCGAGGCCGCGCTTCTTGCCTTTCGCTTCCGACGCCGCCTTCCTCGCCTTGAATCCGGCGACGTCGGCCATCTGGACGGCCTTGTCGAGGTGCGCAGCGTAGTTGCCGACGTCGTAGGTGAGGCCGACCGGCGTCGCGTACGGGAAGGTCGTGATGAAGTTCTTGCGCCGGATCTCGGCCGGGTCCATCTTCATGTCGCGCGCCGCCTGCTCGACGATTCGCTCGACGACATACGTCGCCTCGGGCCGGCCGGCGCCGCGGTACGCGTCGACCGGCACGGTGTTCGTGAATACCGCCTTCACCTCGGCGTAGATCGCCGGCGTCTTGTACTGGCCGGCGAGCAGCGTCGCGTAGAGGATTGTCGGCACGGCCGAGGCGAAGGTCGACAGGTAGGCGCCCATGTTGGCGATCGTCTTCACGCGCAACGCCAGGAAATGGCCTTGCGCGTCGAGCGCCAGCTCGGCGGTGGTCACGTGATCGCGGCCATGCGAGTCGGTGACGAACGACTCGCTGCGCTCGGCCGTCCACTTGATCGGCCGACCGACGTGCTTGCTCGCCCAGACCAGCGCCACGTCCTCGGCGTAGAGGTAGATCTTCGAGCCGAAGCCGCCGCCGACGTCGGGGGCGATGACGCGCACCTTCGATTCCGGCAGGCCGAGCACGAAGGCGCACATGAGGAGCCGCTCGACGTGCGGGTTCTGGTTGGCAACGTAGAGCGTGTAACTCTGGTCCGACTTGTTGTAGCTCGCGTTGGCGGCGCGCGGCTCCATCGCGTTCGGAATCAGCCGGTTGTTGACGAAGCCGAGCTTGGTGACGTGCGTGGCCTTCGCGAACGCCGCGTCGACGGCCGCCTTGTCGCCGTGACCCCAGTCGTAGCAGGTGTTGTTCGGCACGTCGTCGTGCACGGCCGTCCCGGCCTTGTCGGCGGTCGCGATGTCGATCACTGCCGGCAGCTCGTCGTAGTCGACCTCGATCAGCTCGGCCGCGTCCTTCGCCTCGGCAATCGATTCGGCGACGACGAGGGCGACCGGATCGCCGACGTGGCGGACCTTGCCCTGCGCCAGCACCGGATGCCCCGGCTCCTTCATCGGCGCGCCGTCCTTGCTGTGGATGAGCCAGCCGCACGGCAGCCCGCCGACCTTCGCGTCGGCGAGGTCGGCGCCGGTGAAGATGGCAACGACGCCGGGCGATTTCTTCGCCGCGTCGAGCTTGATGGAGCGGATCCGGGCATGCGCGTGCGGCGAGCGCAGGAAGACGGCATAGGTCTGGCCGTGCATCGTCACGTCGTCGGTGTACTGACCGTCGCCGGTCAGGAAGCGCCGGTCTTCGCGGCGGCGCAGGCTTTGCCCGATCGGGCCGCTCTGGACTTCGTTCATGGTGCCCATGGCAGGCTCCTCAGACGGCGACGGGCGTTGCGCCCGACTGGCAGAACTGGATCGACTTGACGATGTTCTGGTAGCCCGTGCAGCGGCAGATGTTGCCGTCGAGCGCCTCGCGGATCGCCGCTTCGTCCGC
>JGI24140J50213_10000321_pt1 | contig 22504 bp, 17 predicted proteins | sample BarGraIncu00222A_FD_50213 | JGI IMG/M metagenome (IMG submission 50213)
AAAACCAACCCGGCCTTTACACTGATGAATGAAGATGTTGCCGGATTGTCATCTTTAAAACTCACCTCTCTGATTCCCTGTGTTGGTGACCTTGATGGAGATGGACAAGCAGAAATATTGGTTGGTAAAAACGATGGATCTTTTCTGTTGCTCAAGAACAGGGCTGCAAAAGGAAGTCCTCCCGATTTCTATCTTGCAGCCGATAACTGGGGCAATCTGAAAGTCAATACCGAAAGTGCTCCTCAACTGTTTGATCCCAATAAAGATGGAAAACTCGACCTGTTTTGTGGAAAGTCTACAGGACAGATCAGCTGGTATAAAATTGCAGGGACTCTGCTGAATCCTCAATTTACATTGGTTTCCGATTCTGTGGGACATGTCAATGTTTCGGATCAACAGCTTTATCTGGGCAACAGCATCCCTCATTTTGTGAGAGACGACAAGGGCGTAACACGACTCTATTGTGGCAGTGGATTGGGAACTTTTCACTGCTATGGACCGATAGATGGCAACTGGAATGGTCGTTTCACTGAAATCGACACTCCTTTTGGTGATCTTGCTTTTGGAATGCGGACTGCCATTGCTTCTGCCGATCTCAATGATGACGGCATAATGGATTTCATTGTCGGAAACTTTGCAGGTGGACTCACATATTTGAAAGGCAGCCAGATTCCTTATGTGATACCGGTTCCAACAACCGAAATGGGTTTTACTATTTTCCCAAATCCAGTTTCCAACGAACTGACCATTACATCCGATTCAACTACCACAAACACGAATCCAGCTTTGGCAAGGCTTACAGATCTGACCGGCAGACTACTGATCAGTGGACAACTGACCGGAACGATAACAAGAATGTCAACAGCTTCTCTCTCCCCCGGACTTTACCTTTTGACCATCATCACTGCAACCAACCATCGCCAAAAAGTATTTAAAGTATTGAAAGTCAAGTAAGGTAAAACAAAAAACTGTTTTAAGTTTCAACGTTTTTTTAGTTTAGATCTTTAATGAATTCCCCTAAAAGAAGAATCTTTTGACTATTGCTTTTATTAAACAGAAGATGTTCAAAATCTTTTCTCTTCATGTTTAGATCAACAGATTGCAGCATTTTTGCAGTAGCTTGCTTTAATTCAGCAAGATTGCTTATGCCACATCGTTTTGATAGAAAATCATAGTCAGGTGCAGTTTGTGCAAGCAAAAACATCACATCATAAAAGTCCCGACCTTTTTGACGTGATAACATTGCCGAAATTTTCATTGAGCATAATACTGCATCAGAAGGAACAGGGAACGGAAAGTAAAATCCACAACCTTTTATATTGACAATTACCTGCTGATAATCAATACCCTGATCCTGACTTTCAATTTTAATAAGAAAACGTTGCTCCCGATGACCTGTTAACCCCAAATCAAATAATAACCCTGGAAAATGAATATTTCTTCGAAAGGCAGTAAGATTAGTATTCTCGCGGTCTTTGACTTCGACTTTTAAACCATTGTGTCTAAGGAACTGCACAACATTATCGCTCATTTCCATAAACTCCTCTTTCGAAAAAGCTTTGCAATCAAAATCCAAATCCTCAGAGAATCGGTCAATTCCCTTGACCAATCGAAGATTAGTTCCACCAATAAAAGTCATTTTCCGGATATACGGTGTCGAAGAGAGCCAGTCAAGAATCAACAATTGTAAATACTCCTTCAAAAAATATTTATAAAAAATGGAATTATCTCTGATCTGAACCGGAAAGTAGTTCCGGATTAATTCAAGCTGTATCATAAGCCATAAGTATTAAAAAACAGTTTTACGCGTTGATCCAGCGCCTTATTTTCAAATTGAGAACAGAGATCTTTTAAAAAATCTTTGTTCAAATCATCATGTAGATAATCTTCGTCCAACCTTAAATCTGTTAATGCTTGGGTGGAATTGTAGAAAGGATATAGATATAACAAGTCAAGCAATGCTTTTTCCGGAGTGGCAAACTGCAATGTTCTGCCGTCGGCGATAGGCTTAAGATCGTAGCCAAACATCAGATCATCCTTGATGGTCTTGTAAGAATATTCTCCAAATTCATTGGCAAAGAAGGCTGTTTTTAAAGAAGTGACACTTGAAATCTGAACAACAGCTTCCGGAATCATTCCATAAAAAGACAATGCAGNATGAAGACTAATATATGAAGGGCGATAGATGCGGTTCGCAAAATAGANGGCATAATCTGCCTTGGNTTTGTATTCGGAAAATGCAAAATATCCCTGTCGTAATCGAATCAGAAATCCTTTCTTTTCCCAACGNTTCAAATTATTCCGATCAAAGCCGGGTTGCCATGCATATATCTGATTGATATTAAAGCATGCCAGGTCAAACATTTGTTTACGAAACTGAAGAAAGTTCATGATATTTTGTTTCTGTAATGCTGCAAATATAATGCATTACAGAAACAAAAGCAATAATTTAAAATCTAAAATTACATAAAGATTGCTTGATTGCTCAATTTTCTTCCACACATTAACCAATTAAGGAAGAAAATGANTATATTTGCTAAAGAAATCCTGAAAGAAGCTTAGTTTATTGCTTTATCNTTTTACTAACCAAAGTCATAACTTAAAAATTAAAAAAATGAAGACGATTAAATTTTTTACAATGATGATTATTGCAATGGTTATCAGTTTAGGTTCCTATGCAAGCACAAAGGCAGATCCTGTTTCAACGAAAAGAGAAACCATAAAAGTAGCCGGGAAATGCGGTATGTGCAAGACCCGAATAGAAAAAGCTGCCATGATAGATGGCGTAATGAAAGCAAATTGGAACGAGAAAACACAGCTACTGACCGTTACGTATGACGTCGCAAAAGTCAAGAATAAAGATATTCAGAAAAAAGTTGCCGCAGTAGGACACGATACTGAAAAGTATAAAGCCACTGATAAAGACTATGCAGCCCTACCCGGTTGTTGCAAATACGACAGGATGAAATAAATTTAAATTGAATGTTCTGATTATAAAATAATAATAAAATAAAGAGGGTTGGTTTTAAAACACCAACCCTCTTTATTTTTTTATGACTTTTTGAATAACGTTTCACCATTCTTTGCAAAAGCTTTGATGACTCCCGGATCAGGAATAAAAACACTCCGGACAATTAGTATATACTCCCCCCCTTTACCGCACCATCTCAGCACCTTCTCCACACCTTTTCCGCTCATTATAGCGGAGAATCTGCGGAGATGGTGCGGAAAACCCCCTCTGTGTATACTCATTTTATGGTCTGTATTTTTAAATATTCCGGGAGTATTGTTTCCATTAACGACCCATATTCATTTTAGATTCCGGCTTAAAAACGGTTGTTTTAAAAAATTACATCTGCATATTTGGATCCATTGCTTCGGGATCTTTTTTAGTGGATGCCGGGTTTTGTTTTTTCACGACCGGAGTTGGATTCATCATGCTGGGTTTACCGGCAAGTTGTGCAGCGGCATCAATGGCAAAGGCGCCATTCGTTACAATGACCTCGCCATCTTTAATGCCGGCCAGGACCATATATGCATCACCGATTTCGGAACCCAGGGAGATATCGCGAAGAGTGAAAACATGCTTAGTCGTATCGGCATCTTTTACATAAACCACCGATCGTGTACCGGTCCATAAGACTGCTGATTTAGGGACCACCAATACTTTTGAACCTCCGAGCTGTGTTTTGATGGTGCCGGTTGTAAACATCTCAGGTTTAAACATGCCGGATGCGTTTTTTACTTCAACCCTTACCCTTGAAATACGGGTCTGTGGGTTGATGATCGGGTCGATGAAAGAGATTGTTCCAGAGAAATTCTTACCCGGCATAGATTCGACTGTGAAATTCACACTCGCTCCCTTTTTAATCCAGGAGAGGTCGCTTTCGTAGGCATCAAACATTGCCCAAACATTCGACAGGTCAACCAACTCGAACATTGATTGGCCGGTACCTACATGATCGCCCACATTGACTCTACGGCTAATCACTGTGCCACTGATCATTGACTGAACTTCAAATTCTTCTTTCACCTTGCCGCTTCTTTCAATCTGGGCAATCTGGGCATTGGTCAACATCCACTGATGCAGTTTATCACGGGCTGCTTCAACAATACCAGGGTTAATATCTTTGAACTTCAGGGCTTCGAACAGTTCCTGTTGGGCAGTCACCAGTTCCGGCGAATAGATATACGCAATGGTCTGACCCTTGCTGATATATTCTCCGGTGAAATTCACTAGCAACTTGTCAATGCGTCCGGGAATGTGTGCAGGAAGGGTTTGGATAAGTCGTTCATCGGGCTGGATTTTCCCGTTAAGCCTGATTTCCTTTACCGGAAGTTGACGCGTAACGGTTGAAGTCTGCACATTGGCAATCTCCAGGGCCGATTCTGACATCACGATGGATTGAGGATTCACAACTGCTCCATTTTCGACAAGCGGAATCAGGTCCATTCCGCAAATAGGGCAAGGACCCGGGTGGTCCAATCTCACCTGAGGATGCATGGCACAGGTCCAGATCTGATGTTTGGCTTTTGTCTCGCTTGCTGTTTTTAAAGCTGAAGAAGACGTTGAATGATGGAAGAATAACCAGCCCAGGAAGAGTCCTGATAAGACTAAAAGTGTCGTCCTGAGATATGTGTTTTTAAAAATAGGTTTCATTGGAATTAATTATTTGATTTTAAATAGTCATCGGTTACAACCTTTTTTGAAACGAGGTATCCGATATTCGCCACTCCAGTATTTTGATCTACAATTGCCTCTACGAGTTTATACTGGTAATCGAGCAGTTTCTGCTGCATGCGTAAAACCTCTTCCAGATCAAGTCCTGCAGTGCTGTATGTTGTCGTGAGCACATTTAAAGACTGGCTGGCAAGGTATGATTGCCTTTTGAAAAGGTTGATTTTCCGTTCAGCATTTTTGAGATTCAACAAGGCATTCTGCAGGTCAACCTGAAGATTATTGAGGGCATTCGTTTGTTTGTTCTTAGATGCATTCATCAGATATTCAGACTCTTTTCGCATGGCAGTGTATTTCTTGCGAAAGATCGGGAGCTTTACATTCAACATGGGCATAATCATATCCTTGCCATTGTCCGGTCCCATCACATCCCCTCTCTTTGATAAAACCTCATAATCAAGCCCTAAGCCAAACATCGGCAGACCCATCAATCTTGATTTTTCGATCCGGGTCTTGTACGATTCCTGTTCGGCAGCATACATCTTCAGCATCGGATTGTTGGATACAATGCTGTCGGTTAAAACTTTAAGCGTTGTATCTGCTTTAACCGGCATGAGTGTATCAGATATAAAAACCGGACTATTTACAGGCCTGTTGAGATATGCATTAAACGCGGCAATCAAAGGAGTCTTCTGATCATCCAGAAACGCCATTGAGCTTTCCAGATCGTTGATATCCATTTGAACGCGCAAGACATCCACTATCCCTTTTCCCTTGGGCATAGCGGCTCCCTCCTGAGGCATTCCCCCTCCTGAAGATGATGATTGTCCCGACATGCCCTGTTGCGGTTGATTGTTCATTCCGCCCTGAGAACCAGTGCTTTTATTATTTGTTGAAGGCAGGGTATATGATTGCCCGCCACTTCCTGAGGATGCACTGCTACCTGCTCTGAAACGAATCAGGGACAATTGCTCATATGACTTCAAATATTTCAGATTCTTGACGGCCAGCGACTTTTCCTTTTCAAGTTTGTAGAGCTGATAATAGAGAGAAGTCATATCGAAAAATAGACGATTTCTTGCCTCTGAAAACTCCTGGAAACGGGCTTTGGCCATGAGTGCGGCTTCATTCTTCGAGGCGGTCAGGGTTCCAAACCATGGAAACATCTGCATCACCCTGACGTCAAGTTGCTGATTACCCATCAATTCCTCCTTGGGTTTAAGGAAAAAAGCAAACGAGAGATCGGGATCGGGCAAAGCGCCAACCTGTGGAATCATCTCAAGCGAAGCAAGATACTGATTGTAAGATGCTTTCAACGCCGGATTGTTTTGAGCCGAACGAACCAGATAATTCGTCAGGCTATCCTGTGCCTTCAGGTTTTGCGGGCAAAGAAAACCTACAAGACCTATTAAGAGCATATAGATCAATGATTTAAATCCTTTTATATTTAGGGTAACTCTCATATTAATCAATAGTTGAAGTGAGTGACTTTCGATCATTTTTCCGGATCTCCCCCTCTCTCCACATGCACTGGAAAATCGGGACCACGAACATGGTCATGATTTGAATAATCATGCCACCAAAGGTTGGAATCGCCATCGGGACCATGATATCAGATCCCTTTCCGGTTGAAGAAAGAACCGGTAACAGGGCAATGATAGCTACTGCAGCAGTCATCATGGCCGGACGGACACGTTGTTTGCCGGCATGCACAACTGCCTCACGGACAGCCTTTATGGTGGTTGGTTTTTCTCTTTCAAAGACCTGGTGGATGTACGTTCCCATGATCACACCATCGTTGGTCGCAATGCCGAACAGGGCGATGAACCCTACCCAGACCGCCACACTGAGATTTATAGTATGCATCTGGAACAGATCGCGCATATTGATACCTCCTACCGTGAAGTCCATAAACCATGGTTGTCCGTAAAGCCAGAGCATGATGAATCCACCTGAAAAGGCTACAAATACGCCTGAGAAGTGAATCGCGGAAGCAGTTACCGTTTTAAACTGGAAAAACAGAATCAGGAAAATCATGATTAAACTGATGGGGATCACAATGGATAGTCGCTTGGTGGCCCTGATTTGTTGTTCGTAGTTTCCTGCAAACTTGTAAGATACGCCGGGAGGGAGTTTAAACTCGCCGGCAGCAATCTTTGCATCAATAAATTTACCTGCCTGTTCTACCACATCGACTTCGGCAATTTCGGGCTTTTTGTCAAAGATGACAAAGTTGTCGAGGAAGGTATCTTCGCTACGGATCATCTGGGGACCACGCCGGTAAACGATCTGTGCCAGCTGTCCCAGTGGGATTTGTGCTCCGCCCATAGCCGGGACCAACAGTTTGTTCAACTCCTGGGGGGTACTCCTCAGTTCGCGTGCATAACGTACCCTCACAGGGAAGCGTTCGCGTCCTTCGACTGTTGTGGTAAGTGTCATTCCGCCAATGGCAGACTGCAAAACATTCTGTACATCTGAGATTGTAAGTCCGTATCTTGCAATGGCTTCACGATCGATATTGATTTCGAGATAGGGCGAGCCAACACTTCTTTCGGCATAAACAGACGATCCTTCGATTCCGGGGACCTGCTGAAGGATCTTTTCAAGTTCAATAGAGACCTTTTCTATGGTTTCGATATCCGGCCCAAAAACCTTTAATCCCATTGGAGCACGCATTCCTGTCGAGAGCATGATCAAACGGGTCTGGATGGGTTGCAATCTTGGGGCAGAGGTCAGTCCTGGGAAAGCAGAGGATTTGATAATCTCCTTCCAGATGTCTTCGGGACTTTTTATCTCTGGTCTCCACTCTCTGAAAAACTCTCCATGATCATCGGGGATGAGCTCTTCCTTTGTGAATTTCCGGTATCCATCGTGCTTTATGTTATATTTCTTGCCATTTTTCAGAAGATAATTGTCGTCGCGATCCATTTTGAAGCGCATCCTTCGACCATTCTCATCCAAAATATATTCGGGGGTATAATTGATTACATTTTCAAACATGGTCGTAGGAGCTGGATCGAGTGCCGAATTGGCCCTCCCCCATTTCCCGACCGCTATATCCACTTCGGGAATGGCAGCCAGACGCATGTCGATGGATGAAATAATCCGGATGTTTTCCTCAACACCGGTATGTGGCATGCTTGTAGGCATCAACAGGAAGGATCCTTCTCCAAGAGTAGGCATAAATTCCTTGCCCATACCTGGGAATCTTTTTGTGGCAGACTGCCAAACAGCGGTCTTTTTAAATCCATCGGTGGCTGCAAATCCAAAGATCCGATTGAATCCAAGCCAGATCAGGATGCCAAACAGCAGTGTAAATGCAGGAATCAACAGGAACTTCCATTTGTTGATCAAACACCAGCGAAGTGCAGTTTCATAGTGCCTGACCATGAATCCAAGTGCTCCAAGAATGATTCCGATTATTGCTGCAACAAAGATAAAGTTCACAAACAGACTGTTTTGTGCGCCAAGTGGCAACCATTCCATGGACAGGTAAAATCCTGCCAGTAAAACGGCAATAATGATGTTGATATGCTCCGGAAATCTTTTCCGGGATTCGGGCCACCTGTAATCCAGCAGATTATTGATTCCAAATAACACCAGCACTAAAGCCAACCATGAATGGAAAACGATGGCAAGCAGAATGCCTCCAACAATCAGGATCGCGTTCCAGATCATTTTGATCTTTTTTCGATCAAAGTTTATGGAGAATAAGATGTTTGCTAATACAGGGACCAAAATCAATCCAAGAACCAGAGAAGACATCAGTGCAAATGTTTTGGTAAAGGCAAGTGGTTTAAACAACTTACCCTCAGCTGCCTGCATGGCGAATACCGGAAGAAAACTGACTACTGTTGTTGAGAGCGCTGTAACGACAGCTCCCGAAACTTCACTGGCCCCTTCATATATAACCTGTTTCAGTTTTTCACCTGAAGCTCCATGGTTTTCGGGCATCTCGAGATGCCGCAGGATATTCTCAATAAATATAATCCCCACATCGACCATCACTCCAATGGCTATGGCGATACCAGACAATGCAACGATATTGGCATCGACACCCAGGTAGCGCATAATGATAAAGGTCATGAGAACGGCCAAAGGCAGTAAACCCCCCACCAATATCGAGGCCCTGAGGTTCATCAACAATACAATGATGACAATGATACTGATCAGTATTTCATGTGTCAGTGCGTCCTGAAGGGTACCTACTGTTTCCTGGATCAGTCCGGAACGGTCGTAAAACGGTACGATGGTGACTTTAGAGACTGTTCCATCAGCCAGTTTTTTGGATGGCAGTCCTGCTGAAATCTCTTCGATTTTCTTCTTAACATTGGCAATTACTGCCATGGGATTGGAATGATAGCGGGCAACGACTACACCCCCTACTGCATCAGCGCCACCTTTGTCAAGACCTCCACGCCTGTCTGCAGGCCCAAAACTCACCCTTGCAACATTTTTAATCAGAATCGGGACATTGTTATTAACCGAAACTACTGCATTCTCGAGGTCTGCGATACTTTTCAGATATCCCAGTCCGCGGATCACGTATTCAACCTTGTTAAGTTCGATGGTTTGTGCCCCTATATCCAGGTTGCTGTTTTGGACAGCTTTCATGATATCCATTACATTGACCCCTGCAGCTTTCATGGCTTCAGGATTAATATCAACCTGATATTCTTTTACATATCCGCCAATAGATGCTACTTCGGAAACACCTTCAGACGAAGTGAGCCCATATCTGACATAGAAGTCCTGCAATGTTCTGAGTTCCTGAGGATCCCATCCACCTGTTGGCTTACCTGTCTTGGGATCGCGACCTTCAAGTGTGTACCAATAAATCTGACCTAAAGCCGTGGCATCGGGTCCCAGGGCAGGCTGAACACCTTGTGGAAGAGTGCCTGAAGGGAGAGATGAAAGTTTTTCGAGTATTCTGGAACGTGACCAATAATAGTCAACATCGTCATTGAAAATGATATAGATAAATGACATCCCGAACATGGAAGTACTTCTGATTGATTTTACTCCAGAAATACCCAAAAGGGAGGTTGTCAATGGATATGTGATCTGATCCTGTATATTCTGAGGCGAACGTCCCATCCATTCAGTAGAAACAATCTGCTGATTGTCACCGATATCGGGTATTGCATCAACTGGTACCGGATCTCGGGGAATAAAACCTGTATTCCAATTGAATGGTGCAGTAGATATACCCCAAAATAAAATGATAGCAAGAAAAATAAAAGCGACCAGCCTATTATTCAGGAAATATTTGATGAGCTTATTTAACATCTTTGCGGTATTAATAAATTGCTGATTGTGATATCGCAGCCACTATCAGTAATAAAATCAAGGTAATATGTGTAATTCTTTTAAGCATATGGTTTTATACTTTACGAAAATATCTGTTTTGCGTAAATGTGAATCGTCTTATTTCTGTTGTGTCCACTTAATCACTAAACTCTTTTCGTTCTCAGTAAGTCGTGCTTCCTTGTGTATCAGTGTATAAGAAGATAATGGCATTCCGCCATCCTGAACTTCATTGGCGATATCGTTCAGCTTGCTCTGTTGTCTTCTTTGCGGATAACTCCCAAACTCACTAAAATTCAACCGCTTTTTTCCTTCCGAAACGTGATTTGCAAGAAACCAGCCTACCGGTTGAATATTTGAATACCAGGGATAATTAGTGTTATTGCTGTGGCAATCATAGCAGGCTTTTTTTAATACTGCCTGAACGCTATCGGAAACTTTAACAGTTTTGGAAATATCAGTAGCAAGTATTTGACTGCTGATATTTCGGGCTGGTTGTATAAATTGAATTGCAATCAATACAAGGCCAATACCTAATAGAATTTTGATCGTTTTACTCATGGCTATTTAATTATTTCATTTACTGTTCCACTAGTCAACATTGATTTACCCATATAAGGATTTTTAATTTCTTTGGTTTCGCTGATCCAAAAAGCACCTTTTCCATTATTCACCATAGAGTCAAAATCTTTATACAATACTTGTTCGGCCCCAAAGGTTTTAATCAGATCATAGATGTCTTTACTCAGCAATTCAAAATGTTCCCGTTGATGTTTAATATTACCACCATTCTTTCCAATGTGTTCAGCATGTTCTCTGGCATCATCAACTATATTCTCAAAAGTTTTCTTTTGCGTTTTCGTCAAAGCAGATTTATCAAAATTATTAAATACTGATTCTAGTCTCTTTCCAGCTGAAGCTGCATTGGTTGTTTTGTCTTCGGTAAAGGCATTTTTTAACTGAAGGTAAGTACTTATAATTGCTTTAATAGAAACAGTATTCTTTGCAACACTGGTCACAGCTGATGACTGAGCAGCATTTTCAGTTTGTGAATTAGTCTGAGAATTTTCATTGTTTTTTTGACTTGCAGTTGAACGATTACTGCTATTATTGCATGAGATCAATGTGATCAATGGAATTACAATGATAAGAACCAGATTTTTCATTGGAAATAATTTATACTGTTAAAGATTTAAAAACTGTTTAAAGCTCGTTTTATTAATTGCCCGTAGGGCATTCATATCAATAGAAATAATTTTCTCCCCCTTTTTGCCCGTAGGGCATAAACTATAAAAGTTAATCCCCTACGGGGAAAAGATTTATATTTCAGCCAATTCTATTGATATTTATGTCCTACGGACAAGTTTAAACTCATCAAAGCTTTCAGTTTACCCTGAATTTACTTTTTGATTAAATCCATCTTACAGATTGGACACTTGCCCGGTTTAGAAGATTTAACAATAGGATGCATGGAACAGGTGTAAACTAATTTGGCCATTGCTTTGTTTGTCATTTCTTTTTTGACAAGATCCATTTTACAAACCGGACATTTACCCGGCTTATCAGATAGAATTACAGGATGCATTGCACAGGTATACATGACCATTGATTCCTTTTTTGCTGGCATTTCCTTTTTATTTAGTTGTTTGACAACTGAACTTTGAACCTGATTAACAACACCAAAGGATAGGATTGCAACACTGAGTGAAACTAACATTAACTTTTTCATGAGAGATAATTTTTATTTATTTAGAAACTGACTTTAATTAAATTGAAATATTAGACATTGTTAAAATGCTTATTTATTATAAAACAGGTATAACATACTGTTTTATCTGATCATACAGAACATTCAATTAACAAAAGAAAAGGAGAAAAGGCTTTACATTTTAAAAGAAAAACGAAACTCAAACAATTGGTAATTAATCTACCTAATCGTTTTTAAATGATTCTTTTTAATGAAAGCAATATTGAAACCTTTCCTGAGAGGAAAGATCAACAGCGGAAGGATTGTAATAAGGCAAATGAATTCTGATTACCGGGGGGCGGTGCCTTCAACAAAGTGAAAGCGGATGTAACAGCCGGAGAGGTAAAGAAAGAAAAATCAAGATTATAAACCGTAAAATGATCGGCAGTTGTGGGCATATCCGGATGAATAGCATCAGGTGCAGAGAAATTGTCGGTTACCTTTACTATTTTCAGGTCGGTGTGACAATCTTTACATTTATCCCCGCAACCACAATTATCTGTTTTGAATATAGAAACTGAAAAAAGATGATTGCCACAATAGTGTTTGCTGATGGTAAAGCCGGTAGTAGCCACAATCAGTAAAATGCCAAACACAATATGTACAAACTTTTTCAGCATAGGGTTTTATAAGTGTACAAACTTAAACAAGTTTTATGCAACGATGTTCGAATTTGCAAAATTTAACAATGACTTAACAAAAGAGAGGCCGTTAAGCATCTCTTTTGTTATAATTCATTAACTGAAAACCTCTTTATTTTACAACCGGATTCTTGTCAGTTGTCCATTGTGTAATTCCACCATCCAGATTATAAAGTGTCTGGAATGACTGGGTTTTCATGATCTCTACGGCACTGGCGCTTCTGTGACCTGAATGGCAATATACCAAATACGTTTTTGATTTATCCAGTTTTCCAACTTTATCTGCAAAATCAGTTGCTTTGAAATCAATATTTGTAGCATTGGCAAGATGGCCATCAGCATATTCCGCGGGAGTGCGGACATCAATAATGACAAAGTTTTTATTTTTGAGGTTCTTTTTTATCAAAGCAGCACTTTCGGAAGTATTAATGGTCTTAATAACCGGTTTAGGTTGTGGGTCCTGTAATATTGATGCAATTAAAGAGGAACTTATCATTAGAAAAATGATTATAGATACACTGTATTTCATGATTTTTCGGTAGTTCGATTTATTCAATTGATTCATTTTTAAGTTTTTTAAATGGAACAGATATGGTTAATTCATTTTGTAAAGTTAAATAAATTGGTCTAACCACGGAATTAATTGCATTAATATTAAAAATACTACATGTATTAAGTCCTGAAAACAGACAGATCGTGTTTCGCCTAATTTCAATCTCAAAGATCACTATAACGAAAAAGGATATTGTCTTTAAAAAAGACGATACCCTTTTAACATAAATCCATTAAAAATAGTTCTTTCTAAGCGAGGCAAGATAATTTGAGAAGATAGCAGGAAAGTTAGTAAGTGGTGAGAAAGACCTTATCATCTCCATAAGTATATGTGGCGGCAGTATACTGGACAACCCTGAAATGATAAGTGGTATATGGCATTAATCCATTTAAATTTGCATTTACGAGGATAGGTGAACCCGTTGATGAAGGATCTACCACTGCTGCAGAAGAACTACCATATGCATTTGTTAAACCATAATCAAATGATACATCTGCTATTGCAGTTCCTGCAGAAACAGAACCTATTAGTGTGGCCGCTGTAGCTGCTATATTTGTTGCTCCAAGTGTTATTACCAAACTTGATCCAGGATTAGGATTACCGCCACTTGGACTTAAGGTCGTAAATGTAACAGCCTGTCCATAAGCCGTTCCGGATAAGTTTGTAGCATAAGATCTTACATAGTAGAGTGTTCCTTTATTCAAACCGGTAATGGAACTTGAAAAGGTTCCGGTGCCCGCTCCATCTGAAGTCTTGTTATCAGTAATAGTTGGTGCTGAATTGGTACTCCAACAAACGCCCCTTGCTGTAACGGGATCTCCTCCGTCAGAAAATATTTCACCCCCACTTAAAGCTGTAGTAGAATCTATCGAAGAGACTTGTGTTGTAGATACTAGGGGTACTGAAGAGGATGAACTTTTTTTGCAACCTGTAATCATTAAAAGAAATACTACAGGAATAATAGCTAAATTTAATGCGGTTAACTTTTTCATAATTTTATACTTTTAATTAGTTTACATTATTTTTTTTAAAAAAGATGTTAGTGTAAGGCATTTACTTTTAAATGAAGTCATGATAATAAACAATCATTATTTAGACTTATTTTAAATAACAACATCTAATTTTGTTTTTTGATTTCAAAGAAGTCAGAAAAATAAAAAAGTTGAAATTACAGCATCATTAATCAACAAAACAAAGAGGGAAATATCAACAATAAATTAAATTACAGCATATTAGAAACATGTAAACATTCAAGGATATTATCAAGTATCAGGGATTTTTTACTCTAGTAAAAAGCATAAATTAACTTATTCATGTGTTAACATATCTATAATCACACAAAAAGTCCACTGATTATCACTAAAAGATAAACAGTGGACCATTCATATACGCCATAAATATCCGTGAATATTTATATGACATCAATAGACAAATGAAATTATAGATAAAAAATTATCCAACCAGCTTTTTCACCAAAGCTGCAGCTTCTTCAAGTTTAACAGCAGGATAAACTTTCAGTCCTGACTCTTCGATGATCACCTTAGCTTCAATAGCATTGGTTCCCTGCAGACGGACAATGATGGGCACTTTGATATCGCCTATGTTCTTGTAGGCATCAACAATACCCTGTGCTACACGGTCGCAACGCACAATACCTCCAAAGATATTCACCAGAATCACCTTTACATTTGGATCAGATAGAATGATTCGGAAACCCTGTTCAACACGTTGCGCATTGGCCGTACCACCGACATCCAGGAAGTTAGCAGGATCTCCACCCGAAAGCTTAATAATATCCATGGTTGCCATTGCAAGTCCGGCACCGTTAACCATACAGCCAACATTGCCATTCAGTTTCACATAATTCAGATCATATTCTCCGGCCTCAACTTCCGTTGGATCTTCTTCATTGGTATCACGCAATGCAGCCAGATCAGGATGACGATAAAGGGCATTGTTATCCAGAACGACCTTGGCATCGATGGCCATGATGCGATCATCGGCAGCCTTAAGTAATGGATTTATTTCAAACAGTGTTGCATCTGTACCGATATAGGCATTGTAGATAGAACGAACAAACTGAACCATATTCTTGAAAGCCGTTCCGGTCAGACCATAGTTATTTGCAATCTTGCGGCACTGGAAATCTTTCAAACCTACAGTCGGGTCTATGTGTTCAACAAAAATCAATTCAGGATTATGTTCAGCAACCTCTTCAATGTCCATCCCCCCCTTGGGTGAATACATAAACATCAACTGACTCTTTGAACGGTCGAGCAACATACTGAAATAAAATTCCTTTCTGGGACTAGGTCCATCGAAATAAGCATCTTCCTGTACATAAACCATCCGGACGAGTTTACCTTCGGCACTAGTTTGGGGTGTAACAAGATGCATTCCAAGGATATTGGTTGCTTTTTCGCGAACCCCATCCAATGTGGTTGCAAATTTTACACCGCCCCCTTTACCTCGTCCACCTGCATGAATCTGTGCTTTTACAACCCATGCCTGTGAACCATTGCTTGCGGTGAGTCTTTTTGCTGCGTCCACTGCCTCACTGGGAGTAGATGCCACAATCCCCTCACCTACAGGTACTCCATATTTTTTTAGAATTTCTTTAGCCTGGTATTCATGAAGATTCATAATATCACTTTTTGTAATTTAACTATCAAAGTCCGTTAAGGGTAATTTTGTTCAAACTTAGTACTTTTTTCTTTACCACAGCATAAAACAGGATAAAGAGATTTTAGGTACATATTAATGGGATAGCAGGATTTTTATTAACTTTGGGACATGATTATTGTAAAAGACATCCATAAATCATACGGTGCTTTGAAAGTGTTGAAAGGAATTTCACTCTCGATTTCATCCGGTGAAATTGTTTCAATAGTAGGTGCTTCAGGTGCAGGAAAAAGCACCCTGCTTCATATCATTGGCACCCTCGACAGACCCGATTCCGGCTTGCTACAGATTGCCGGAAAAGAGACTGAAAGTCTGTCAGATCGTAAACTATCTGCATTCAGGAATAAAAACATTGGGTTTGTTTTTCAGTTTCATCATCTGTTGCCTGAATTTACTGCTTTGGAAAATGTCTGTATTCCTGCATTTATTGCCGGTGTCGGAAAAAGAGAAGCAGAAAACCGTGCAAAAAAACTCCTTATCTCTCTTGGACTTGCTCTCAGGATGGAACACAAACCATCTGCACTATCTGGTGGTGAACAACAAAGAATTGCAGTAGCCCGTGCACTCATCAACCAACCTGCTGTGGTTCTGGCCGATGAACCATCAGGCAACCTTGATTCTGTCAATGCCAAGGAACTCCATAAACTCTTTTTCCGTTTGCGTGAAGAGTTTAACCAGACATTTGTAATCGTCACCCACAACGAGGAACTGGCCGAAATGGCTGACCGCAGATTGATCATTAAAGACGGAATTATCGATGGTTCTGAACTTTTAATGCAAGTCTGAGGTTTTAATTATATAACTGAAATAAATCGAGCATGAAGTTGGGTCTCAAAATTGTTTTTCTGTTCATGGCTTTAATAGCCGCTGCAGCGTTATCGGCTCAAAACAATCTCTCATATAAACAACTCATTGAAGAAGCCGATCTATACATGAAGGCGGGAGATATAGGTTTTGCCCGGATAGACTATGACAAGGCAATAACAATGAATCCTTCTGATGAGTACCCACGCATTAAACTCGCTGAGATTGATCGTAAAGCAGTCGATCAACATCACAATGATTCAATCTTTGAACAAAGCCTCTTAAATGCCGAAAAGTATTTCAAGGCCGGTAATTATAACCTGGCCCAGATAGAATACAAACGATCTCTGGAACTTAAACCGGGGTCGGAATTTATAAAAGGCCGGCTTGCGACTATTTCGGCTTCAGCATCTAAAACTGATCTTGCGAAAACAGAAGTAAGCACTTTGAATCTGAATAAGGAAGTTCCAAAAGCTACAAGCTCTCTCGTGACTCCAAAATCCGATCCTTCAAAACAGGAAATCGTCATTGGTAAACCGGGCGCTAAAACCAAAACTAAGGATAACAAGTTACCAGTCACAACTACTGAAGTAAAAAAGACAGATCCCGATCAGCTTACTGCAGCCCCTACCCCACTGCAGACTGCATTGAATCAGGGAGATGATTTTTTGGCGGCAAAGGATTTCATTAACGCAGTGCAACGTTATCAGGCCGCCCTTGCATTAAAACCCGGGGACAAGGCAATCAAGACAAAACTGTCCACAAGCCAGGCACTGCTTGATAAACAAAAGAAGGATCAGCAAGTATACAACGATATTATCCTTGCAGCTGAAAAGGCAGTTGCGGCGAAAAACACAGAGCAGGCTATCATCTATTATGAAAAGGCTGCAACAATCAATCCCGATAATGTTGCACTTGGAAATATCCTCATCACGCTTCGTGACCAATTTAGTGTAGAACAAAACCTGGACAAAGACTTTAAAGTGATCATTGCAAAGGCCGATGTATATATGCATGACAATAACCTCTCCGAAGCGAAGAAAGCCTATGAACAAGCCCGATCAATAAAACCAGAGGATAAGTATCCCCAGGATAAATTACTGGAAATCGGTAAAATAGAAGCTATTACTGATGCTGAAAACAGCAAAAAATATAAAGAGACACTTATCCTTGCAGAATCTTTACTCAGTCAGGAAGACTACCAGGGTGCATACCAAACTTTCAGTAAAGCTTCAACACTTCAACCTAAGGAGAGTTACCCAAAGCAAAAAATGACCGAGCTGACTGCAAAAATGAAAGAATTGGAGGCACAGTATAAGGTTGCATATACCGGATTTATCGCCGATGCCGGAAAAGCATTTCAGACAAAGAACTGGGATGTTGCAATGGATAATTACCTGAAAGCGCTGAAGGCTAAAACAGCTGATACGCTGTCTACCAATCAGATTAACCGGATTATCACCTATCTCGATAAAAAATCAATCCTTTCGCTCACTCCCTCTTCTCCTACTATCGCCGAAGGCAAGGATGTAAAGCTTCCTTTCAAAGCGATTGAGATGACAAAAAGAACCAACCATTACATAATGGCCAGGGTGAAAAACAGTGGTGCCGGAACCCCCAGATTATACATCAACTATGGTCAGGATGCCCAGAAAAACGGAGGTATTGTATACCGGAATTTGATCAAAGGAGCACAGTTTATCGATTATGTCATCAGAATAGTCAATCAGGATCGTTGGTACCGACTCGACAACAATTGGATCACATTGACAGTCGAGGGAGGCACACTCGAAATGGAGAATTTAAAAGTTTGTGCAGACATTTAAAATAAAGTGACATACCCTGTTCTAATTCACTGAAATCTCTACATTTGCAAAAGATTTAAATTATTGCATTCAATAAGTTATCTTACTGTATTGCAATGTTTTAATATAAACATACATCCACCTAAAGCATTAACAGGTTTATTTTTATTACAAGATGCAGAACTATTTTAAAGAATTCAGGGACAAAACGGTTGGGAATGAGGTACTTTTCCATACTCCAACCGGTGAGAAACCCCTTATTTATGCCGACTGGATAGCCAGTGGACGATTATATTACCCGATCGAAGAACGTTTGTTAAACACCTTTGGTCCTTTTGTAGGAAATACTCATACCGAAACAAGTGAAACAGGGACTTTGATGACCAAGTCATATCATCTGGCTCAAAAACTGATCAAACAACATGTGAATGCAGGGCCTGATGATGTGATCCTGACTACCGGTTTTGGAATGACAGGAGTAATTGTCAAATTCCAACGCATCCTGGGACTTAAATCTTGTGGAAAAGTTATGGGTTCCACTTGTATTCTTGAAAATGAAAAGCCTGTAGTCTTCCTGACCCACATGGAACATCACTCCAATCAGACCTCATGGTATGAGACTTACTCAGATGTTATTGTTTTAGAACCCGATGAAAACTTACTGGTTGACCCTGAAGAATTACGCAGACAACTGGAGATCTATAAAGATCGTAAATTTAAAATAGGATCTTTTACCGCCTGTTCAAATGTTACCGGTATCTCTACCCCTATCCATCAACTTGCCCGCATCATGCATGAACATGGGGGCGTATGCTTTGTAGATTATGCCGCTTCTGCACCTTATTCAAATATTGACATGCATCCTGCCGACCCGCTGGAAAAGCTCGATGCCATCTATTTCTCGCCACATAAGTTTTTAGGAGGCCCGGGCTCTTCGGGAGTACTGATTTTTGACCGTAAGATGTATAAGCTTGAAAGTCCGGATCAACCGGGTGGTGGAACAGTAGAATGGACCAATCCATGGGGAGAATACAAATTTATAGACGATATCGAAATACGCGAAGATGGCGGGACTCCCGGATTTCTACAGGCGATCAAAACGGCGCTGGCTATAGACTTGAAGAATAAGATGGGTGTTGATAACATGCAAAAACGGGAAAAAGAACTGGTTGATTATGCATTCAGAGAGCTTGACCGCGTTCCGGGCCTTCATATCCTTGCTGAAAACGTTCAGGATAGACAAGGTATCATTTCGTTTTATATGGATGGTATTCATTTTAATCTCGTCGTAAAACTTTTGAGCGATCGTTATGGCGTTCAGGTGCGCGGTGGATGTGCATGTGCCGGTACATATGGCCATTACCTGCTCAATGTAACCCATGAGAAATCAAATAAAATCACGACACGTATCAATTATGGTGACCTCTCGGAGAAACCGGGCTGGATCCGATTATCGCTTCACCCCACGATGACCGATGACGAACTGGATACTGTCATCAATGGACTTCATGAGATCAGGGCCAAACACAGATCGTGGATTCAGGATTATGATTACAACAAGCATACCAATGAATTCCGCCACATTAGTGAATATGGGCAAAGGGACGACAAAGTAAAATCATGGTTTAGTTTATAATTAAATAAAGGGGTAAGTTGAGTCTTGCCCCTTTATTTTCTTTTACCCTAGCTTAAAAGCATTAACTTTGTAAGTTGAACTCACCCCTACTTTCAACACAGCGTTAACCGGAAACCACACATGGAATTTGCCTCTCAAAATCTCGTATTCGTTCTTATTTTCTCTAAGCACCCAAAACTTGGCAAAATAGTCTTACCCTATTGGGCAAAACGATCCTCCAAGACATATCTGAGCATTTCAGAACGGCTATCATCATTTAATGTTGATAATTATCGGGAAGTTTTGCCGGCATATGCATTTGAAATCATCAAGGCAGCGGATGAATTTGCTGATTCCAATCTGATGAAGCGCTTTGTGACTAAGAAGCATCCTGTTAAGAATTTCTTCCAGTCTGTTGAAGGTGAGTATTTCGCTGAATTTATCAGACCTTTTATAGAAAAGCAATTAGATAAAATTTTCAGGCTGGCAGTAAGATTTGATATTCCCATTTACATTGATGAAGGTTCTCCCAATCTGTATCCTGAGAAATTGATGAAGAAAAATGTCAATGATGCAGATACCATATTGAGCTTTACCCGTACTGATGAAGGTACACGCTATATCTTAGAAGTTTACCAGGACGATAAACGCGTCAATTTATCCACGAAAGAAAGCAAAGTCATTTGCTGCCAACCCTGTTGGCTTAGAACCGGAAAGAACCTGCACTCTTTCCCAAAAGAATTTGATGGCAAGAAACTGGAGCCTTTCATCCGAAAAGAATTCATTTCCATTCCAAAATCTGCAGAGAAGAAATATTTCGAAGCATTCATTCTAAAGAACCTAAAAACAAGCAGTGTTAATGCTGAGGGTTTTGATATTCTGGATGTAAAACCTGTACAAAAAATCAACCTTACCCTTGAAAGCGATATCAATGGTAGAGCAATTTTTGTTGTCTATTTCGTTTATGGCCAGAAACAGATCATGGCCGGAAGGACACAGAATGTATTTGTTGACCTTAAGATAGAAGAGGAGAACTATGTGTTTTACCGCATTACCCGTAATCCCAAATGGGAAAAACAGATCAGACAGAAACTGAAGGATCAGGGTTTTGAATGGATCAATTTTGACAACAGTGTTGTGTTAAAGAAAGATGTAGATAACCTGGAAACAGGGATGCATAACCTGGTTGAATGGGTCAATCAGAAGGAAGAGTTCCTCAAATCAATTAATGCAACGATCACACAGCACCATAACGTATCGAAATATTATACCTCGACCATCCATGCCGATTTCAAGATACAGGTTGAAAAGGACTGGTTCGATATCTATGCCATGATCCATTTCGGGACTCATTACCAGATCCCGTTTATTCAATTCCGTAAATATATCCTGAAAGGCATTCGTGAATTTACCTTGCCAAATGGAGAGGTTGCCATCCTTCCCGAAGAATGGTTTACCAAGTTTCAGGATTTAATGCTCTACTGTACAGATAACAAGAAATCACTCCGTTTGCAGCGCCATCATTTCTTATTGCTCAATGAAAACCTGTTTGAAAACGAAGAGGTGCTAAAAAGCGATATTGGGAAACTCGATTTCCATAAAGCCGAACCGGTAATAATCCCCACTGGATTGAATGCAACCCTGCGTTCATATCAGGCCGAAGGGTTGAGATGGATGCAATTTTTAAACAAAAAAGGCTTTGGAGGATGTCTTGCCGATGACATGGGTCTTGGTAAAACAATTCAAACCCTGGCACTTCTTCTTGGCATACAACAAGAAAACGGGAAGAATGGAGAGGAATTTACACTGGCAAACGCTTTTAATGATCATGATAATTTAACTTTCAGTCCGGTTGCTGAAAATGAAACAGTAGATCTTTTCTCTTCATTGAAAAAGGATGATGTCAAACGCGTAACATCCCTGATCGTGATGCCTGCTTCCTTGATTCACAACTGGAAAAATGAAATAAAACGTTTTACCCCATCGCTCAGAACACTGATTCACACAGGATCAAACAGGTATCAGGACACCAATATTTTCGGATACTACGATCTGGTTCTCACCACCTATGGCACTGTCAGAAATGATCTGGAACTCATGAAAATGTATCCATTTCATTATATCATTTTAGATGAGAGCCAGGCAATCAAAAACCCTGACTCTTTAAGCAGTCAGGCTGTCTGCAGTCTGATCTGTGATCACCGTTTAGTACTGACCGGCACCCCCATTGAAAATTCACTGATCGATCTCTGGTCACAAATGAACTTTCTTAACAAGGGATTACTGGGTACGCTTACATTTTTCAAAAATGAATACCTCAATCCGCTTGAAAAAGAAGGAGATGATAAAGCGCAAAAGAGACTCCGGAAGCTGATCGAACCGTTTATGCTGAGAAGACGCAAGGAAGAAGTGGCTACTGAATTACCCCCTCTCATAGAAGATGTCCGTTATTGCGAGATGTCGGAACAACAAAGTAAGATCTACGAACAGGAGAAAGCCCGGATCCGACAAATCATATTTGAGAGCATTGAAAAGAAAGGAATCGAAAACTCATCGATTGAGGTGTTGAAGGCAATGATGCACCTGAGGCAGCTTTCCAATCATCCCCTCATGACCGATATTGCATATAAAGGCGACAGTGGTAAGTTTGATGAAGTACTAAGAAACATTCA
>JGI24140J50213_10000322_pt1 | contig 22503 bp, 17 predicted proteins | sample BarGraIncu00222A_FD_50213 | JGI IMG/M metagenome (IMG submission 50213)
CCCGCACCGCCGACGCCAGCGCTTTGCCGATAACGAAATCCCCGGTTACGATGTCCGACGCAACGCCCTCCGGTGACCATCTGCCGGCACGGGAGCAGCCCGTTGCCCGAGCCGACAACGCCACGGCGACATCAGAGAATGCCGTTGCCGCTAAGTCCGGCGATGCATCGAACACCGAGGCCGAATCCGGAGCTGCAAAGTTAGAACCTGCAAAACCAGAGGCTGAATCGGCGACCGCGGAACGTGCCGAAATCGCTTCGGCTGATGACAAAGCGATCGACGCCAAGTCATCGCAAGCCGCATCCATTGAAATCAAATCTGCTGACGCCGACAAGGCTGGCAACAAGCCGGATCGGACCGGCGTTGCCGTGCAAGCAAGCGACGATGCTGCAAAAACCGAAACCGCCGCACGCGAAAGCATGAAGGCTGAGGCGACCGTGGCCGCGGCGAAGGCGGATGACGTCAAAACAGCGGCGTCAAAAGTTGACGCGGCGAAGCGGGCCGCAAAGCCTGAAGACAACGTCAAGGCGGCAACGGACGTCACCAACGTTCCGGATCAGAAAAAAGATCAGGGCCGCTTGCCGAGCCCCGACAAGGCACCTGGTGCGAAACCTGATGCGGCGGCACACGCCGCACCAAAGCGCACCGGTCAGATCGCTGTGTTCGTCAGCCGCAAGGACTCAAAGCTCTATGTGCGGCAGAATTTAGCGCCGCTGTTTGATGTGCCGGTGACGATTGCGCCAAGCGATCGGCCGCTGGGAACGCATGTATTTACCGCGGAGGTCGACAAGAAGGACACCAATGTTGTGCACTGGTCGGTCGTCTCGCTCCCGATGCCGACCCGCAACGCCGAACGCGACGACGACGAGCGCGCGTCGCGCCGGCGAAAGATGGCGGGCGCCGCCGAGCTGAAGGCGTTAGCGCCGGCGCCGGAACCGGACAGCCCCGCCGAAGCATTGGATCGCCTCACCATTCCCGCGGATGCGAGGGCTCGAATTACNGAAGCGCTTTCGACGGGCAGTTCGATCATCGTTTCCGATCAAGGTATCGCCGGTGGCGAAACCGGCGAAGGAACCGATTTCATCGTTTCGCTGCGCTAGGCGGCCAATCCGGCTTTAGGCTCTCCTCAGAAGCCGCTTCTCGGCGAAAACGACGCGAAGTTCCCCGGCAAATCAGCCGATGGGCGCGGCAAATCGGCAACTGCTGACAAAGCCGTTGCCGTGGTAAGGCCGGTCCAACTACATTATGCTGATCCGGGGGCGGAAAAGGCTCGGGCGACGGCAAGAATGCCACGACCGAACATAAACCAGCGTGAGGTAACAAGATGCGCATAGCGGCAGCATTGATCCTGGCAGGCGCGATTTCGCTGGGTGCGCCGGGCGCGGCCTGGTCGCAGGCCGCAGCCACCAAGGGCGCGGTAGCCCCGCAGGCGGCTCCTGCGGCTCCAGCTCTTGCGGTTCCGGCGCCCGCCGCGGCACCAGTTCCCGCAAAGGCGGCTTGCGCCAATCCCGACGCGCTTGGAATTGCCCGCGTCGTCGAAATCGACACCACCGGCGGGCCGGGATTCGGTTTCGAGCACTTCAAGCAACTCGATTTCCTGCGCGACAAGGAAGTGGTGCTGACCTTTGACGACGGCCCATGGCCGGTCAATACGCCCTCGGTATTGAAGTCGCTGGCGGACCAATGCACGACCGGCATTTTCTTTTCGATCGGCAAGCACGCCACTTATTATCCGGAAATCCTGAAGCAGGTTCTGGCGGCCGGCCACACCATCGGATCGCACACCTGGTCACATGCGACGCTGACCGACAAGAAGCTGACCGAACAGCAGCGCAAGGAGGAGATCGAAAAAGGGGTCAGCGCCGTGAAATGGGCGCTGGGCGGCGTTTCGCCCGCGCCATTCTTCCGCTTCCCCGCGCTGCAGCATCCGCCGGAAATGGTGACGTATCTCGGCACCCGCAATATCGCGATGTTCTCCTGCGATCTCGACTCGTTCGACTTCAAGGCGCGCAATCCCCAGCAGGTGATCGACGTGACGATGAAGAAGCTCGACAAGCTCGGCAAAGGCATCATCCTGATGCACGACTTCCACAAGCACACGGCGGAAGCCCTGCCCGAACTGCTGAGCAAGCTGAAGGCGGGCGGCTACAAGGTCGTTAAAATGGTAGCCAAGGCCCCGGTGCAGTCGCTGCCGCAATATGACGAAGAGATTCTGAAAGACGCCAAGCTCCCCACCGTCAGCACCCGCCCGGTTTCCAGCGTCGTGCAGACGATCTCGCAATAGCTTTGCCGCGCGCGGCAACGCCGGTGCCGGCGCTACGCATCGAAGGTTACGTCATCGTGTCGGCCGACGGCATGCTGGCGAACGCCGATCGGGTGATGCCAAAGGAATTGAAATTCGAGGGCGACAAGCGATTCTTCACCGCCGCGCTGGACCGCGCCGACCTGATCGTGCATGGCCGTCATTCCCAGGAAGATCAGCCGAACTCGCCGCAACGAAAGCGGCTGGTTCTGACCGGCAAGATCGACGCAATCGCGCGCGATCCATCCAATCCCAGGGCTTTCCTGTGGAATCCGGCGGGAGCCTCATTCGATGCGGCCTGCGACCGCGCCGGCGTTGCTTCCGGCCTCGTCGCGATTATCGGCGGCCCGGATGTGTTTGGAATGTTTATGGACCGCTACGACACGTTCTGGCTCTCGCAGGCGCCGCATGTGCGGCTGCCGGGAGGCGAACCGTGCTTCCCCGGAGTGCCGGCACGTTCACCGCAGGACATTCTGGCGGCGCATGGCATGAAAGCCGGCGATGCCCGGATCCTGGACAGCGCCGATGCCGTCAGCGTGACGCCGTGGCGGCGAGTTAGCTAAACATCGCTGCTATAGGCGCCTTCCCCCCCATGCGACACCTTCCTGTGGCCCGCGATCATGAACAGCGCGCCGATGATCGACAGGTTTTTCAAGGCATGAACCAGGTTGTTCCTGGCGTCAGCACCGGTCTGATTCCAGAAGTCGTGATAGTAGAAGGTCGCGGCGACTACGAACAGGATCAGCAGGATCGCAAAAAAGCGTGCGCCGAAATTCAACGCGATCATGATGCCGCAGATCAGCTCAACCGCGCCGGCCGCAATCGCGAGCATGTGCGGCATCGGCATGCCGGTCAGGCCTTCGAGCTGCGAGGTGTAGGTTGCCAATGCCGCCGGAATAACGATCTTTTCCGTCATTTGCGCGGTTGCCGCCAAGTCGAGGAGCTTGGAAGCTCCCGAAAAAATAAACAGCACGGCGAACAAAATTCGCCCGAAGGTGATAAACGCTGGCATTGGTCGGCCTCACTGAAATGCTGCAGATGCGGGGTCGCAGTATAGCGGAATGATTATGAGGGGTCCGCCGCAGGTTTTCAAACAGTCAAATCGAGGGAATGGGCGTTGCCGGCCGCGACTGGAAAGATTTTTCTTGCTCGATTTCCTTGTTTTGACGCGTTTTCTTCATGCGAACCCGCATCCGCCCCACGTCAAACGCGGGACAGCTTTCGTCGTAAGATGCTTCACGCAAACAAGGTCGGTTGCTGTCGGCCGGCTCGCTCCTGGGCTTCGACGGCGGCAATTGCGGTCATGTTGAGGATGCCGCGCGCGGTCACCGAGGGCGTGAGGATGTGCGCCGGACGCGAGGGACCGATCAGGATCGGCCCCACCGGAAGCGCATCGGCCAGTGCCTTGATCATCTGATAGGCGACGTTGGCCGTATCGAGGTTTGGCATGATCAGGATATTGGCCTCACCTTCCAGCTTCGAGTGCGGCAGGATCAATTTCCGCGCCGCCGCGATCAGCGCGGTATCGCCCTGCATTTCGCCGTCCGCCTCGATCTCCGGATGGTTCTGTTTCAGAATTGCGGTGGCACGGCGCATTTTGCGCGAGGAGTCGGTATCGTAACTGCCAAAATCGGAATGCGACACAAAGGCGATTTTGGGTTTGATGTTGAATCGCTGGACATGCACCGCCGCCAGCGCCGCCATTTCGGCAAGCTCCTCGGCGGTCGGGTTCGGCCGTACCTGGGTATCCGCAATGAAATGAGCGCCCTTGCGGGTAATCATCAGCGCCAGCGCGGCGAAATCGCTCACGCCCGGAAGAAAGCCGATGATCTCGCGCACATGGCGCAGGTGGCTCATATAGCGGCCTTCGACGCCGCAGATCATGGCGTCGGCCTCGCCGCGGATCACCGCCAGCGCCGCGATCACGGTGGCGTTGGTGCGGACCACCGTGCGGGCGGCATCGGGGGTCACGCCGTGCCGGCCGGCGACATCGATGTAGGATTGAACATAAGAGCGATAGCGCGGATCGTCCTCGGGATTGACGAGGTCGAAATCCTGGCCGGCCTTGATCGCCAGGCCAAATCGCTTGATCCGCGCCTCGACCACCGAGGGACGTCCGACCAGGATCGGCCGCGCCAGCTTCTCCTCCAGCACCACCTGGGTCGCGTGCAGGACGCGTTCGTCCTCGCCTTCCGCATAGATGACGCGCACCGGCTGGGTTTTGGCCTTGGCGAACACCGGCTTCATGACAAGGCCGGAACGGAACGCGAAGCGTTCCAGCTGGGCGGCATAGTCCTCGAAATTTGCGATCGGACGGGAAGCGACGCCCGACGCCATGGCCGCCTTGGCGACCGCCGGCGCAATGCGCAGGATCAAGCGCGGATCGAACGGGCTCGGGATCAGTGAACCCGGGCCGAAGCCCTGGGCTTCGCCGCTATCGAAGCCGGCTGCAATCGCATCCGACGGCGGATCGCGGGCCAGTTGCGCGATCGCCTCGACCGCGGCGTGCTTCATTTCCTCATTGATCGCAGTGGCCCCGACATCGAGCGCGCCGCGGAAGATGAATGGAAAGCACAGGACGTTGTTGACCTGATTGGGGAAATCGGAGCGCCCGGTNCAGATCATCGCATCAGGCCGCGCCTTGCGCGCTTCATCCGGCATGATTTCCGGCGTCGGATTGGCCAGCGCCATCACCAACGGCTTGTCGGCCATCGCCTTGACCATGTCTGGCGTCAGCACATTCGCCGCCGACAGGCCGAGAAAAATGTCGGCGCCGCCGATCACTTCGGCCAGCACCCNNTTGTCGGTCTTCTGCGCATAGACCGACTTCCAGCGGTCCATCAGGGTNTTGCGGCCCTCATGCACCACGCCGTCGATATCACAGACCCAGATATTCTTGCGCTGCGCGCCGAGCGAAACCAGGAGATTGAGGCAGGCGATGGCCGCAGCACCTGCACCGGAGGCGACGATCTTGACGTCGGCGAGCTTCTTGCCGTTCAGCAACAGGGCGTTGGTGATCGCGGCGCCGACGATGATGGCGGTGCCGTGCTGATCGTCATGAAATACCGGGATCTTCATGCGCGCCTTGAGCTGCGCCTCGATCTCGAAACACTCCGGACCCTTGATGTCTTCAAGATTGATGCCGCCGAATGTCGGCTCCAGCGCCGCCACGGTCTCGACCACCCGCTCGACGGTGTCGGCGGCAATTTCGATGTCGAACACGTCGATGCCGGCGAACTTCTTGAACAGAACCGCCTTGCCTTCCATGACCGGCTTCGATGCCAGCGGCCCGATATTGCCCAGGCCGAGCACTGCGGTGCCGTTCGACACCACAGCCACAAGATTGGCGCGGATCGTCAGCGATGCCGCTTCCGCCGGATCGGCGGCGATCGCCAGACAGGCCGCGGCCACACCCGGCGAATAGGCGAGCGCCAGATCGCGCTGGTTGGCGAGCGGCTTGATCGCCTGAATTTCAAGTTTTCCCGGCCGTGGCAGCCGGTGGTAGGCGAGCGCCGCGGAGTTGAGATCTTCAGAATGGGACGCCATGCATTTCCCCCGCGGCTTCCTCAACCCCGAATTCAGACTTCGGTGAGTGTTTCATGGGAAGCTCAGTTTTGCGGCAGATTGAGCCGGATGTGAAGCTCGCGCAACTGCTTCGGGGTGACCTCGGACGGCGCGTCCATCATGAGGTCCTCGGCCCGCTGGTTCATCGGGAACAGCACGACCTCGCGCAGGTTTCCTTCACCACACAGCAGCATAACGATTCGGTCGATACCGGGCGCGATGCCTCCGTGCGGCGGGGCGCCGAGTGAAAGCGCTCGCAGCATCCCACCAAACTTCGTCTCAAGCACTTCTTCTGGATAACCCGCGATCGCAAACGCCTTCCTCATCACATCGGGACGATGATTACGGATCGCGCCTGACGATAATTCGATTCCGTTACAAACGATATCGTATTGGATTGCCTTAAGATTAAGTAGCGCGTCCTTATCATTTGCATCGAGAGCCAGAAACGCCTCTGGTTCCATGCCCGGCATCGAGAACGGGTTATGTGAGAAGTCGATCTTCTTTTCTTCCTCGTTCCATTCGAACATCGGAAAATCGACGATCCAGCAGAACTCGAAGCTCTTTTTGAGAAACCCTGCTTTGAGCTGCTCAATTTCATTGCCGATCTTGACACGGGCGGGTCCGGCGAATTTGACAAAATCCTTTGGATTACCCGCGACAAAGAATGCCGCATCACCAACTCCCAAGCCAAGTTGATCCGCGATTTTCTTGGTCCGTTCCGCTCCAATATTCGTAGCAAGCGGTCCTGCTCCAACCGAAATTTGTTTGCGTTCCTCGTCCGTTATCACCAATTTCGACGCATTTGGATTCTCTTCTGGCTGACCGAGTTGCTGACCAGTTTGCGCGTCGACGATATTGGCTGTTACCTCAGGACTGTCTCGCCAAAAAATATAACCTAACCCCGGTTGCCCCTCTCCTTGAGCCCATGAATTGATTCGATCACAAAACGCGCGTGACCCGCAATTTGGCGCCGGTATCGCCCAAACGGCATTGTTTGTATCTTCAAGGAGTCGAGCAAATATCTTGAATCCAGACCCTCGAAAGTGTTCCGAAACGTCCTGCATCTCAATTGGGTTACGCAGGTCAGGCTTGTCGGTTCCGTATTTTCGCAATGCTGTCGCATAAGGGATTAGCGGAAACTTCTGGGTTACCGGCTTGCCGTCGCCAAACTCCTCAAACACCCCTCGCATTACTGGCTCGACAGCAGCAAATACGTCCTTCTGCGTCACGAAGCTCATTTCAATGTCGAGTTGGTAGAATTCGCCGGGCGAGCGGTCTGCACGCGCATCCTCATCGCGGAAGCAAGGCGCGATCTGGAAATAGCGGTCGAAGCCCGCAATCATGGTTAGTTGCTTGAACTGCTGCGGCGCTTGCGGCAAGGCGTAGAACTTGCCCGGATGCAATCGCGACGGCACCAGAAAGTCCCGCGCGCCTTCCGGCGACGACGCCGTCAGGATCGGTGTCTGAAATTCGAAGAACTTGCGTCGCTTCATGCGGCGACGAATAGAATCAATGATCTGTCCGCGCTTGATGATGTTCTGGTGCAACCGCTCCCGTCGAAGATCGAGGAAACGGTACTTAAGCCTTATTTCTTCGGGATATTCCTGCTCGCCAAATACGGGCATCGGCAATTCGTTTGCTTGCCCCAAAACCTCAATTTTGTCGATGTAAACCTCCACGGTACCAGTCGCTAATTCGGCATTCTCGGTTCCGTCAGGACGGCGGCGCACCTTGCCGTCGATCCTAACGACCCATTCGGAATGCAGCTTCTCAGCATCCCTGAAGGATGGCGAATCCGGGTCGGCCACAACCTGGGTTAGCCCATAGTGGTCGCGCAGATCGATGAACAGCACACCGCCATGGTCGCGTATGCGATGTACCCAGCCGGACAGACGAACTGTCTTGCCGATGTGCTTATTGCGGAGCGCGCCGCAGGTGTGGGACCGGTAACGATGCATGGATGTTCCAAAACAGATGTCGGAGGATCGAATCGGGCGGCCAAGGCCAGCCCGCAAAGAGGTTGAGGGTTTACCCGAGGCTTTGGGGCGCGGCAACCAAGGGAACGCCCTGTATTACGCCCCAATGGGCACTTTTCGAGTGCNACTGTNGNNCTAGGCATTTGCCTATTGGCGAGAGCTGCCTATCTTGGTGCCATGACGGTCCATTTCCCCTTTAAAAACACCTACACGGCACTGCCGGCGAACTTCTTCGCGCGGGTCGCGCCGACACCGGTCGCTGCGCCGAGACTGATCAAATTGAACCGGCCGCTGGCCCGCCATCTCGGCCTCGATCCGGATCGGCTGGATAGCCCGGAAGGCGCCGAGATTCTCGCCGGCAAGCGGGTCCCCGACGGGGCGGACCCGATTGCGATGGCCTATGCCGGCCACCAGTTCGGTCATTTCGTGCCGCAGCTCGGGGACGGCCGGGCCATCCTGCTCGGAGAGGTGATCGACGCGGACGGTGTCCGCCGTGACATCCAGCTCAAAGGGTCGGGCCCGACGCCCTTCTCGCGGCGCGGCGATGGCCGTGCCGCACTTGGTCCGGTGCTGCGCGAATACATTGTCAGCGAGGCGATGGCGNCNCTGGGCATTCCCACCACGCGCTCCCTCGCCGCTGTNATGACCGGTGAGCGCGTGATGCGGGAGATGCCGTTGCCCGGGGCCGTCCTCACCCGCGTTGCCTCCAGCCACATTCGCGTTGGCACGTTTCAGTTTTTCGCGGCGCGCAACGACACCGAGGGCGTGCGGCGGCTGGCCGATCACGTCATCGACCGGCACTATCCGGAAGCGGCAAACGCGAACCGCCCCTTTCACGCGCTTCTGGAAGGCGTAGTGGCGCGGCAGGCGAGCCTGGTCGCGCGCTGGCTGCTGGTCGGATTCATCCACGGCGTCATGAACACCGACAACACATCGATCTCGGGCGAGACCATCGATTACGGCCCGTGCGCTTTCATGGACCATTACGACCCGGCAACCGTGTTCTCTTCGATCGACGAGCAAGGCCGCTATGCTTACGCCAACCAGCCGCGGATCGCGCTCTGGAACCTGACGCGGCTGGCGGAATGCCTGTTGCCGCTGCTCTCTGACGCGCAGGACAAGGCGATCGCAGAGGCGCAGGCGTTGCTGGGGGGTTTCGCCGGACGTTTCGACAACGCCTATCAGGCGGGCCTGCGAAGCAAGCTCGGCCTGTTTACCGCGCGCGATGGCGATTCCCTGCTCGCGCAAGACCTGCTGGAGACGATGGCCAGGAATCAGGCCGACTTCACCCTGACATTCAGGCGCCTGAGCGATGCCGCGCAGGATCCCACGAGTGATCGCGAGGTCCGGCAATTATTTGCCGACCCCGCCGCCTATGACGACTGGTCGGTGCGCTGGCGGCAGCGGATCGGTGACGAGCCGCAGACGGCCGCCGCGCGCCAGACCGCGATGCGGGCGGTCAATCCGGCCGTCATTCCGAGGAATCACCGGGTGGAAGCGGTGATCGAAGCCGCCGTGAACCGCGACGACTTCGCACCCTTTGAGGAGCTTCTGACGGTCCTGGCAAAGCCGTATGAAGACCAGCCGGCGTTTGCAACCTATGGAGAGCCGCCCGAGCTGCATCAGCGCGTCCTGCAAACGTTTTGCGGGACGTGAACCGTTAACCGTCGATACGGCTTTTGCCCGACCGCGGCGCGCCCGACGCCGGAAATTAACAAACAGTCAATCGCTTCCCCGCAAATCTATCGATTTGCTGGGGGAATTACCGTGTTTGATGCGTTGGTATTCGAGTTCATGGGATTGGCGATACTTGCACTCTGCGTCATCGTGCTGGTCGTTCCGGCGCAGCGACGGCCTGCCCGGCACATTCACGACGTCTGACCGGGACTGTTTCGCGGATCAACCTCGGGACCTGATCGCGGATCGCGATCGGCGGTGTCCTGCTGGGCGCTTCCGGACGAAAGGCACCGTCAGGCGGAAATGCAGGGCTAGAATTCACCGCAAGACCCTTGACATATCAGCGCTTTCGGCAGAACGCCCTCTGAGAAGCGTTATGGACCGTTCATGAATCTGATTACCACCACTTCGGAACTCACCGCTGTGTGCGGGCGGCTCGCCAAACACCCGGTCATCACCGTCGATACGGAATTCCTGCGGGAGACGACCTATTATCCCCTGCTCTGTGTCGTGCAGATGGCGAGCGCAGAGGAAGCGGTCGTGGTCGATACGCTGGCGGGGGGCATCGACCTCAAGCCGTTCTTCGCGCTGATGGCCGACGGGAAGGTGTTGAAGGTTTTCCACGCCGCGCGCCAGGATATCGAAATCGTCTGGCATCAGGCCGGAATCGTTCCGCACCCGATCTTCGATACCCAGGTCGCCGCCATGGTGCTGGGCTACGGCGATTCCATTGCCTACGACCAGCTGGTCGAGCGCATCACCGGCCATCGGCCGGACAAGACCCACCGTTTCACCGACTGGTCGCGCCGGCCGCTGACCGAGGACCAGATGCACTACGCGGTCTCCGACGTCACCCATCTGCGCGACGTGTTCGCGGCGCTGGACGCCGACCTCAAGAAGCGCAACCGCAGCGACTGGGTCAGCGAGGAAATGGAGGTCCTGACCTCGCCCAAGACCTATGACTTTCACCCCGAGCGTGCATGGGAGCGGCTGAAGACGCGGGTGCGCAAGCCCAAGGAGCTCGCGGTGCTGATGGAGGTCGCCGCATGGCGCGAACAGGAGGCGCAGGACCGCGACGTTCCGCGCAGCCGCGTCCTGAAGGACGACGCGGTCGGCGACATCGCCACCCACGCACCGACCAGCCTCGAACGGCTCGCCAATCTGCGCTCGCTGCCGAAGGGGTTTGACCGGTCCAAATGGGGCGCCGATATCGTGGCTGCGGTGCAGCGCGGCCTCGCGCGCGATCCCGCGAGCTTGCCGAAAATCGAAAAGCCGCGCGGCAATTCAAACGGCGCTGCGATCGTCGAGCTTCTCAAGGTCCTGCTGCGGATGACGTCGGAACGCCACGCCGTTGCCAGCAAGGTCATCGCGACGGTCGACGATCTCGAGCAGATCGCGGCCGACGATAATGCCGACGTCGGCGCCCTGCACGGCTGGCGCCGCGAATTGTTTGGCGAAGCGGCGCTGTCGCTGAAACACGGCCGGCTGGCGCTTGCGATCGACAAGGGCCGGGTTATCCGGGTCGATCGGGGATAGCGGTCTGCCTGCCGGATGCGTCCGTGCACATCAGGCCCGTTACCACTTCACCTCGACGCCGAGCGTGCCCTGATGCGACTGGTTGATGGCGCGGAACTTGCCGTCATAATTGACGTAAAGACGCACGGTATCGTTCAGGCTGAGCGAAGCGGACGCGCCGGCATCGGCGCCATACCTGCTCTCGCCGAGGCCCTGCACGGTGATGCTCTGCGGACCAAGGCTGACGATCGTCGACGAAAAATTCTGCGTGAGGTTGTCGACGAATTTGCCGTAGGCCGACAGGTCGAGAATTTTCTGATTGATAATCCAGTAATGCCCGACCTCCGCGCCGATCAGGATCCGGGAACGCTCCTGGGTTGCGCCGGTCGCGGCCACCGGGTCCAGACCGCCCGTTTCCTGGAATGATCCGGTCGCGGCGCGCACATATTCGAAAGCGGCCTTTGGGACGATGCGGCTCTGGTCGAGGCTCCAGTAGTAACTGAGCTCGGTCAACCCTCCGTCGAGATGGGCGCCGTAGCCAGCGCCGGCGAAGCCGACGCCGGTGTCCCGCACTGAATTGATGGTCCCGAAACCGTGGACCAGCGCGATCGCCCATGTCCACGGCCCCTTGTCGATCGAGGCGTTCACTCCGAACTGGGTGAGATCGAGCCCCGCCGACTGCAGCGCGAGTGGAACGTCGATGGCGGTATGGCTTTGGTCAATCGAAATCCCGACATTGACGCCGGGCGCGACACGTCCGCCGAACCCCACAACGCCACCCCAGGTTTGACGCCGGTCGCCGGCGAAATCGCCTTGGGCGCCGTTCGTAGCCGAGATTCCGTAGGTCTCCCCCCACATTCGAAAAGCCGGCGCGTCGGTGGCTTCCGACGCGCCGCCGCCGCCCGGATTTCTCCGCAACCCGCTGCCGAAACCGTAGCTCGCCTGCTGTCCGAGGCGCTCGAGGAAATTGCTGCCGAGATTAGTCATCGCCGAGCCGGCCGACATCTCGGAATTGACATCCGAAGGCATCGGAAAGGGCGTCGGAGCGGGTGTCACAACGGGTGTGATAATGGGCGGCGGCGGAGGGGGCGGTGGTGGTGGCGGCGGTGCGACCTGGGCCTGCGCGGTGGTTGACGTGGTTGCAAGGACGAGCCCGAGGACGATCGCAACCGCCGTTACGGACCTGCTTACGGACCTGCGCCCCACCCCACGACAATCCCTTGCTCGTGAAAACCACGATGAGCAGCGCATCAATGCATTCCCAAAAAACCAGGCGCCAACTCGACAAAAAATGCAAAAAATCCCCGTCGGCCGTGCCGATTTGCCCCCAATTCTCCCGGAGCGTCAATCGGTCGTGATCCCCGCCAATGGGCGATTGCCGGGTATTGTGGTTCGGTTGCCACAGGTGCAGACGGACGGGCGGCCCCATCGCTGAACTGATTTCCTGAGCCGTACCAGAAGCTTGCTAACGCGCAGATTTCGTGTTGCAATATCAGGCACAATCGGATCTAGGCCGTTCGACTGTGCGTTTCGTGACCAGGAAATTGAGCAGACCCCCGGAAGCCCGCTTGTGGCGTGGCACGCATGCAGCGTGGCCGCGTCTTTTTTTCGTCTAGACCAGGAGACAGGCGATGCAAAAAGGCACCGTCAAGTGGTTCAACCCGACAAAGGGTTATGGGTTCATCAAGCCGATGGCCGGCGATAAGGACGTGTTCGTCCATATCTCGGCGGTCGAGCGTGCCGGACTCTCAACCCTCAACGAAAATCAGATTATTGAATATGACCTTGTGGAAAATCGCGGCAAGAACTCCGCGGAAAATCTCAAGGTCTCCTAACTTCGTCACGATCCGCGTAAGCCATCATGATGCGCCCCCCGGCTCTCGCCGGGGGATTTTTTTATGCAGCGCATGATGCGAGCAGCCGGCGTTCGCGGGCTCTGATAATGCCGACAACCGTCTCGTTGACGGGTGTTGCCACGCCGAGCGGCTTGCCCAGCCGGGGGATCGCGCCATTGATGGCGTCGACCTCGCACCGACGGCCCGCATTATAGTCCAGCAGCATCGAGGGGCGTGCATCCGGAATTTTGCCGCCCAGCTTGCGGATGTGCTCGATCGGATCGCCGACGTTGAGCCGAATCTTCGAGGCCGCCGCCACCGCGACGGCTTCCTCGGCGCACCCCCGCGCGACGTTCCAGGCGTCCGGATCCGAGAGGATCTCGCCAATCGTCAGCCCGGTCGTGCAGGACGTGCCGGAGAAGGCGACGTTCATGATCAGCTTTTCCCACACCATCTGCTTGATGTCGTCGAACAGCCCGACCTTGAAGCCGGCCGATTCCCAGATCTTCGCCGAGGCCTGCAGAAGCTGCTTTGGCAGCCCGGCAAATGCGCCGAACCGGATCATCTCCATCCCGTTGTGATGCGCATGCCCCGGCGCCCGGATGGAGGCGCCGAAACCTCCGACAACGCCGACGGCAATACGGTCGGCGCCAAGGATCGGTGCNGCGATTTCCGGCGATCCGAGACCGTTCTGGATGGTCTGGACNATCGTCTCCGGACCCAGCAATGGACGGCAGGATTGCGCCGCCGCCTCAACGTCGAACGACTTGGTGGCAATGATGACGAGATCGCATGGCCCGATGCCGTCCGTCGTGGTCGAGGCATGAATCGGCACCGTGCGGTCACCGCTGGCGCCTTCGCAGCGCAGGCCCTTGGCGGCCATCGCCTCGGCGTGATCGGGCCAAAGCGTGACGGCATGGACCTCGTGACCGGCGTCAACCATCAGCGCGGCATAGACCGATCCCATCGCGCCACACCCGACAACCGCAATTTTCGCCATGTTGCTCTCCGTGCAAGAAGCCCGACGGCTGCGATAATTTCGAAACCACCGCGCTAGCTCGCGGTGGGTGAAATCAGGGCACCGTCGCCACCGGCGCTGCCTGCCATTTTGCAAACATCGCCCTCGATCCGAATTTTTCCGCTGGCAACCAGCCGCAGCGCATCGGGATAAATCCGGTGTTCGATCTGAAGAATCCGCGCCGCCAGCGTATCGGCGCTGTCGTCGTCGCTGACCGCGACCGCGCCCTGCATCACGATCGGACCGGCATCGGTCTCGGCAACAACAAAATGCACGGTAGCGCCGGAGATTTTGACGCCTGCGCGCAGTGCCTGACCTTGCGGGTCGAGGCCCGGAAACGACGGCAGCAGGGAGGGATGAATATTGAGCATCCGCCCAAACCAGCGCTGCACGAATTCGGCTGTGAGCAATCGCATGAACCCGCCGAGGCAGATCAGATCGATCCTGTGCCGGTCCAGCGCCGACTGCAGTACCGCCTCGAACGCCGCCCGATCCTTGCCGAAGGGCTGGCTTTCGATAGAGACGGCCGCGATACCGCTTTGCCTTGCCTTTTCGAGGCCGCCGGCGTCGGCCCGGTTGGAGATCACCACAACGATCTCGGCCGGAAAATCCGCAAGCCGTGCCGCCTCGATCAGCGCGGCCATGTTCGATCCGCGCCCGGAAATCAGGATGGCGACCCGGCGCTTCATGACGTCACCACGCCAAATCGAGATGACCGTTATAGACCACGCGATGTTCGGCCTCGGCGTTGATCACCTCGCCCAGCAGCGCGACGTTCTCTCCGGCTTCCGTCAAAATCTCGGTGACCTGAACAACGGCGTCTGACCTCACGATCGCGATCATGCCGATGCCGCAGTTGAAGGTGCGCAGTAGTTCAAGTTCGGCGATGCGCCCCTGCTCCGCCAGCCACTTGAAGACCGGCAGCACCGGTAGCCGCGCAAGATCGATCCCGACGCCAAGATGCTTTGGCAGCACGCGTGGAATGTTATCGGTAAAGCCGCCGCCGGTGATGTGGGCGAGGCCCTTGACCGCGCCGGTTTCGCGGATCGCCCGCAAGCAAGATCTGACATAGAGCCGTGTCGGCGTCAGCAACGCGCCGCCCAGCGTCATGAGCGGTGAAAACGGCGCCTGCGCCGCAAAGCCGATACCCGACGCCGCGACGATCTTGCGGACCAGGGAAAATCCGTTGGAGTGAACGCCTGACGAGGCAAGACCGATCACCGCGTCCCCGACCGCAATGTCAGGCCGCGGCAACAGTGTGCCGCGTTCGGCCGCGCCGACGGCAAAACCCGCAAGGTCGTAGTCGCCCTCTTTATAGAGACCGGGCATTTCGGCGGTTTCGCCGCCGATCAGCGCGCAACCGGATTCGCGGCAGCCCTCGGCAACTCCGGCAACGATGGCGGCGGCCGCCTCCGGATCGAGTTTGCCGCAGGCGAAATAATCAAGAAAGAACAGCGGCTCGGCGCCCTGCACGACCAGATCGTTGACCGACATCGCCACCAGGTCGATGCCGATGCCGCCATGCAGCCCGGTTTCGATCGCGATCTTGACCTTGGTGCCGACGCCATCGGTTGCAGCGACCAGAACCGGGTCCTGGAAGCCGGCGGCCTTCAGATCGAACAAGCCGCCGAACCCGCCGATTTCGGCGTCGGCGCCGGCGCGCGCGGTGGCCCGAACCATCGGCTTGATCAGATCGACCAGCCGATTGCCCGCATCGATATCGACGCCGGAATCCGCGTAAGTGAGCCCGTTTTTGCGGTCGACCATGGTCCGTTCCAGATGATGGCGGCTGGTTACGTCGGAATCCGCCAGCGTGCAATGCCTCGCAAGCCGCCGCGGCATATACTATGTAGACAACAACCGGTCCGGGCTGCAAACGGCCGGATCTTGTACGAAATCAGGCCGGTAGCCGGGAAGCGCCGCGTGAGCATTCCAAACATCATCACCCTTGGCCGCATCCTGCTGGTGCCGGTCATCATCTGGGCAATTGCGTCCAGCCAAATGGAGATCGCATTCGCGATCTTTGTCGTCGCGGGTGTCAGCGATGCGGTCGACGGCTTTCTCGCCAAGCGCTTCAATATGGCAAGCGAACTTGGCGCGCTGCTCGATCCGCTGGCCGACAAGGCGCTCCTGGTTTCGATCTACATGGCGCTCGGAATCTGGGGCGCGGTGCCGCGCTGGATCGTCATCCTGGTAGTCTCGCGCGACATCATGATCGTTACCGCCGTGATTGTGTCATGGTTGTTCGGCAAGCCGATTCCGATGAAACCGCTGATGGTGTCGAAGCTCAATACAGTGGCGCAGGTCGCATTCGCGGCCCTGGTCCTGGCGGCACTCGGTTTCGGTTTCAATTCAACGCCCTATGATCTGATCCTGATGGGCTTGGTAACGGTCTTTACTTTGGTTTCCGTATCCCTCTATCTCGTCGAGTGGGTGCGGCACATGAGCACGATCGAAGCAAGCTAAAGTGTTTTCCAGCGACGCGGATACCGGTTCGCGTGAAGAAAACGCTTCAAAACATAAAGACTGGAGCCCCGGTTCTGATTCAATCCGAACCAATGGTGCTCTAGACTGCCGAAATCATGCGCCGGTCGATCCCGGCATGGAGACTTGCGTGGCAGGCCGCGTTCAACCTCGTCAGCTTGCGTTAGCGCTTCCGCATGCGGAAAGCCTTACCCGCGACAATTTTCTCGAAGGTCCGGCCAACGCCGCAGGGTTGGCGCTGGTCGAAAGCTGGCCGGAGTGGCCAAACCCGATCATGCTGCTGGTCGGACCTGAGGGATCCGGCAAGAGCCATCTCGCCGCCATCTGGGCCGAGCAAGCCGGCGCGCGCTCCACTACCGCCCGCGCGCTGACAGCGGCCGCGGTGCCGGGCGCGTTGGCGACCGGCGCGCTGGTCGTCGACGATATGAGACCGTCGGATTTCGATGAGCGCGCGCTATTCCATCTGATGAATCTCGCCCGGGAAGACGAGGCGTCGGTCTTGATCACCGCGCGGGTGCCCCCATCCGCGTTTCAGATCGAACTGCGCGATTTGCGGTCACGTCTTCGCGCCGTGCCCGTGGTGTCGCTGTTGCCGCCGGACGATCAGCTGTTTCGCGCCCTGATCGTCAAATTTTGCGCGGACCGCCAACTGGTCATCGATGAAACGGTGGTCAGCTATCTGGCGACCAGGATCGAACGGTCTTTTGTCGCCGCACGACGGGCCATCGAACTCCTGGACACCGAAGCGTTGCGGCTGGGCCGTCCGGTCACCCGGGCGCTAGCAGCCGAATTGCTGCGCAACGGCTGATCCGCCGACTGTTCGCACCTTGACGACACAGGTGGCGGGAACGTCAATGTCATTGAAACGTCATGGCGATAACACATGGTTTGCGCCGCCTTCGCCGGAATCGTGATGCGGTCTGCCCTGAGATGGATTGAAACTTCATGGAATCCGCACAAACTATTGTAATCAAAGAAAAAGAACCGGAAACCGAGGCCGGCCTAACCATGGCTACCAGCCCCGAACGTTTCATCAATCGCGAGCTTTCCTGGTTGCACTTCAATCGTCGGGTGCTGGAGGAATCGGTCAATTCCGGCCATCCCGCGCTTGAACGGGTGCGATTTCTGTCGATTTCCGCCAATAACCTTGATGAGTTCTTCATGGTCCGGGTCGCCGGCATCAAGGCCCAGGTGCGGGAGGGCATTGCCGAGCGCAGCCCGGACGGCCTGACCCCTGCCGAACAACTCGTCCTCATCAACGAGGCGGTTTCGAAGCTCGCCTCCGACCAGCAGGCGATCTGGCGCGATCTGCGCGGCATCCTAGCCGAAGTCGGAATCGTTCTCGTGGATGGCCGCGACGTGACCAAGACCGAGCGCGCCTGGATCGAGGATCATTTCCTTCACAATATTTTCCCGCTGCTGACGCCGCTGGCGATCGATCCGGCGCACCCCTTCCCGTTCATCCCGAGCCTCGGATTTACCGTCGCGCTGCATCTGGCGCGCGTCTCCGACGGCAAGCCGATGAACGCGCTGATCCGCATGCCCGGCAAGATCGATCGCTTCATTCGCATGCCCGCGGGCAAGGACGGCGCCGTGCGATTGATTACCCTGGAGCAAGCCACCGGCTTGTTCATCGGCCGACTGTTCCCCGGCTATACCGTCAAAGGCCAGGGTGCGTTCCGCATCATCAGGGACTCCGAGCTCGAGATCGAGGAAGAGGCGGAAGATCTGGTCCGGTTGTTCGAAACCGCGCTGAAGCGGCGGCGGCGGGGATCCGTGATCCGGCTCGAAATCGAAGCCAAAATGCCGGAAGAACTGCGCGCTTTCGTGCAGCGCGCCCTATCCACCGCCGACGACGAGGTTCTGCTGGTCGATGGCGTGCTGGCGATGAACGAGCTGTCGCAGCTGACCCGGCTCGACCGGCCCGATCTCGAATTCGTACCCTATGTGCCGCGTCATCCCGAGCGCGTGCGCGATCACGGCGGCGATATTTTCGCCGCGATCCGGCAAAAGGATCTGATCGTTCATCATCCCTACGAATCATTCGATGTCGTGGTGCAGTTCCTGCAACAGGCCGCCCGCGACCCCGACGTCGTCGCCATCAAGCAGACGCTCTATCGCACCTCGAACAACTCGCCGATCGTGCGGGCGCTCGCCGAGGCCGCNGAGGCCGGAAAGTCGGTGACCGCGCTGATCGAACTCAAGGCGCGGTTCGATGAGGAAGCCAACATCCGCTGGGCGCGCGATCTCGAACGCGCCGGCGTGCAGGTGGTGTATGGATTTATCGAACTGAAAACCCACGCCAAGCTGTCGCTGATCGTGCGCCGCGAGGGCGGCAGCCTCACGACCTACGTCCACACCGGCACCGGCAACTATCATCCGGTCACCGCGCGTATCTACACCGACCTGTCGTATTTCACGTCCGATCCGGTCATCGGGCGCGACGCCGCGCGGGTATTCAACTACATCACCGGCTATGCCGAGCCGAGTGATATCGAGAAGATGGCGGTATCGCCGCTCACCCTGCGCAAGCGGATGCTCGAGCACATTCGCGGCGAGACCGGCTATGCCCGTCACGGCAAGCCGGCGGCGATCTGGCTGAAGATGAACTCGCTGGTCGATCCGGATATCATCGACGCGCTATACGAGGCGTCGCAGGCCGGTGTGCCGATCGAACTGGTGGTGCGCGGAATTTGTTGTCTGCGGCCGGGCATTCCCGGACTTTCAGAGAATATCCGCGTCAAATCCATCATCGGCCGTTTCCTCGAACATGGCCGAATCTACTGTTTCGGGATGGGTCAGGGCCTGCCCAGCGCAAAAGCTGCTGTGTATATCTCGTCCGCCGACATGATGCCGCGCAACCTCGACCGGCGCGTCGAAATCCTTTGCCCGCTGCAAAATCCCACGGTGCATCAGCAGGTTCTCGAACAGATCATGGTCGCGAATCTGAAGGATACCGAGCAGAGCTGGCAGTTGTTGCCGGACGGGTCGTCAACGCGTATGAAGGCCGCGAAGGGCGAAGAGCCTTTCAATCTGCAAAATTACTTCATGACCAATCCGAGTTTGTCAGGCCGTGGAAAGTCGCTTAAGGAATCTTCGCCGCGCCGCCTCACGCGCCGTACCGAACGTCAGCAATCATCATCATAAGGGATTTTCACGGTGAAGCGGCCGCGTAAACGCGCTTCCAGCGTCGCGGTCATCGACATCGGTTCGAATTCCGTGCGTCTCGTCGTCTATGAATCGATGACGCGGAGCCTCGTCTCCATCTTTAACGAGAAAACCCTTTGCGGACTCGGGCGGGAGGTCCAGACCACCGGTCTGCTGGCGCCGGACGCGGTCGCCAAGGCGCTGACGTCGTTGCGGCGTTTTCGCGCCTTGTGCCGGGTCATGAAGGTCGGCAGCGTCCACGCGATCGCGACCGCAGCGTGTCGCGACGCCACCAACGGTCCCGATTTCATCGCCAAGGCGGAACGCATCTGCGGCGTAGCCATCGAAATCCTGTCGGGCCCGCGTGAAGCGAAATTATCCGCGCTCGGCGTTGTTTCCGGCGTTCACAAGCCGGACGGCATCGTCGGCGACCTCGGCGGCGGCTCGCTGGAACTGATCGACGTGCGCGGCAACCGCCTTCATAGCGGTGTAACCCTGCCGCTCGGAAGTCTTGCGTTGCAGGACGCATCACAAAAATCGCTGAAGCGCGCCGAACGTATCGTCGAAACCGATCTTTCCGAGGTCCCCCAGCTCAAGGCCGGCCGCGGTCGCACCTTCTATGCGGTCGGAGGCACCTGGCGATCGCTGGCGCGCATCCACATCATCCAGAGCGGTTACCCGCTGCGGGTGATGCACGGCTATTCGATACCGGCGGCGGATGCACTCGACTTTGCCCAGCGTCTGCGCCGTCTCGCATCGACAAACATGCTGGCCAATATCGAGGTCGTCGCCGACGCACGGCGGCCATTGCTGTCCTATGCGGCGCTGGTTCTCGAGCACATCATCAGCGTCGCCAAGCCGAAGACCATCGTGTTTTCGACGTTCGGGGTGCGCGAAGGCCTGCTTTACGAGATGCTGCCTCCGGCCGAGCGTTCCAGGGATGGACTGATCTGCGCCGCGCAAACCCTGAATGAGCTGCTGTCGCGATCCGCCCGCCACGCCGAAGAATTGATCGGATGGACCGATCGTTTCGTCAGGGTGGTCAAACTTCGGGAAACCGAAGAGGATCGCCGGCTGCGCCACGCCGCTTGCCTGCTGTCGGACATCGGGTGGCGGGTGCATCCCGACTACCGCGGCGAACAGACGCTCAATCTCATCACCAATGGAAATTTCGGCGCGATCAGCCATCAAGGCCGGGCTTTCATCGCGCTCTCGGTATTCTACCGTTACGCCGGCCTGAGCGAGGAAAACGAACCGCCGGCGCTGATTCGTGAACTGGTGCCGCCCACAATGATCGAGCGTGCCCGTGTTCTCGGCGCGGCCTTCCGCGTCGCTCATCTGATATCGGCGGCGCGACCGGGTGTCTTGCCGGCGATCCACTTTCGAAGCCAGGGCCGCAAGCTGATGCTGGTGTTCGAACACAAAATGGTCGATCTGGTTGCCGATCGCGTCGGCAGCCGTTTCAAGCAATTGGCGCGATTGGTCGGCCGCTCCGGATCGATCGTCAGAAGCTGAAGCGCTATTCGGACGATGGAGGTGCCATCATCCGATCCGGTCGCGCGCTATCGCCGCTCGATCGGCTGGGTTGCCTCGGCCGTGTCCGGCCGCGCGGGATGTTCGAAATGGCGCAGCCGTCGTTTCCGCCAGATCGATCCCGCCGCCAGTACGGCGATCGCTCCCAGTACCGAGCAAATGTATTCGGCGATATCTCCGTCCAGCATGACATTCGGCGACACGCCGAAAATTGTCGAGATCGAATTGAATTGGACTGCGATCTGGCCGTCGACAAGCTGTTGCAGGAACGGATGAACCGCCGGATCGGTCGCGATCACGCCACCCGCGATCCAGCCAAGCAGGGTCGCACCGAGCCAGACCAGAATCGGAAGCCGGTCCAGCACCATCATGATCAGCGCCGCGCCGGCGATAATCATCGGGATGCTGATGGCAAGGCCGAGGATCAATAGCGGGAGCTGTCCGTTGGCGGCAGCGGCGACCGCGATGACGTTGTCCAGACTCATGATGATGTCGGCGATCACGACAATCCGGACGGCGTGCCAAAGGCTGGTGCCGGCAGTGACGTCGTCGCCCTCATCGTCCGGCACCAGAAGCCTGGTTGCGATGACGATAAGCGCCAGTCCGCCGACCAGTTTCAGATAGGGCAGCCCCATCAAGGTCGCGACGATGCCGGTGAATGTGATCAGCAGCACCACCGCGATGCCGGCGCCGATTGTCATCCCCCACAGCCGCTGCCGGCGCGGCAGACCACGGCAGGCCATGGCGATCACCAGCGCATTGTCGCCGGACAACAACACGTTGATCCAGATGATCTTGCCGACCGCAAGCCAGAACGCCGGTTTCTGCAGATCGGTTTGAAATTGCGCTAAAACCGCACCGACGTTTGCGGGATCAAAGACCTGCAATAGCCCGTTCACAGCGAACCCCTACCGACCCAACGGCCGCCGCCGTTAGGATCGACTAGATTGCGCGCCGTTGTCGGTGTCAATCAACCGACGATTTCGTTGCCTGAGAAAAACTGCGCAATTTCAATAGCCGCCGTTTCAGGTGCATCGGAGCCATGCACCGAATTTTCGCCGATCGACTTTGCGTGCAGCTTGCGGATCGTGCCATCCGCCGCCTTGGAAGGATCGGTCGCGCCCATCACGTCGCGGTGCTTGAGCACGGCGTTTTCGCCCTCGAGCACTTGAACGACCACCGGGGCGGAGATCATGAAATCCACCAGTTCGCCAAAGAACGGACGCGCCTTGTGGACGGCATAGAAGGTTTCGGCCTGTTCGCGGGTCATGCGAATGCGCTTCTGGGCGACGATTCGAAGTCCGGCCTTCTCGATCAGCGCGTTGATCGCGCCGGTCAGATTGCGCGCGGTCGCGTCCGGCTTGATAATCGAAAAGGTGCGTTCAATCGCCATGATCTCGTCCTTGAAAAGCGCTGCTGGGAGTGCGGCGCTTATATCGACGCTGTCGA
>JGI24140J50213_10000323_pt1 | contig 22491 bp, 21 predicted proteins | sample BarGraIncu00222A_FD_50213 | JGI IMG/M metagenome (IMG submission 50213)
CTGGCCTTCAACACCGACCTGCCGGCCATCGAGGCCGACACGGTGCCCACCTGCAACGGTGACACCGGGGCGAACTGCACGGTGGTGCCCCCGACCGACGACGGCACCCCCGCCACGTTCTACCCGTTCTACAGCACCGGGCACGCGCTCGGCGGCTGCGCCTTCACGGTCGGGCAGGACGTTCCCGGGTTCACCACCAACGACTTCGGGAAGCTGGCTCAGTACGGGTCGTTGCTCAAGGTGACCTACCCCGAGGTGGGTGGGACCACTGCGAGCTCGTTCAACGACTTCCAGCAGATCCTCCCGAACAACCCCTGCCCGGCGCCCTAGGGCTGGACGGACGAGTCACCGGAGCCCCTGGCCTGCGCCAGGGGCTCCGCTCGTCCCGGCCCGTCTCGGCCCGTCTCGCACAAGAGGCCTTGGGCCCTGCGCCGCCGCGCCCAACGGCCCTACCGGTCCGCGTGACCCGGAGAGACGCTGGGGGCCCGTCACGGGCAGAAGAGGTGTATCGGTGATGCGCACTCACGCAGCCAGCGGATCGGCTTTCGGCCAGGCAGCAGACCTCTACGGACACCCGGGCCCCGTCAGCTCGCTCTACCTCGGCCTGGACGCCGCCGACGACGTGCGCCGGATCGACCTCCGGTGGCGGCACCTGCGCGCGGAGCTGGACCAGGCCGGGGCGCCCGAGGCCGACCTGCTGGTGCTCGACGCCCAGGTGGCCGCAGCCCGCAAGCACCCAGGACCCCGGGTCCTCGCGGCCTTCGTCGCGAACGGCGTGCTGCTCGCCGCGCACCTGCTCGACCACTGCGACGAGCACGACCTCATCCGCTACGACTCGCTGCCGGCCGGCGGCCCGATGCTCGCCTGGTCCCAGCTGGAGATCCGGTACCTGGTCGTGGTGACGGACCACACGGGCGCGGACATCACCGAGCGTCGCTGGCCGGCATCACCCGAGGCGGTCGTCCACGTCGAAGGCTCGAACGACGAGATCGTGCGCACCGCGGCCGGCGGCTGGGGNGCCTGGTCCCAGGGCCGGTACCAGCGNCGNGCGGTCGACTCCTGGGAGCGCAACGCGGCCGAGGTGGCCGCCACGGTCGCAGGGCTGGTCGACGAGACAGCCGCGCAGCTCGTCCTCGTCACCGGCGACATCAGGTCCGTACGGATGCTGCACGAGGCCCTGCCCGCACACGTGCAGCCGCTGGTGCACATCGTGGAAGGCAGCGGCACGCGGGACGAGGAGGGCTGGTCACCGGCACTCGAGAAGCACCTGCTCGAGACCGTCGACGGCAGCAACCGTGCGACGGCCGCCGCCCTACTGGACTCCTGGCGCGACCTGTACGGACAGGGCAGCGCAGCCACCGCGGGTCTGCGGGACACGGCCCTGGCGCTGCGCGAGGCGCGGGTCGCGACGCTGTTGATCGCGTACGACCTGGCCGACGAGCGGAAGGCCTGGGTGGGGCCGGACCCGCAGCAGCTGGCACTCACCTTCCACGACCTGGCGGACCTGTCGGTACCGGTGCGCCGCGTGCCGCTCGCCGACGCCTTCATCGCCGCCGCCCTCGCCACGGGCGCCGAGCTACGCCTCGTACCTGCCGACCTGTCGGCAGACCTGCCCGACGGCGTCGCGTCGGTCCTGCGCTTCACCTGAGGTCGACGAGGTCTGCTCAGCCGGCGTGGTCCGGCNGGAGGGTGGCTCGTCGTGCCGCCGCGGCAGCTCGGTCGGTGACGAGGGCGGCGCGCAGCTCGGCCAGCTTGGCGGCGACCTGACGAAGCCCTGAGTCGAGGGCGGCCGCGCGATCCTCCTGGGCCTTGATGTCAGCCTGGACGCTGGCGTCGGTGAAGATGTTGTCGAACCAGATGTCCATGGTCCGCCGGCCGCTGGAGATCTGCAGGTCAGCGGCGTCGAGGCGTACGTCGGCCAGCTCCTGGCGCAGCCGGCCCAGAGCGTCGCGCAGCCGGCCCGCCGCGTCGTTCGCCGAGTCGATGCGGTTGTGCTTGACCGCGCTCGCGACCATCCCGCCGCCGAACCACGTGTCGTAGGTCCCCCACGCGTGCGCAGAGCTCAGGTCATTGGTCATCTCCGTCAGCGCGGCGCGAGCAGCGCCCAGGGCGGAGTCAGCCTCGGTGAGCTGGCGGTCCCGCTCGTCGAGCGCCTCCTCGTCCGTCAGCAGCTGCACGAACGTGCCGGCCCGCGCATCGCCGGCGGCCCGCCACCGGGCCAGCGCGAGCTCGTCGCGCAGGGGACCCAGCGTCGCGATCTGGCTGCGCAGGTCGGCGGCGCGCGTGCGGTCGGCGTCGCCCTGGCTGTGGATCGACGTCAGGGCCGCCCTCAGCGTCGCCACGCGCTCGCGCGCCGCTGCGGCGGCCTGCTCCGCCTGCTCGCCCTGGGTCGCGGCATCACCGCGCAGCACGTGCCACACGTGCTCCGCGTGCGCCCCGCGCAGGGCTTCGGCCCGGCTCTCGGCCTCGGNGCACGTGGCGATCGCCGCGTCCAGGCTCTCGCTCGCCGCCCGCTCGCTGGCCGGCTGCGAANCCAGNCGGCCACCCAGGGCGGCAAGCTCGGTCGCTGCCGCCTGAGCCCCTTCGATCCGCGACTGCAGGTCGTGCTCGTCGCCGCTCGCCCCGTCGACCACCGGTCGCCACCCCTTTGCCGCCGCCGTGAGTGCGAGGTCGCCCGCGCACGTCGATCATTCTGACGGACAGCGGCCGGGAAGGGGCCAGATCCCGTCGGACCGGTCGCCTACCCTGTTCGCGTGCCGACCACCCGAGCAGCGGTGCCCCCGGTCCGCCACCTGGTCCGGGCGCGCGACCTCGCTGACGCCAGCTACACCGAGCCGCTCACGGTCGACGACCTCGCAGCCGCGGCGTACCTGTCGCGCGCGCACTTCAGCCGGGAGTTCCGGCGCGCGTTCGGCGAGACGCCGTACTCCTACCTGCTCACCCGCCGGCTCGAGCGGGCCGCCACGTTGCTGCGCGGCACCGACTACTCGGTGGCCGACATCTGCATGCGGGTGGGTCTCACCAGCGTCGGGTCGTTCACCTCGAGCTTCAGCCGGGCGTACGGGATGACGCCCACGCAGTACCGCGCGTCGTTCCCGTCGGCCGCGAGCCTCGCGCGGATCCCGCTGTGCGTCCTCAAGGCCTACGGCCGCCCGGTGAACAGCACGATCGGAGAAGACACCGCATGAGGAGCCTCCGTACGTTCGAGACGTTGCAGCTCTGCCCAGCACCAGACCACCGGAGGACTCGATGATCCGCATCAGCAACACCCAGCTCTGGGTGCACGACCAGGACGAGGCGCTCGCCTTCTGGACCGACAAGGTCGGCTTCGAGATTCGGGAGGACGTGACGGTGCCCGAGATGGGGAACTTCCGCTGGCTGTCCGTCGGACCGAGAGACCAGGACCAGATCGCCCTCGTGCTCATGGCTATCCCGGGGCCGCCGGTCCTGGACGAGGCGACGCGGGCCCAGGTCGCGGAGCTCACGGCCAAGGGCTTCGCGAGCACCCTCTTCCTCACGACGGACGATGCCATGAAGGCGTACGAGGAGCTGTCGGCACGTGGCGTNGAGTTCACCGAGAAGCCCACGGTCCAGCCCTACGGCATCGACTGCGGCTTCCGCGACCCGTCGGGAAACAGCATCCGGCTCGCCCAGCGGACCCCGATGAGCTGACCCGTTGCCGACGAGCTCTGCCGACCTGTCCGTGTGAGCCCAGGCTCTGGCCCGTTCTCACACGGACAAGTCGGGCGGCAGTGTGCAGCACCGGAGCTGACGCTGAGCGCCACGCTCAGATACCCGCACGCTGAGCGCCAAGTTAGGCGGTCCGTCGCACGCCCGCCAGGTGCCCGGGTGACGAGGGCCATGACCTTTGCGCGCAGACAAGTCGCGACAACCAACCAGACCGTTGCTGCCTCTCACTCACGTGCGAGCGACAGCGTTGGCCGTGGTCTTGATTCCCGCTGCCAGATGCACGGCCCAGACGCCGGGGCTGGGTGGCCCGAGGTCGCGCGTCCCCGGGGCGGCGACCCCGGGGCCCTATCCACGCGACGCGCCGGTCAGCGTCGAGGGCGGCGGCGAGTACCGCCACGATAAGACAATTAGCTAGAAATCAAGTCACTAGACTTCTAGTGATGTTCGGGTTATGGTCCTCCGGACAGAGCAGCCGCTCGCGGCGCAGGAGGTCTCCGATGCGGATCTTGTTCACTTCATCGCCCGGTTGGGGCCATGTCCACCCCCTGGTCCCGCTCGCCCAGGCCTTCCTCGAACGTGGCGACGAGGTCCTGTGGGGAACCGGCGCCGAGAGCGCACGACGCCTCGCGGCTGAGGGCATCCCGGCGGCCGGTGCCGGTCTCGAAGCTCAGGTGGCTATGGCGGAACTCTTCCGTCGGTTCCCGGAGGTCCACGACGTCGCGCCGGCCTCACGATCCGACTTCATGTTCCCCCGGCTGTTCGGGACGATCAAAGCACCAGCCATGTTCGCCGACCTCGCTCCGGTCGCCCGCGAGTGGTCGCCCGACCTCGTGGTCAGCGACACCGCCGAGTTCGCCGGCCCGCTCATCGCGGCAACGCTGGGGATCCCGGCGGTCAGTCACGCGTTCGGCGGCCTGCTCCCTGAACCGCGAGTGTCCGCGACGGCCGAAGCCGTCGAGGCGTTGTGGAAGGAAGCGGGGCTCGACCCGCGGCCCTACGGAGGCATGTACGACCAGCTGTACCTCGACATCTTCCCGCCGAGCCTGCAGCCCGCCGAGCGCCCGCACGTCTCGGCGACGCAACTGTTGCGGCCAGGTGCATTCGCAACCGCGGGCGACGAAGTCACGCCGGATTGGGTCACGTCGTCCACGGAGACGCCGCTGGTCTACGTGACCCTCGGCACCGTGTTCAGCAACGATGCCGCGCTCGCGGCGGTCGTCGAGGGTGTTCGCGCGCTCGACGTACGAGTCGTCGTCACCGTCGGTCCGCACGGCGACCCGGCCGCACTCGGGGTCCAGCCGAGCAATGTCCACGTGGCGCGTTACATCCCGCAAGAGCAACTCCTACCGGCCTGTGCCGCCGTCGTGTCGCACGGCGGATCCGGCACCTTCCTCGCAGCACTTGCCGCGGGACTCCCTCAGGTGTGCGTGCCTCAAGCCGCCGATCAGTTCTTCAACGCGGCAGCCGCGGTCCGAAGCGGAATCGGCTTCGCCTTCCTGCCCGACGAAGTCGACGTGACGGCAATCCGCGGCGCAGTGCAGCAACTCCTCACCGAGTCGGCCTACTCGGCGGCGGCGCGCCGCATCAGCACCGAAATCGCCGCGATGCCCGACGCGCGCACCGTCGCGGGAGCGCTCGCACAACTCTTCGGCTGAGTGACTCGGCCCTCGCTTCGAACCTCGGCAAACGTGGTCAGAACGACCTCAGCACCAATCGAAGCCCATGGAGAACGCGCCCGCCGACACGAATACCTCGTCACCAACATTGGCGATCACGACGAGGGCGTCTGGTGAGTGCAGCCGCCTTGGCCCGTCGCTCCGTGCCGTGTCCGCGCCCGCGCCCCTATCTGGGACCGGTGCTCCCTCTTGGTGTGGCGACAATCGGTGGGCGCAGAGGGACTCGAACCCCCGACCCCCTGCTTGTAAGGCAGGTGCTCTAACCAGCTGAGCTATGCGCCCGGAACCGTGCAAGAGTACCGGGCCGGGTGCAGGTCACCGGGTGGCGCGAAGACCGCTGGGCGGATCGTCGAGCGACCGTCAGGCGGCCACGCGCAGGCCGCTGAGCACCCGCTGGTACTCGTCGAGGTCACGCGCGTCGCTGATCTCGTTGATGACGCTCCAGCGAACGGTCCCGGCCTTGTCGATGATGAACGTGCCGCGCTTGGCGGCGCCCTTCTGCTCGACGAAGACGTCGTAGGCCTTGGCCGTGGCCCCGTGCGGCCAGTGGTCGGCCAGCAGCTGGAACGGGTAGCGCTCCTGCTCGGCGAACACCCGCAGCGAGAACCTCGCGTCGCACGAGATGGCCAGCGTCACAGTGTCGTCGTTGTCGAACTCGCCCAGGCGATCACGGATCGCGCCGAGCTCGCCCGTACAGACACCGGTGAACGCCCACGGGTAGAAGACGACGACGACGTTCTTGCTGCCGCGGTACTGAGACAGCGTGACGGACTCCCCATGCTGGTTGGGCAGCGTGAAGTCCGGGGCTTCCTGACCGACCTGAACCATGCGACGTCCTCTCGGAGTGCCCACCGGGCGGCGTTGGATCGAGCGTACGGCAGGATGCGCGACGTGGCAGAACTGCCCTCAGCGTTGACGCCAGCACCCGGCGAGTGCGGCGTGATGACCGCCGACAGCGGCGGCGCGGCCGTCCGCACGCTCGCCGCCTGGGACGCGTTCGTCGCGCAGGCGGAGCAAGCCGACATGCACGCAGCCGCGCGGGCGAAGGGCCGGCTCGGCCGCGAGGTCCTGCTCCCCCTCGGCAGATGGCCGCAGACTCGCTCGCTGGCCGACATCCTCTCCGACGCGTACGAGGGGCGGACGACGCCGGCTGTCGACCTCGAACGGGACGAGCGTGCGGTGATCGCCGCCCATGCTGGCGCCTCCGACGCGGAGGTCTTGGAGGCGCTGCGCCTCGCCCGGGACGACCTGGCCGCACTGATCGCCGGAGGCGACCTGCCCGACGTTGCTGCCCGGCTCACGGCGTCACCCCTCGGGCCGCTCCCGGTGCTGACGCTGCTGCACGCGGTGGCCTACCAGCTCGCGGTGTCGGCGCTGGACCTGGAGCCGTGCGGCGCCGCGCCGTCCCACGACCTGCTCGANTGGGGCGTGATCGCGCTGGTCGACGCCACCGGCGCCCTGGCTGCACGGCAAGGCGTCACCGGCTCGATCACCGCGGTGCTGCCCACGTCGTCGTGGGGGTTCGGAGCTGTCAGCGGGACCTGGCGTACCGCCCGGCTCGAGCCCGCGGACCACCCCGCGGGCCCCGCCGTCGAGGCCGAGGCCCGGGTGATCCTCGACGTGACTTCGGGTCGCGAGCTGAACGTTCCGGCGCTGTGGCACAACCGTTCCCTCGTGACGCACGACCTGCCCGGCCTGCTGCGGCTCGTACCGGTCCTGGACCAGGTGCCCGGCATCCCCGGTGGAGTCGCCCTGAGGACCGTCGCCCATGCGGTCAGCAGGGTCGGCGGCCTGCTCGGACGCCTGCCGGCCTGGCCGTTCTAGGGCCCGCCAGCGCGACGAGCTAGCGGCGCGACGAGCTACCGGCGCGACGACTTGGGGGTGACCAGGCGGGTGCCGGACCAGTCCGGCGCTGCAGCGACGCTCGAGGTCGCCGAGAGCCCCGCGGTGGGTGCGGCCTCGCCGATGTCCGAGGGCTCGACGTGCCCCTCGCGGCCCGACTTGGGGGTCAGCAGCCAGATCACCCCGCCCGCGGCGAGGGACGTGAGGCCGTCGACNAGGGCGTCGACGAGGTCACCGTCGCCCTCGCGCCACCAGAGGACGACGACGTCGATGACGTCNTCGTAGTCCTCGTCGACCAAGGGGGTGCCGATCACGGCCTCGATGGAGACCCGGAGGTCCTCGTCGCAGTCCTCGTCCCAGCCGAGCTCCTGCACCACCTGGCCGGGCTGCAACGCCAGGCGGCCCGCCAGCTGGCGGCCCTCCGCGGCGTCCGCGGTCGCACTCACGAGACGGTCCCTTCGGTCGCGTACCAGGGGGAAGCCTGGTCTTGGCCGGTAGTCCATCGGAGCAGACGGCGCGGTGCAAGTCCTTCGCGCGTGTTCGCCCGAACCCGTCGTCCGGGAGAGAATGCAGTCCTGACACTTCTACGGCCTAGATCAAACGAAGTGTCAGACGTAAGCGGCCTATCTGGACGAGCGCAGGAGACAAGCCACCGTGGCCATCGGACGTGAGCGAGAGCCCCTGATCAACGCAGGTCTGCCGACCCAGCTGGTCGACGTCGACCCCGAAGAGACCCAGGAGTGGCGCGACTCGCTCGACGACGTGATCGACCGGGCAGGGCCCTACCGCGCGCGCTACGTGATGCTGAGCCTGCTGCAGCGCGCCCGCGAACGGGCCGTCGGCGTGCCGTCGCTGACGACCACCGACTACATCAACACGATCCCGCCGGAGCGCGAGCCCTGGTTCCCTGGCGACGAGTGGGTCGAGCGACGCATCCGCGCCTACTGCCGCTGGAACGCCGCGATCATGGTCCATCGCGCGCAGCGCCCGGGCGTCGGCGTCGGCGGGCACATCTCGACGTACGCCTCGTCGGCCTCGTTGTACGAGGTCGGCTTCAACCACTTCTTCCGCGGGAAGGACCATCCTGGCGGCGGTGACCAGATCTACTTCCAGGGGCACGCCTCCCCCGGCATGTACGCGCGGGCCTACCTCGAGGGCCGGCTCACGACCGACCAGCTGGACGGGTTCCGGCAGGAGCTGTCGCACCCCGGGGGCGGCCTGTCGTCCTACCCGCACCCGCGACTCATGCCGGACTTCTGGGAGTTCCCGACGGTCTCCATGGGACTCGGGCCACTCAACGCGATCTACCAGGCGCGCTTCAACAAGTACATCAACGCGCGCGGGATCAAGGACACCACGGACCAGCACGTGTGGGCGTTCCTCGGCGACGGCGAGATGGACGAGGTCGAGTCGGTGGGTGCGATCGGCCTGGCCGCCCGGGAGGAGCTCGACAACCTGACGTTCGTCGTCAACTGCAACCTGCAGCGGCTGGACGGGCCGGTCCGGGGCAACGGCAAGATCATCCAGGAGCTCGAAGCGCTGTTCCGCGGCGCCGGCTGGAACGTCATCAAGGTGGTCTGGGGCCGCAACTGGGACCAGCTGCTCGCCGCCGACACGGACGGCGCGCTGGTCAACGTCATGAACCAGACCCCCGACGGCGACTACCAGACGTTCAAGGCCGAGGGCGGTGCCTTCATCCGCGAGCAGTTCTTCGGCCGCGACCCGCGCACCCGCAAGATGGTGGAGAGCTGGACCGACGAGGAGATCTGGTCGCTGCAGCGCGGCGGGCACGACTACCGCAAGCTGTATGCGGCGTACAAGGCGGCGACCGAGCACAGCGGCCAGCCGACGGTGATCCTCGCCAAGACCATCAAGGGCTGGACCCTCGGCAGCCACTTCGAGGCCCGCAACGCCACGCACCAGATGAAGAAGCTGTCGCTCGAAGACCTCATCGTGTTCCGCGACCGGCTGCAGATCCCGATCCCGGACGACCAGATCGACGCCAAGCTGCCGCCTTACTACCACCCGGGTGCCGACTCCGACGTGATCCGCTACCTGCACGAGCGGCGGACCGCGCTGGGCGGCTACCTGCCCGACCGGCGCCCGCACGTCAAGGCGCTCACGCTGCCCGGCGACGCGCCCTACGAGGTGGTCCGGCGCGGCTCGGGCAACCAGCCGGTCGCGACGACCATGGCCTTCGTACGGCTGCTCAAGGAGCTGCTGAAGGACAAGGAGATCGGCTTCCGGTTCGTACCGATCATCCCGGACGAGGCGCGCACCTTCGGGATGGACTCGCTCTTCCCGACGCAGAAGATCTACAGCCCGCACGGGCAGACCTACCTCTCGGTCGACCGGGACATGGTCTTGTCGTACAAGGAGTCCGAGACAGGCGTGATCCTGCACGAAGGGATCAACGAGGCCGGCTCGGTGGCGTCGTTCACGGCGGCGGGCACGTCCTACGCGACGCACGGCGAGCCGATGATCCCGATCTACGTCTTCTACTCGATGTTCGGGTTCCAGCGGACGGGCGACGGGTTCTGGGCGGCCGGCGACCAGATGGCGCGTGGCTTCGTCCTCGGCGCCACCGCGGGCCGTACGACGCTGAACGGTGAGGGCCTGCAGCACGAGGACGGCCACTCGCCGCTGCTCGCGTCGACCAACCCGGCCGTCGTCCACTACGACCCGGCCTTCGGCTACGAGGTCGGCCACATCGTGCGCGACGGCCTGCGCCGGATGTACGGCGAGGACCCCGAGGACCTGTACTACTACCTCACGATCTACAACGAGCCGTACGTGCAGCCGGCCGAGCCGGAGGGCGTCGACGTCGATGCACTGCTGCGAGGGATGTACGTCTACCAGGCGGCGGCCGACGTGCCCGAGGGGGCGCCACGTGCGCAGGTGCTCGCCTCCGGCGTCGCCGTGCCCTGGGCGCTGCGCGCCGCCGAGCTGCTGCGCGACGACTGGGGCGTCCACGCCGACGTCTGGTCGGTGACGTCGTGGAACGAGCTGCGCCGCGACGGGCTCGGCGCCGACCGCTGGAACCTGCTCAACCCGGCCGCCGAGAGGCGCACATCCTTCGTGTCGTCGCAGCTCGCGGGGCAGCCCGGACCGGTGGTCGCCGTCAGTGACTTCACCCGGGCGGTGCAGGACCAGATCATGCCGTGGGTGGACGGGGACTTCGCGTCGCTGGGCACCGACGGCTGGGGCATGTCCGACACGCGGGGTGCCCTCCGGCGGCACTTCAAGGTCGACGCCGAGTCGATCGCCGTACAGACGCTGGCGCTGCTGGCCAAGCGCGGCGAGGTGGACGCCGGCGCACCGCTCGCGGCGATCGAGAAGTACCAGCTGCTGGACGTCACTGCCGCCGACCCGGGATCGGGTCTCGGCGAGTCCTGAGTCCTGAGTCACGCCGCCTCGTGTCAGCTAGGCGGCGGAGTGCATCTCCCAGACCAGGACCTCGGCGGCGCCGTCGACGGCGGTGACCCGCTGGCCCTCGGCGGCCGTGATGCGCGCGGAGTCGCCGGTGGTCAGGCGTCCGGCCCCCTCGAGGTCGACGGAGCCCTTCGCGACGTACAGATGCGCGTACGGCGACGTCGGCAGCGCGACCGCCTCGCCCGGGGCGAGCCGGGCGGCGTAGAGGGCGGCGCCGCGCTGCTGGATGCGGATCGCGGATGCGTCCTTGTGCTCCGGCCGCCCTGACGCGACGACGACCAGCCCGCCGGCGGCCAGCTCGGTACCGATGTCCAGCTGCTCGTACCCGGGTTCCAGCCGCGCCTCGTCGGGCAGCACCCACATCTGGATGAAGTGCACCGGCTGGTCGGTCACGGCCTCGCCGGTGATCCGCCAGGCGTCGTTCTTCTCGCTGTGCAAGATGCCCGTACCCGCCGTCATCCGCTGGGCGAGCCCCGGGTAGATGACGCCGTTGTGACCCTGCGAGTCCTGGTGGACGAGGGCGCCGTCGAGGACCCACGTCACGATCTCCATGTCGCGGTGGGGGTGCGTCTCGAACCCGGCACCCGGGGAGACCACGTCGTCGTTGGACACGAGCAGCAGCCCGAAGTGGGTGTTGCCGGGGTCGTAGTGCGGCCCGAAGGAGAAGGAGTGCTTCGAGTCCAGCCACGAGATCCTCGTGCTGAACCGGTCCCCGGCACGGCGTACGTCCACGGCCGTCGTCATCGCGCCCTCCTCGTCCACGCCAGCAGCTCCTCGACCTGCAACGTGTTGATCACGGTGCCGGATTCCACCCCGCAGGCGGCGGCCCGCTCGCACCCGTACGGCTGCCAGTCCAGCTGCCCCGGCGCGTGGGCGTCAGTGTCGATGGAGAAGCGGCAGCCGGCCTCGACCGCGAGGCGCAGCAAGCGTTTCGGCGGGTCCAGCCGTTCCGGTCGGGAGTTGATCTCGACGGCGACGCCGAACTGACGGCACGCCTCGAACACGAGGTCTGCGTCGAACTCCGACTCGGGCCGGTGCCGATTCCCGGTGACCATGCGCCCGGTGCAGTGGCCGAGGATGTCGGTGTGCGGGTTGGCCGCCGCGACGACCATCCGGCGGGTCATGTCCGCCGACGGCATGCGCAGCTTGGAGTGCACGGAGGCGACGACGATGTCGAGCCGGTCCAGCAGCTCGGGCTCCTGGTCGAGGCCGCCGTCGTCGAGGATGTCCACCTCGATGCCGGTGAGGATCCGGAACGGCGCCAGCTCCTCGTTGATCCCGGTCACGAGGTCGAGCTGGCTGCGCAGCCGCGCCGGCGTCAGCCCGTTCGCTACGGTCAGCCGCGGCGAGTGGTCGGTGAGGGCCAGGTACGAGTGGCCGAGCGCGATCGCCGCCTCCGCCATCTCGCGGATCGGCGAGCCGCCGTCGGACCAGTCCGAGTGCGTGTGGAGGTCGCCGCGGAGCCTGGCCCTCAGCTCGGCGCCACCCTCGGCGACCGGCCGACCGGCCGTCGCCTCGAGCCGGCGGAGGTAGACCGGCGTCTCCCCTGCGGCGGCCTCGGTGATCGCGAGAGCGGTGACGGCGCCGATCCCGGACAGGTCGGTGAGCGTCGCGGCGCCGAGACGTAGCTCGAGGTCGCCGGGCGGCAGGCCGTCGACGACACCGGCAGCCGTACGGAACGCCTTCACCCGGTAGGTCGGCTCCCCGGCCCGCTCGAGCAGGAACGCGATGCGCCGCAAGGCCGCCGTCGCCGCGACCGTCGCCGTCGACGGCCCGCTCACCGGACGACCCGCGCCGCGCCGACCAGCCACCCCGTGTTGACGAGCAGCCAGAGCCGCTGGGGGCCGCCCGGGTGGGCACCGCCCGCCGACGCGATCAGCAGCGCCCCGGACACGGGCGCCAGCACCGCCGAGACCAGGGCGAAGCGGTGGAGCCCTGGTTGCCGCCACAGCTCGACGGCAGCCAGTACCAGCACGAGCACCATGATGGCGCCGTACGCGGCCACGGACCGCCCGTGCACCGCATCCATCCAGTCGGTCGCCCGCACGCGCGGGACCGTGCTGCAGCCGGCGGCACCGCCCGGGCAGCTGATCCGGTCGGCCGCGACAAGCAGCCCGGCGACGACGGTGAGGGCCAGACCGCCGGCCGCCCACCTCGCCCGCGGCCAGATCACGTACGCCGCAGCCAGGTGGGCGAGCGGGAGGACGACGAGCGCCGCGACGCCGAGCCAGGCCTGGTCCGCGCCGCGCGAGGCCAGGGCGCTGATGTAGTCGCGGGTGAGCCGGTAGCCGGGGTTGACCCAGCCCGCGAGGAGGACGAGACCCCAGAAGCCGACCACGGCGACCGGTACGAGCCGGCGCGGCCAGCCCTTCGCGGTCCCCATGCCGCCCAACGCTACGTCCCCATCCGCTGCGAGCGGGAGGTGGGGCGGACTTGTGGATCCCCCACAACTACGGCGCCTAGGCTGGGCGGCGTGGTGGACAACCGGGCGGCGACCGTACGGCGGTTCGAGCGCGCGATCGGCCAGCTGGCGACCGAGGCGATCCAGCAGATGGACGAGACGCTGCCGTGGTACCGCGCGATGCCGCCCGACGAGCGCTCGTGGGTCGGCCTCGTCGCGCAGGCGGGCATCGCCGCGTTCATCGAGTGGTTCCGCGATCCCGGCCCCGACCTCGCGATCACCGCGGACGTGTTCGGTACCGCCCCCCGCGAGCTGGCCCGCGCGGTCACCCTCCAGCAGACCGTCCAGCTGATCCGCGCGACGATCGGCGTCGTCGAGGCCCGTGCCCATGAGCTGGCTGAGCCGGGCGACGAGCAGCTGGTACGCGAGGCGGTGCTGCTCTACTCCCGGGAGATCGCCTTCGCCGCCGCCCAGGTCTACGCGCAGGCCGCAGAGGCCCGAGGAGCCTGGGACGCCCGGCTGGAAGCGCTCGTCGTCGACGCCCTGCTGCGCGGCGACGTCGACGAGGCGATCCGGTCGCGGGCATCCGCGCTCGGGTGGGGGCAGCGCGGCCAGGTGGCCGTCGTGGTCGGGCTGGCCACGGACGCCTCGCCGGACGCGGTGGCTGACGGCGTGCAGCGCGCCGCGAAGGCCGCACGGCTCGACGTCATCAGCGCCGTGCAGGGCGACCGGCTGGTCGTCGCGATCGACGGCGTGGTCGACGCCGTAGCCGCAGCGAAGGCCATGGCCGGCCAGTTCGCGGCCGGGCCGGTGGTGGCCGGCCCGGTGGTCGCGGACCTCACCTCGGCCGCCCTGTCGGCGACCGAGGCTGTCGCCGCGCTCCGGGCCGCAGCCGCCTGGCCGAGCGCGCCAAGACCCGTGGCGTCCGAGCAGCTGCTCCCCGAACGTGCCCTCGACGGGGACACCGGGGCCCGGACGCGGCTGATCGAGCAGGGCTACCTCTCGCTGGCGGACGGCGCCGGCGACCTGCTGGCCACCCTGACCTCCTACCTCGACGCGTCAGGTTCGATCGAGGGGGCGGCGCGGGCCCTGTTCGTCCACCCGAACACCGTGCGCTACCGCCTCCGACGGGTCTCCGAGGTCACCGGCTTCGTCCCCACGGAGGCCCGTGGAGCGTTCGCGCTGCGGATCGCGCTGACCCTCGGCCGGCTGGACGCGGCAGCGCAACAAGACGCACATCTGTAGGAAACCTCTAGTTGGAGGAACCCTCCAAGTTCCGGGCTGCATCGTCGTCAGGGTCGATACCGCCGTCCGGTGGCGTCCTGCACCACGGTGGAGGGGTGCTCGCCATCGTCGCGCCCGGACAGGGCGCCCAGGTCCCCGGTTTCCTCTCCCCATGGCTGGAGCTGCCCAGCGCAGCGACGCGGCTCCGCTGGCTCTCCGCCTGCGCCGGTCTCGACCTCGCGCACTACGGCACCGAGGCCGACGCCGAGACGATCAGGGACACCGCGATCGCCCAGCCGCTGATCGTCGCGGCCGGGTTGATCCCGCTGCTGGAGCTGTTCCCGCACCCCACCGAGGCCTTCGTCAAGGTCGGGGTGGGCGCAGGGCACTCGGTCGGCGAGCTGACGGTCGCCGCCGCCGCGCACGTGATCAGCGCCGAGCAGGCGATGGTCCTCGTACGGGAACGGGGCCGCGCCATGGCGACCGCCTCGGCGGCCACACCGACCGGCATGACCGCCGTCCTCGGCGGCGAGCGCGACGTCGTCCTGGCCAAGCTGGCCGAGCACGGNCTNGTCGCCGCCAACGAGAACGGGGCCGGCCAGATCGTCGCCGGCGGGACGCTCGAGCAGCTGGNCGCCCTCCAGGCCGACCCGCCGGAGGGTGCCCGGCTGCGGCCGCTCGAGGTGGCGGGCGCGTTCCACACCGAGCACATGGTCCCNGCGGTCGGGGCGCTCAAGTCCCTCGCCGCATCCGTGAGCACGCACGACCCNCGCACCCGCCTGCTCTCCAACCGCGACGGCGCCGTGGTCCACGACGGCCGTCAGGTCGTGCGCCGCATCGTCGACCAGGTGGCCTCGCCGGTCCGCTGGGACCTCTGCATGCGGACCATGGCCGACCTCGGCGTCACCGGCATCCTCGAGCTGCCCCCGGCGGGCACCCTCGTCGGACTCGCCAAGCGGGCCATCCCCGGCGTCGAGACGGTCGCGCTCAAGACGCCCGACGACCTCGAGGCCGCGCGCGAGCTCGTCGCCCGCCACGGCAGCGCCAACCCCGTCTCCGACATGCCGACCTGGCGCCTTCTGGTCGCCCCGGCCAAGGGCACCTTCCGCCGCGGCAGCAACGCCAACCTCCTCGTACCCGGCGCCACGGTCGGGGTCGTCGTCACCCTGCGCGACGAGCAGCCCGTCATGGCCCCGCACGGCGGGCACGTCGTCGAGTGGCTCGTCGAGGACGGCGACCCGGTCGCTCCGGGCCAACCGCTGGTGCGCCTCCACCCCGAGGCGGTGCCGGTATGACTGGGGCGCCCACGTTCAAGACGGCCCAGGGCGCTCCGTACGCCCGGATGCTCGGTGTCGGCGGCTACCGCCCAGCCCGCGTGATCCCCAACTCCGAGATCGTCGACCGCATCGACTCCTCCGACGAGTGGATCCGCGAGCGCTCCGGCATCCAGACACGGCACGCGGCCGCGGCCGACGAGTCGGTCATCGACATGGCGCTCGTCGCGTCCGAGAAGGCGCTGGCGAACGCAGGCGTAACGGCCGACCAGCTCGGCTGCGTGATCGTGGCCACGGTCACCCACCTGATGCAGACGCCGTCGGCAGCGGCAGTCCTCGGTCACCGGCTCGGTACGACCAAGGCGGCCGCCTTCGACATCTCGGCTGCCTGCGCCGGGTTCTGCCACGCCCTCGCGCTGGCCAACGACATGATCCGAGGTGGCTCCGCGGAGTACGTGCTCATCGTCGGGGTCGAGAAGCTCAGCGACATGGTCGACCCGTACGACCGCGGCTCGGCGTTCATCTTCGGCGACGGCGCGGGTGCGGCCGTGGTCGGCCCGTCCGACGTGCCCGGCATCGGGCCGGTGGTGTGGGGCGCCGACGGCGGGCAGGCCAACGCGATCACGCAGGACGTGCCCTGGCACACCCTGCGCGACGACCCGACGCACAAGTTCCCGACGCTGTCGATGAACGGCCAGCAGGTGTTCCGCTGGGCGGTCTTCCAGATGGCGCCGGTCTGCCAGGAGGCCCTGGACAGGGCGGGCGTGCGCGCCGACCAGCTCGACGCGTTCATCCCGCACCAGGCCAACCTGCGGATCGTCGAGGCCATGGTGAAGAAGATCGGGCTGCCCGACAACGTGGCCGTCGCGCGGGACATCGTCGACACGGGCAACACGTCGGCGGCGTCCGTCCCGCTCGCCATGGAACGGCTGCTCGACAACGGCGAGGCGCCGCACGGCGGCACCGCGCTCCTGATCGGCTTCGGTGCGGGCCTGTCGTTCGCGGCGCAGGTGGTCACCCTCCCGTGATCGGCGTTTGCGCCTCGGGCCGATAGCCTGCAACGACCACACCGCAGCAAGCGGTGGGACCGAACAATCCCCTGACGAAGGAGTCCCCCAGCATGGCCACCCAGCAGGAGATCCTCTCCGGCCTCGCCGACATCGTGAACGAGGTCGCGGGCGTCCCGGTTGCCGACGTCCAGCTCGACAAGTCGTTCGTCGACGATCTGGACATCGACTCGCTGTCGATGGTCGAGGTCGTCGTCGCAGCCGAAGAGAAGTTCGACGTCAAGATCCCGGACGACGACGTCAAGGGCCTCAAGACCGTCGGCGACGCCGTGTCCTACATCGCGGCAGCGGGCGCCTGAGCGGCGTCCGCCCACCGAACCACCCAGACCGCTAGGAGGGCCGCAGCCGTGGGCCAGCAGATCGACACCGATGTCGTGGTGACAGGGCTCGGGATGACGACGCCGCTCGGCGGTGACGTCCCGACCACCTGGGCAGCCATGCTCGCCGGTACCCCCGGTGGCCGCACCCTCACCGAGCCCTGGGCCGAAGATCTGCCGGTACGTTTCGCGGCGACCGCCCTGGTCGACCCGCTCGAGGTGATGGACCGTGTCGAGGCACGCAAGCTCGACCGGAGCGAGCAGTTCGCCCTGATCGCCGCCAGGGAAGCCTGGGCCGACGCCGGGAACCCGGAGGTCGACCCGCTGCGCCTCGGCGTGGTGGTCGCCTCCGGGATCGGCGGCGCGGTCAGCCTGCTCAATGCATGGGACACCATGCGCGAGAAGGGCGCCCGACGGGTGTCCCCGCACACGATCCCGGCGCTGATGCCCAACGGGCCGGCCGGCTACGTCGGCATCGAGTTCAAGGCGCGGGCCGGCGTCCACACTCCCGTCTCCGCGTGCGCGTCCGGCGCCGAGGCCGTCACGTACGCGGTGCACATGATCAGGTCGGGGCGCGCCGACGTGGTGATCGCCGGCGGTACCGAGGCCTGCATCCACCCCCTTCCGATGGCCGCTTTCGCGGCGATGATGGCGCTGTCCAAGCGCAACGACGAGCCGGGCAGGGCGTCCCGGCCGTACGACAAGGGCCGCGACGGGTTCGTGCTCGGCGAGGGCGCCGGTGTCCTGATCCTCGAGTCGGCCGAGTACGCCGCGGCGCGGGGGGCACGGGTCTACGGCATCGTCGCAGGATCGGGCATCACGTCCGACGGGCACCACATCGCGCAGCCCGACCCGGTGGGCGCCGGGGCCAAGCGGGCCATCGAGTTCGCGCTCGCCGACGCGGGCGCCACTCCGGCCGACGTCGTCCACGCCAACGCTCACGCGACCTCGACTCCGCAGGGCGACGTGGCCGAGGCCTCGGCGATCCGGGCCGTGCTCGGGCTCGACGCCGACCACGTCGCCGTCTCCGCGACGAAGTCGATGACCGGGCACCTCCTGGGGGCGGCCGGCGCCGTCGAGTCGATCGCCACCGTCCTCGCGCTGCACCACCGGCTGGCGCCGCCGACGATCAACCTGGACGACCCGGACGACGAGGTCGGGCTCGACGTCGTCAGCGGTTCGCCGCGCAAGCTGCCTGACGGACCCATCGCCGCGCTCAACAACTCGTTCGGCTTCGGTGGCCACAACGTCGCCGTGCTGTTCCGGAGCGCCTGATGACCACTGCGGACACGGCTCCCGCGGTCGTCGCACCGGCTGCTCCGATCGCGGAGCCGGTCGTGGTCGACCCGCGCAGCCCGAAGGTACGGATGGCGGCGCTGTTCGACCCGGGGTCGTTCACGATCATCACCGCCGAGGACGACAGCGGGATGCTCGCGGGCGCCGGCCGTGTCGAGGGCACCCCCGCGGTGGCCTTCGCGTCCGACCCGTCGGTCCAGGGCGGTGCGATGGGGTCGGCCGGCTGCAAGGTCATCCTCGCCGCCTACGCGCGGGCCCTGGCCGACAACTGCCCGGTCATCGGGCTCTGGCACTCCGGCGGCGCCCGGCTGCGCGAGGGCGTGCTGTCGCTGCACGCCGTGGGCGAGGTGTTCGCCATCATGACGCGGGCCTCCGGCCGGATCCCGCAGATCTCCGTCGTCCTCGGCGCGGCCGCGGGCGGTGCCGCCTACGGCCCGGCACTCACCGACATCGTCATCATGGGGCCGGCCGGTCGGGTCTTCGTGACCGGCCCGGACGTCGTACGCTCCGTCACCGGCGAGGACGTCGACATGGAGCGCCTCGGCGGTCCCGAGCCGCACGGCCGGCGCAGCGGCGTCGTCCACGTGACCACCGACTCCGAGGCGGAGGCGCTCGGCGCCGCCCGCGCGCTGGCCTCGATGCTCGGCAACCAGGGGCTGTTCGGCAAGGTGGAGGACGCCGACCTCGGCGGGCTGCTCCCCGAGTCGGCCAAGCGCGCCTACGACGTGCACCCGCTCGTCGCCGGCCTGCTCGACGAAGGTACGGGTGTCGAGCTGCACGAGCGCTGGGCCCCGAACATCACCACGACGCTGGGCCGCCTCGGTGGCCGTACCGTCGGAGTCGTCGCCAACAACCCGCTGCGGCTCGGCGGCTGCCTCGACTCCGCCTCCGCCGAGAAGGCGGCCCGCTTCGTGCGCATGTGCGACGCGCTTGGCGTACCGCTCGTGGTGCTCGTCGACGTCCCCGGCTACCTGCCCGGCGTCGCGCAGGAGTGGGAGGGCGTCGTACGCCGCGGGGCCAAGCTGCTGCACGCGTTCGCCGAGTGCGTCGTCCCGCGGGTGACCGTCGTGACCCGCAAGGCCTACGGCGGCGCCTACATCGCGATGAACGCTCGAGCGCTGGGCGCCACCAAGGTGTTCGCGTGGGAGGGCGCGACGGTCGCCGTCATGGGTTCCGTCGCCGCCGTGCGCGTGCTGCACCGGCGCCGGATCGCCGACGCGCCCGACGACCTGCGCGCCGCCCTCGAGCAGGAGCTCGCCGACGAGCACGAGCTCATCGCGGGCGGCATCGACAGGGCCATCGCCATCGGCGTGGTCGACGAGGTCATCGACCCCGGTCAGACCCGTACCGCCGTCGCCCGCGCGATCCGCGAGGCCCCTGCCGTACGCGGGACGCACGGCAACATCCCGCTCTAGCTAGCCCGCCGCGACGCCGGCCTCCCACCCCGCTACCACCCGTACACGTTGATCATGGAGTTGTTGGGGGTTTTCCATGATCCACTCCCCCGACAACTCCATGATCAACACCTGGCGTGAGCGCAGCGACGAGGCCAGCCAGGCTGGCCGCCCGGGTTCCGGATCGCGTCAGACGACCTGGTGGAGCCAGCGGACGGGGGCGCCCTCGCCGGCCCAGCGGAACGTCTCGAGCTCGTCGTCCCACGGCTGGCCGAGCAGCTTGCCGACGACGTCCTCCAGCGACTCGCCGCGGGCGGTGGCCGACATCATCGCGGCGCGCAGGCGGTCCTCCGGGACCATCAGGTCGCCGTGCACCCCGGTGATCGCGTGGAAGATGCCCAGCGACGGCGTGTACGAGTAGCGGGCGCCCTCGTGCCCGGCGCTCGGCTCCTCGGTGACCTCGTACCGCAGATGGACCCAGCCGCGCAGTGCGGAGGCGAGCTTGGCCGACATGCCCGGCTCGCCCTGCCAGGACAGCTCGGCGCGCCAGAGACCAGGCTCGGCGGGCTGCGGGGTCCAGTCGAGGGTCACGCGCATGCCGAGAACCCCCGCGAGCGCCCATTCCACGTGCGGGCACAGCGCAGAGGTCGTCGAGTGGATGAGCACCACACCACGAGTCGTCACCGGGGATCCTCCTGTCGGTCGGGTCGAGGGTCGCCTTCCCCAGCTACCTCGGTCCCGCCGCCGGACTGACACCGGTCACGTTGTGTGCATTCTGCCCCATACGTCCCACGATCGGAAGCAAGCCACGCGCTCGGTAGGCTTCGGCGATTCGCCGGGGCGGTAGCTCAGCTGGTCAGAGCAGGGGACTCATAATCCCTGGGTCGTGGGTTCGAGCCCCACCCGCCCCACTTGATCGCCGCAGGTCAACGGCATGATCGACAGTTGCGGTGGCGCCGTCATGATCAATTGGCAGCAGTTTTGGCAGCAGTTTTAGGACGGGGTCCCGGTGCTGCGCCACAGGACCCGGCCCATCCGGTCGGCGGCTTCCTGCTGCAGTTCGGGAGCGACGTGGCTGTAGGTGCCCAGCGTGAGCGTGATCTGAGAGTGGCCGAGCATCTCCATGACCACGCGCGCGGGGACCCCTTGGGCGAGCAGCAGGCTCGCCGCGGTGTGTCGGGCGTCGTGGAGCCTGGCCTTGCGAACCCCGGCCGCGACCAAGAGCTGCTGCCAGTCCTGGTAGTCGCGACTTGGATCGACCGGGCGGCCGGTCGGTTGGGTGAAGACGAGCCCGTGCTCGTTGCGCCAGAGAGATCCGGCGGCCAGGCGCTCCTCGGCTTGAGCCGCCCGATGAGCGCGCAGCGCGTCGACGAGCGGACCCGGCAGGCTGATCACCCGACGACCCGCACGGCTCTTCGGCCGAACGATGACGAGACCCTTGCCAGTCTGGCGCTGCAGGGCTTGCCGGACGGCGAGCGTGCCCGCGTCCAGGTCGATCGCGTTCCACGGCAGCCCGAGTGCCTCGCCCTGACGAAGACCGAGGGCCAGCGCCACGGACCAGCGCGGAATGTTCCGCTGGTGGCTGGCCGCGACGAGAACTCGGCGGGCCTCGTCAGCGGTGAGCGGCTGTACCTCGTCGCGTTGGATGCTGGGCGTGTCGACCAGCGCACACACGTTGCGAGCGACCCTTCCTCGCTGCATCGCCACCTTGAGCGCTCGCGACAGAACTCGTTGGCACTGAACGACTGTTGATGGTGCGAGCCCTTCGGCAAGTAGCTTGTCGCGCCAGGCTTCCACCTGCTCGGGCTGGAGGCGGTCCAGCCGGTAGCGGCCGAGTGTGGGGACGATCCGCGTCCGGACCTTGCTGCGGTAGCCCTCTAGCGTCGAGGGCCGGACCTTCGCGGAGGCGATGTGGTCGAGCCAATGAGTCAGCCAGGCCTCGACCGTTGGCGGACGCCCATCGGTGCTGATCGGGAGGCCGTCTTCGTTGCGTCGCTGAACCAGACGAAGGCGTTGGACGACGTCCTCCCTGGTCTTCGCCGAAACGTACTTGCGGCGACCGTCCGCGAGAACCACGGCGGCACGCCATCGGCCGTCTGTCGTCTGGTAGATCGAGCCCTCGTTGTTGCCTCGCCTGCGCATCGGGGTTCTCAACTCCGACTGGAGAGTGCGATGTCGCCGTGGCCGTAGTCGGCGGCACGGAGCGACGCAACGTAGTCGTCGAGCGCGGTCGCAGGGATGCGGCGAAGCTTGCCGATCTTCACCGACTCGAGCTGGTTCTGGGCGACGAGCGTGTAGACCGTCGATCGCCCGATGTGCAGGCGTTGGGCGGCTTCTTCGACGCTGAGCAGAAGGCGGACGTTGGGCTCACCGTCAGGACGCTCGCCAGTCGCGCCGAGGATGGGTCCGCTCTCGTGGGTACGGCGGCTGTGATCATTCATTTCCGTTCTCCTTCATTCAGTGGTGGATTCGCCTGGACGTACCTGGCTAGTCGCCGATGGCTCTGCCATCGGGACGTGTGGGGTAGGGGCTGGTCAACTGTGTCGGGGCGATCTGTGGACGGCTGGATGCCTGTGGACGAAGCCCGGCGAGGAGTTGTTGCCACAGTTCGGTGGTCTGGTTGCCGGCCGGCCGGGTCTGGTGCCAGGTTTCGGTGGCGGAGAGTTCTCGGCCGCTGGTGGTGAGGATCTGTTCGAGGATCTGTCGCCCGGTCTGTGGTGTCCCGCTGGGGTAGGGGTGCTGGTCGCTGTCGGTGGGGTTGTCGGTGGTGACGTAGACGTGGTTGGCGGTTCGTCCTCGGCTCATTCCGACGTAGAGGGCTTCTCGGGTGGTGTCGGGGCCGACGACGAGGTGGGTTTCGTCGGTGGTGATTCCTTGG
>JGI24140J50213_10000324_pt1 | contig 22470 bp, 18 predicted proteins | sample BarGraIncu00222A_FD_50213 | JGI IMG/M metagenome (IMG submission 50213)
GCGGAGATCAGGAACAGGATGATGGCGATAAAGAAGATGGTCTTGGCGATTTCGATCGCCGCTCCGGCGATACCGCCGAAGCCCAAAATGCCCGCAATCAGGGCAATGACCAAAAAAGTAACGACCCAGCTCAACATGACATCACCTCTATTATAACTTCCGCTGCGATACCTGCGCGACCGCAGATCGTGGGTTCGACTGCGGAAATAATCCGGTCTCGGAGCGAAGGTTCCACGCGGTTCCTGTGCTCGAAACCGCGAAAAAAGCCGCTTCCCAGGGAACAAAATGGCGGCTGGATGTCGAAACCGGCCTGTCGGGAGCCCCGGGATAACTCCTGTCAAATCCGGCTCCAAAGCCCTATATGCCCCGTAATCCTGCTATGAAGGCTCCCCTTCACGGCCCCACGGTGCCATCGTGGGCGGAAGACGATTCGCATGACCGAGCCGAACAAGGTGCCCCATCACGGCGTTCCCGACCACCAGCCCGCGGCCGGTGGCATTGCCGCGCGCGCCCGGGCGGCCGCGACCCCGCAATATCTCGCCGGGCTCAATGCCGAACAGCGCGAGGCAGTCGAAACGCTGGACGGACCGGTGCTGGTGCTGGCCGGAGCCGGCACCGGCAAAACCCGGGTGCTGACCTCGCGCATCGCCCACATCCTCAGCATGGGCCGCGCCCGCCCCGGCGAAATCCTGTCGGTGACCTTCACCAACAAGGCCGCGCGCGAGATGAAACTGCGCCTCGGCCACATGCTCGGCCAGGCCGTCGAAGGCATGCCGTGGCTCGGCACCTTTCATTCGATCGGCGGTCGCATCCTGCGCACCCATGCCGAACTGGTGCAGCTGAAATCCAATTTCACCGTGCTCGATGTCGACGACCAAGTCCGCCTGTTGAAGCAGCTTCTGGCGGCCGACAACATTGACGACAAACGCTGGCCGGCGCGCATGCTCGCCGGCCTGATCGACGGCTGGAAGAATCGCGGGTTGACCCCGGCGCAGGTGCCGCCGGGTGAAGCCGCGGTGTTCGGCAACGGCCGGGGCGGCAAGCTCTATGCGAGCTATCAGGAGCGGTTGAAAATCCTCAACGCCGCCGATTTCGGCGATCTGCTATTGGAAAACATCCGGCTGTTCCGCGAGCATCCCGATGTGCTCCGGCAATACCAGAACCGCTTCAAGTTCATTCTGGTCGACGAATACCAGGACACCAACGTCGCGCAATATCTGTGGCTGCGGCTATTGGCTCAGGCGCCGGCAAAGCCGGGCGTCGCGCTTTCGTCCATCATTCCGGGACCTGTCGACTCAACTGTCATTCCGGAAGCCGCGCAGCGGCTGTCCGGAATCCATACCCCCAGTGCGGATGGAAAAAGCGAGACCGGGGTTATGGATTCCGGGCTCGCACCTGTCGGTGCGCCCCGGAATGACGAGGGAAACATCGTCCCTCAGCCGGCAGCGATTTCGCCTCTCAAGAACATCTGCTGCGTCGGCGACGACGACCAGTCGATCTATGGCTGGCGCGGCGCGGAGGTCGACAACATCCTGCGCTTCGACCACGACTTCCCCGGCGCGAAAGTGATCCGGCTCGAGCGCAACTATCGCTCCACCGGTCATATCCTCGCCGCCGCATCGCATCTGATCGCGCATAATGAGGGACGGCTCGGCAAAACATTGCGCACCGAAGACGTCGACGGCGAAAAGGTCACCGTCACCGGCGCCTGGGATTCCGAAGAGGAAGCCCGCGCCATCGGCGAGGAGATCGAAGAGCTGCAGCGCGGCGGCCACAAGCTCAACGACATCGCGATCCTGGTGCGGGCGTCGTTCCAGATGCGCGAATTCGAAGACCGCTTCGTCACCCTTGGCCTGTCCTATCGGGTGATCGGCGGTCCGCGATTCTACGAGCGCGCCGAAATCCGCGACGCGCTGGCGTATTTGCGCGTGATCAATTCGCCGGCCGACGATCTCGCCTTCGAGCGTATCGTCAATGTGCCGAAGCGCGGTCTCGGCGATGCCACGGTACAGTTGCTGCACGACCATGCCCGCAAGCGCCGCATTCCGCTCTCCGAGGCCGCACGCGCCATTGTCGAAACCGATGAACTGAAACCCAAGGCGCGCGGATCGCTGCGCGACCTCATCGTCAGCTTCGATCGCTGGCGCGCGCAGCGCGAGGTGACCTCGCATACCGAACTCGCCGAAATCGTGCTCGATGAGAGCGGCTACACCGAGATGTGGCAGAAGGATCGCTCCGCCGACGCCGCCGGGCGGCTTGAGAACCTCAAGGAGCTGGTGCGCTCGATGGAGGAATTCGAGAACCTGCAGGGCTTTCTCGAACACATCTCGCTGGTGATGGACCGCGACGGCGGCGCCGACGACGACGCGGTGTCGCTGATGACGCTGCATTCGGCCAAGGGACTGGAATTCGACAATGTGTTCCTGCCCGGCTGGGAGGAAGGCCTGTTTCCGAGCCAGCGCACCCTGGACGAACAGGGCCGCGCCGGACTCGAGGAAGAGCGCCGCCTCGCCCATGTCGGGCTGACCCGCGCCCGCCGCCGTGCCAAGCTTTACTTCGCCACCAACCGGCGGATTCACGGCACCTGGTCGACCACGATTCCGTCGCGCTTTCTCGACGAATTGCCGGCGCCCAATGTCGAGATCACCGAATCCAAGGGCGGCTCCGGCTGGGGCGGCTCGGGCGGCTACGGCCCCTCGCGCTTCGATAACGTGGAATCGTTCGGCTCCAGCTATTCGACGCCGGGCTGGCAGCGCGCCCAGGCCAACCGCGCGCGCGGCCAAAGCGGCCGCAATGGACAGGCCGGCGGCGGCTTCAACGAAAGCCAGTCGCCGTTTTCTACCGGGAGCAACGCCGGCGGCTTTTCCCGCAACAAGCGCGCGCCGATGACCATCGAGGGCGAGCTGGTCGCGAAATCCACCGGCACCACCTCGGAGTTCTCGCTCGGCGATCGCGTGTTTCACCAGAAATTCGGCTACGGCCAGGTGGCGAAGATCGACGGCAACAAGCTCACCATCGCGTTCGAGAAAGCCGGCGAGAAGAAGGTGGTCGATAGTTTTGTCGAGCGGATGTGACAGGCCGCCCCGTTTGCAGACGCGGTATCCCCAGCTTTAGCCCGGTACCATGACGATGGGGGGCCTTGACCGTCGGTGAGATCATCGTGTCAGATGAAGCCATGGTCCGGGGCTCATCGATCCTTGTCATTTTTGCGCTTGGCGCGCCGCAACTCGCGATGGCGCAGACGACGAATTTTGCGGATGGCGCCGCCATACTCGGCAAGAGCTGCGCCCCCGACATCGACGCCAATTGCCGCGGCGTCAACTTCGACGCCACCCGTCTCAAGGACTGCCTCTATCGCAACCAGGATACGATGTCGGCCCAATGCAAGGCCGACTATTCCAGGGGGTTTGACGCGATCCAGAAACGCATCGCGGCGCGCGCCAACGTGGCGCGGCAGTGCGAATACGAAATCGTCAAGAAGTGCCGCGGGAAGGCAAAGGAAGCCAGCAAATCGCTTGACTGCCTGCTCTCGACAAGCCCCGTCAGCGCAAAATGCAGCCAGGCGATCGGCGACGTCGGATACAGGACGACCAGCGACGTCGCAACGAGGCTGGGCGGCCTGGAGACACCACCGGAGCTCGATCTGGCCGCACTGCGCCAGCAAGTCGCCGAGAGATCAAAATCGAGAGGCAAGAACGAGCCCCCGCCGCAAAAGCGGCCACCGATTGCGCCCGAGCTTTCCAAGCTGCCGGCCTACAACGTCGATATCCAGTTCGACGCCGACACCCCGATCGTGCGGCCGGAATCCTATCAGGCGCTCGGACAAATCGCCGATACACTGGTCAATTCCGCGCTGCTGAACTACGAGTTCCTGGTTGTCGGTCATACCGAATCGACGGGCAGGCGCGAAAACAACGCGCTGAACAGCCAGCGAAGGGCCGACGCGGTCCGCGACATCCTGATCAACACCTTCAAGATATCGTCAAAGCGGCTTCAGTCGATCGGATTGGGCGAGGAGCAACTGCTCGACCCGGCCCGTCCCAATGCGCCCGTGAACAACCAGACGCAGATCATAACGTTCGCGAAAGTGCCTGAGCCGAGCGCGCAGCGCGCGCCGGCGGCAAAGAGCTCGCCGTCGCCAGCGAAAAAGTCGGCGAAAAAAAGATAATCGACCTTTTCTCCGGGCTGGCCAGGCAGAAATTCCATGTCCTGTGAATGGTTCAATTAACAACACGGGACCTGCCTTAGCTTTGAAGGTCGCATAAATTCGGATAGATTCATGTTGACCAACAGCCGTGATATCATTGGCGCCTGGAACGTGAGGGGTGGACGCTTGTTCGGGTCGCCGGCTCTCATCACGTTTTCAAAAACCCAGCCTCGGGCGAGACATTGGTCGTTCCCCACCCCAAGAAGGACTTGGGAAAAGGTCTTGTACGTGCCATTTATGGGGGCGCGGGGTGGAGGCCCGATTGAGGAAGAGCATGGCTCGCCATGTCGTCATTATTGACGATTCCGGACCGGATCACGCCGTGGGCGTCTGGTTTCCGGACCTGTCTGGCTGTACCTCCGCAGGAGATGACATCGTTCTAGCATTGCGCAACGAGCCTGAGGTGCTGGAACTTTATGCGGAGGGCTTGCAGGAAGATGGCCAGAAGTTGCCCCGGCCTCGAACCCTGACTGAATTGAAGGCCTATCCAGAAATCGCCGAAGATCTCAAGGCCTACATGGTGGCTCTGATCGAGTTACCGGCGCGCGCCTACGCCGCAGAATAAATCTTCGTCGGCCCGACCAATTGCGGAACGCTGCCCGCGTTCCTATTTGGTGTCGGACGCCCCCATTCCCATGCGGATTGATGCGCCCAGCACTTCCGCCGGCCTTGTCCATTCAGATTATCAACCCCACCCATGGCGCCCATCATATCTGTTTCCAATCTGTCCAAGACCTATGGCTCCGGTTTCAAGGCCCTCAACAGCATTAACCTCGAGATTCGCCGCGGCGAGATCTTCGCGTTGCTGGGGCCGAACGGCGCCGGCAAGACCACGCTGATCAGCATCATCTGCGGCATCGCCAATCCGAGTCAGGGCAGCGTAACGGTCGATGGCCATGACATCATCACGTCGTATCGCGGCGCGCGGTCCCTGATCGGCCTGGTGCCGCAGGAACTGCACACCGATGCCTTCGAGTCGGTATGGGCGACCGTCAGCTTCAGCCGCGGCCTGTTCGGCAAGCCGAAGAACCCCGCGCATATCGAGAAAGTGCTGAAGGACCTGTCGCTGTGGGACAAGAAGGACGACAAGATCGTGACGCTGTCGGGCGGCATGAAGCGACGGGTGATGATCGCGAAGGCGTTGTCGCATGAGCCGCAGATCCTGTTTCTCGACGAGCCGACCGCGGGCGTCGATGTCGAATTGCGCAAGGGCATGTGGGAAGTGGTGCGGACGCTGCAGGCCTCCGGCGTGACCATCATCCTCACCACGCACTACATCGAAGAGGCCGAGGAGATGGCCGACCGGGTCGGCGTCATCAACAAGGGCGAGATCGTCCTGGTCGAGGACAAGGCGAACCTGATGCAGAAGCTCGGCAAGAAGCGGCTGAAGCTGCATCTGCAGGGCAAGATCGATGCGCTTCCCCCATCGCTTGCGGCCTACAACCTCGAACTGTCCGATGGCGGCAGCGAGTTGACCTACAATTACGACACCAAGGGCGAACGCACCGGCATCACCAGCCTGCTCAGCGACCTCCGGGGCGCCGGCATCCGCTTCTACGATCTCGACACCACCCAGAGTTCGCTGGAAGACATCTTCGTCAGCCTGGTGAGGGCGCCATGAATTTCAGGGCTGTCCGCGCGATCTATCTGTTCGAGATGGCGCGAACCTGGCGCACGCTGCTGCAAAGCATCGTCTCGCCGGTGGTTTCGACCTCGCTGTACTTCGTGGTGTTTGGAGCGGCGATCGGCTCGCGGATCACCCAGGTCGAGGGCATCAGCTACGGCACCTTCATCGTGCCGGGACTGGTGATGCTGTCGGTGCTGACGCAGAGCATCGCCAATGCCTCGTTCGGCATCTACTTCCCGAAATTCGTCGGCACGATCTACGAATTGCTGTCGGCGCCGATCTCGTATTACGAGATCGTGCTCGGTTATGTCGGTGCTGCAGCGACCAAATCGATTATCCTCGGCCTGATTATTCTCGCCACCGCAGGGCTGTTCGTGCCGCTGCAGATTCATCATCCGTGGTGGATGCTGACCTTTCTGATCCTGACCGCGGTGACCTTCAGCCTGTTCGGTTTCATCATCGGAATCTGGGCCGACGGCTTCGAAAAGCTGCAGATGATCCCGATGCTGGTGGTGACGCCGCTGACCTTCCTCGGCGGCAGCTTCTACTCGGTGAACATGCTGCCGTCAGGCTGGCGTACCATCACGCTGCTTAATCCGGTGGTCTATCTGATCAGCGGCTTCCGCTGGAGCTTTTACGAAATCGCCGATGTCAGCGTCGGCGTCAGCGTCGGTATCACGCTGATGTTCCTCGCCATCTGCATGGCCACGGTATGGTGGATCTTCAAGACCGGCTACCGGTTGAAGAACTGAGTTCAGCGCGCAAACAGAAAGTCAGTCCGGGGCGCATAGAGGATGCGAACCTCAGATGCGCGATTGCGCATCTGGGAATGACGGTCGCGTAGAAAGCAGAAACCTGTCGGTAACAGTGGAAGCGGCGGTGGCGATCGTTGCGAGCCGTATCAATGATAATGATGGTGATGGTGGCGCCGATAATGACGGTGATACCGATAGCCACCAATCCCGAGGACGCCATTGACGGCACCCACCGCGCCGCCGACACCGGCGCCGACCGCGCCGCCAACGACGGCACCCACCGGGCCTGCCGCGCGGCCACCCTCATGCACGCCTTGCTGAGCGCCGCCCTCCATGCCGCCGATGACGCCCTGCGCATGACCGGCATGGGGAATCGCGAGCAACGCGAGAACGAGCGCTGCGGCTGCAAGCGCGAGCTTGACGTGCCAGCCGGTTGTCGGCGTCGCTGCGATCGTCTTCGTCGTGTTCATCCTGTTCATCTTGATTAATTCCTCAGGCCTGGCTGCTACGGGTCCCGCGAGGCGGGCACGGGTAACGCCGACGCGACCAAAAGGTTGCGCCGCCATGGGAATTCGAAGACGGAGCGACTCGGTGAGTCAGATCCGCTCGAAAAATGATGCGGACGCCAGATTAAGCCCTGCCTCTGCCATGTTTGCGCCCTGCGGTGCATTAACGATGCGCTCGGCAGGCCACTAGAACCACCCCCGGATTTCGGGCATATTAAAGTCGGGGGGACGATCGGAGCGGCACCGCAGTCAAGGCCCGGAGGCCAGAAGTAAAATGCGTTCCTTCCTTATTGCGTTTGCTGGTCTAATGTTTTTCGCCGCCAGTGCCGCGCAGGCCAAGATTTCCATCACCGTCGACAAGGACTGGCAGACGATGACCGTCGCGGTCGACGGCGTCGAGCGCTACCAGTGGCCGGTCTCGTCCGGCAATCCATCGCATGAAACGCCGAACGGCAGCTTCCGGGCGTTCCGGATGGAGGAAGACCATTACTCCAAGGAGTTCGACGACGCCCCGATGCCGCACTCGATCTTCTTCACCAAGGCGGGTCATGCCATTCACGGCACCGAATCCGAAGGCCGTCTCGGCACGCCGGTCTCGCACGGTTGCGTGCGACTGTCGCGCGCCAACGCCACCACGCTCTATGCGCTGGTGGAGCAGCAAGGCGTTCTCAACACCACCGTGACGCTCACCGGTTCGGCCTCGGTAGCGCTTGCGCGCAATCCGCGCACCCGGCCCGCTACCGCCGTCGCCCGCCGCGACCCGACCCCGCAATATGCTCCACAATATCCGGCCCCGCAAAATGCTCCGCAATATAACGCCGTCGGCGAGCCGATGGTCATAACGCCACGGCAGTTGCCGCCCGCACAATACGCGCCGCAGGTGCAGGCGCCGCAGGTGCAGGCCAATGACGGTTATTTCTATCCGGCCGACGGCAGTTCGGACGGGGCGCGCTATCCGGCGCCGCGCAGCAACCGGCGTCTGTACGACGCGCGGGCCAATCAGCAGCCGCAGCAATATNACGACAACAATGGGTATCTGGTGCAATCCGCCCCACCGGGCTATGCACCGCGACCGTATTATCAGCCGCGCGGATTTTTCGAGTAGCAGGTCTGGCGCACAGATGGTCGAGCGCTGCTCAGCGCGGCTACGGCCGGCGTGCGATCAGGTCGATTTCAATCAGAGCATCGTAAGCGAGCCCGGTGACGCCGACACAGGTGCGGGCCGGGAGTCGATCCTCGGCGAAATAGCTTCGATACACTTCGTTCATCGCCACATAGTCCTGGCTGAAGCGAGTGAGATAAATTCGCGCCATGGCGACATGCTCAAGGCCGAGCCCGACGCCGGCCAGCACGGTCCGCAGGTTGGCCATCACCGCATGGGTCTGGGCCACAATACCCTCGGGCAACACGCCGGGCGCGCCGGGTGTATCCGGCATCTGGCCGGTGACGAGAACGAAGCCATCGGTCTCGACCGCATGGCTGAAAGGCGCAACGGGCTTCGGGCCGCCGGCAATCACATGAAATTTCATTCGCGACGTCTCGTCCCCGGAATCAATGTCATGTCGCAAACAGGCGCTTGCTCAAGATCGCATGAACGCCCCAATTGCCATCGACCACCTGGGTGACGCCGAAATCCACCGCCGCCGAGATCAGCGCAATCGCCTCGTCCTCGCTCAATCCCCTGGTGCTCATGAGAAATCGCCGAACCTTGCGAAACGCGTCCTTCATCGCAAGATCGAGCGATGATTTCGCATACACCTCGCTTTGTCCCTTGGCGCCGAATTCGGCGAGGTAGTTCGGATGGCTGAATCCGGTCAGCACCCAGTCGGTCTCGGTCTCGATCAACGGATAAGTCAGGTCCGCGAACGGACGATCGGCGAGATCGGCTTTCTTGTGCAGCACGACCCGAAACGTGCCGGTCATCGAGCATTCGATCGCCGTTCCGCTCAACTCGCCGTCGCCCTGCGCGGCGTGAGGATCGCCGACGGATAGCAACGCTTCGGGGACGGAAACCGGAAGATAGACCGCCGCACCCTTGCCGAGCCTCCAGTTATCGAGGTTGCCGCCGAAATAGGCCGGCGGCACGGAATCGACCAGGCCGGGTTCGCGCGGCGCTACCCCGATGACGCCGAAATGCGGCCGCAACGGAATCCGGACGCCGTCGAGCACGCCATGCCGCCTCCGGATGGTTTCGGCGGCGACCGGCACGCCGGGATAGTCGTAGGTCTGGTGCAGCACGCCGGATGGATCGGTTTGCGGTTGCCATCGATAGGAGTAGATCGCTTGCGCATGCGGCTGCTCGCCGGTGAAGATCTCGTAGATCGTCACAGCTTCGCGAGGCTTTGGCTCTGAGAGAAACTCGTCATAGTGATATCCCCACCAGGCCGCGACGCTGCTGCCGAAAATCCGTCCCTGCAGATCCGGATTGCGGCTCGGGCGCGGCACCATGTCGAGGATGCGAACTTCGAGAACATCGCCGGGTTCTGCGCCCTTGACCGCAATAGGTCCGGTGCAGATGTGAACCCCGAAACCTTCGCCGGCTCCGCGACCATAGATCGACGCGTCCATCGGGCCGGCGCCGCGGCGATCGACGCCCTTTCCCGCCGGCGTCCAGCGAAACACGCTCTCGGCGCCGGGATCGCCAATGATCATGCGTTCGGGATCGTCGGAGGCGTGCTGCGTCAAGGTCTCGACCGTAATGGTGTCGCCCGAAACGATTTCGACCAGCGGTTTCAGCGCGCGGCTGAAGAATCCCCAGTGAACGTGGGCGGCATCAACCGGGAGATGATGATGCGCCGGCCGGCCTGCTTGCGGCACAGCCAAATCCACCGGCTCCGGCTCAACCGACGTGATCACCGGAGCCAACTGATGCGGACGCAACTGCGCGATCGCGTCCTGCGGCCAGCCGCGCTGCCCGGCCCTGACGCCGAGCCCCGACAGGCGCTCGACTTCCCGTTGCCGGAACGCCCGGGGCGACAACCCGAACCGGTCGCGAAACGAGCGGCTGAAATGCGCCGCGTCGCTAAAGCCGCACCCGAAGGCGATATCGGACACCGACCGATGGGCCTCGGCCGGATTGGCGAGGCCGGCCCAACAACGCTGCAACCGGCGTTCCCGCAGATAATGCGTGAAATTGTCGCCGGTGCCTTCAAGCAGCTTCTGAAGGTAGCGCTCCGAAATGCCCTCCATTTGCGCGACGCGTGCCGGCGTGAGTTCGGGGTCGCCGAGCTTGCGTTCGATCGCTTCATAAATGCGATGAAGCAACGCGGGTGGCCTGCCGATGCCGATCACTTCGGCGGCGCTGGACCGTTGCTGGCGCGAAAGCGCGAGCAACATCTCGGCGAGGCTGAGCCCGATGGTGTTCCAGGCTTCCGGCGGCAAGGTTTCAAGGGTTTCGGAAGCCGCCTCCAGCGTGCGGCAAAGAACGTCAGCCAGTCCCCCCGCGGCGACGATGCTGGCGGCCCGGCATTCCGGCACGCCGATCTTGCGACCGCCGAAGGTTTCGGCTGTCACCGACAGCACGATCGCGCGCATGCCACGATGAAACGTCACCTGCCAGCCGCTCTGACGGGGCAGCAGCAGGATGCGGCCAGCCGGAACGCTTTGCGGCGATCCGCCGGCCTTGAGCACCGCGCCGTCTTCGGCCGGCAGCAGGATGATCGGAAGTTCGGCGCGTCGTGGCAGCGGTGAAAAAATCTGCGGGCCGGCGGCAAAACGCATCAGCCCGACGCCATCCAGCGAGGCGCGAGACAACGCCGTGGCATGCTCGCCATGCATGGCCGATAAAGGTGATGATCGCAGTCCAAAACCGCTCAATACGTCCTGCCAGGCTTCGGTCCTGTCTCCCTCGCAATACGACTCGCTGGTGAACGGCTGAATACTCATGCTTCGGACGAAGCAACGCTCGTGCCAGAAACAGGGTAACAACATCCCGCCGGCGCTTCAGGCGCCGGTAGGGCAGTCAGGGCCGGAACGGCCCGTTAAGCCGTCAAAAGCGGGTATCTCTCCCTTAAAGCGTTTTCGAGCGAAAGCCTGCCCCGGACTTGATCCGGGGTGGATACCGGTTCACGTAAAGAAAACGCGTCAAAACAAAAGACTATGTGCACCGAAAGACATTCTTTCGGATCGACCCGTGAACGCCCCAATTGGCGTCGACCACCTGGGTGACGCCGAAATCCGCCGCGACCGACATCAGCGCGATCGCTTCGTCCTCGCTCATGTGGTGAACGGTCATCAGAAAGCGGCGGAGCTTTCGAAAGGCATCGCGCATCGCCTTGTCCAGGCTCGAATGGTTGACGATATCGGTCTGGGCATTGGGGCCGAGTTCGGCGAGATAGTTCGGAAACGTGAAGCCGTACATCGACCACTGCTGCTCGGTTTCCAGCATNGGATGCGTCAATCCTTCCAGCACGGTGCCGCCGAGATCGCGGTGCTTGTGCAGGATGAATTCGAAGTCGCCGGTCAGCGAGGTTTCGATCGCGGTGCCGCCAAGTTCGCTGTCGCCCTGCGCCGCGTGCGGATCGCCGACCGAGAAAAAGGCGCCGGGGACGGCGACCGGATAATACATCCGCGCGCCCTTGCCGACGCGCCAGTCGTCGATATTGCCTCCGGTATAGCCGGGCGGAATCGAGCTGACGAAATCGGACTCCGACGGCGCCAGCCCCATCGTTCCGAAATGCAGGCGCGCCGGCACCTTGACGTTGGGCAGAATATTCTCGCGCTTTCGCACCAGGCTGTGATCGACCCGGACGCCGGGATAGTCGATGGTCGGATGGATGATGCCGTCCGGATCGGTCTGCGGCGTCCAGACGTAGTTGTAGACCGCCTTGGCGAACGGCTCGCCCGAGGTATCGAGCTCGAAGATCGTGATCACCTCGCGCGGCTTCGGCTCCTCGATCAGGTCGTGATAGTGAAAGCCCCACGAGGCCGCGACGTTGGAACCGAAGCAGCGGCCGGCATGGCAGGCATTGCAGCTCGGGCGCGGCCGGACGTCGAGGATACGGACCTCCAGGATATCGCCGGGCTCGGCGTTCTCGATCGCCACCGGACCGGTCAGAAGATGAACGCCGACGCCTTCGCCGGAGCCGCGCTGGAACGGACCTTCGATCGGCCCCGCGCCGCGGCGGACTACCGCTTTGTGCTCCCTGGTCCAGTGAAAGACGCTCTCGGCGCCGGGATCGTTGGCGATCATCCGCTCATAATCGTCATTGGCATGATGCGTCAGCGTTTCGATGGTGGCGCGGTCGCCGGACTTCAGCGTCAGGGCCGGCTTGGCCTTCTTGCTGAAGTAGCCCCACTGGACGTTGGCGGGCGAAACGGGAAGGAGATGGTGCTTCATGCGATGGCCTCGGCTAACGCTTGCGGACGCAAGTTTGTCTGGAGTGAAGGGACGGCATCTGATGACGCGGCGGGATGCCGTCGCGTCATGCAGGCGCCACGGTCGGTTTGTCGGCCTCCATCACGCTGAGAAAACGCGCGGTGATCGGGTTGCGCGGGTTGGTGAGAACCTCATGGGCCGGTCCTTCCTCGATGATCGAGCCGCCGCTGAGAAACACGACGCGATCCGCGACCTCGTCGGCAAAGCGCAACTGATGGGTCGAGATGATCATGGTCAGGCCGTCCTCGACCGCCAGCCGCCGGATCACTTCCAGCACTTCATTGACCAGTTCCGGATCGAGCGCCGAGGTCGGCTCATCGAGCAGCAGCACGCTGGGATTGGGCGCGATTGCGCGGGCGATCGCTACGCGTTGCTGCTGGCCGCCGGACAGATGCCTCGGCAAGGCGTCGGCGCGTTCGCTGAGCCCGACGCGTTCGAGCAGGTTGCGGGCGCGGCTATCGGCCTCGGCCCGGGAAACCCCATGGACCCAGCGCAGCGGGCCGGCCACGTTCTCCAGCGCAGTCAGATGACCGAACAGATTGAATTGCTGGAACACCATGCCGACGCCGACGCTGGCGCGCTCTTCGGCAATGGCCCGCGGCGACAACGGCTTGCCGTCGCCCCGGAATCCCATGCGGCGGCCGCCGACCTTGACGATTCCGGCATCCCAGCCTTCGAGATGGTTGATACATCTCAACAGCGTGCTCTTGCCCGATCCGCTCGGACCGAGCAGTGCCACGACCTCGCCGACGCGGACCGTCAGATCGACGCCGGCGAGAACCGGCTGGCTGGTGTAGGCCTTGTACAGACCGCTGACGTCGACCGCGACATCGTTGCGTGTCAGCGTGGCCGACCGTTTGGTGCGGTCCGCCCGCGAGACCTTGGCTTCTTTCGCAGGCGCCAGGTACGGAACGGCTTCGCCGGATGGGGCGGCGGCCATCGGCGCCGCGTCAACCGGCTCCAGCACAGACGGCGCGCGATACCAGGGCAGCAAGCGGACCCAGCGATTTTCAGTGGCGGGACGGTCGAGATCGAGTGCCCGTTCCACGAATAGCTGGATCAGGCTGACCGCGGTGGTGAGCACCAGATAGATCAGTCCGGAGGCAAAGAAGATCGAAAAGAAGTCGAATGTCGAGGAGGCAAGCTGCGTGCTTCGCAGCGTCAGCTCCGGCACCGAGATCACGCTCGCCAGCGAGGAATTCTTCAGGGCGCTGACGGTTTCATTGCCGAAAGCCGGAATCATCATGCGAATGGCCTGCGGCGCGATGATGCGTCGCATCAGCAAGGCCGGCGTCATCCCGAGCGCCTGCCCGGCCAGCACCTGGCCCCGGTCGATGCCGAGCACGCCGGCGCGAAGCATTTCGGCGATGAAGGGCGCCTCATTGGCGGCGAGCGCCAGACCCGCAGCCCCAATCGCGCTGAGCTTGAGGCCGATCTGCGGTAGCGCGTCGTAGGCGAACACCATCTGCAGGATCAACGGCGTGCCGCGAAAGATCACGGTGTAGCCCCGGGCAAATGCAGCCAGCATCCAAAAACGGCTGAGCTGCATCGCCGCGAGGGCCACACCGAGGATCAGTCCGCCGGCCAGTCCAAGCCCGGTCACCGCCAGGGTGAACCAGATCCCCGCGATCAGGTACGGCAGACTGAGGTAGTGAACGAACAGCGACATCAGTTGACCGAGAGAATGTCCGGTTCCTTGAAGTTGTTCACATCGAGATCCCACTTCTTGAGCAGCGCCATGTGAGTGCCGTCCTTCTGAAGTGCGATCAGCGCGGCCATTACCGCATCGCGGAATTCAGGCTTGTTCTTCGGCACGGCGATGCCGACCGAATAGGGAATCGTCACCGCGATCGCCTTTTCCAGCTTGTCGGGATTGGCCTTCACCGCCTGGTCGACGGTGTTGACGTCGTTGACATAGGTATCGGCGCGGCCGGCCAGGATCGCCTGGATGCAGTTGGCGTTGTTGTCGTAGAGCTGCAGCGTCGGCTCGGGCTTGCCTTCCGCCTTGCACTTTGGAATCAGGTCCTGAACCAGCGGGACTTCGACAAAGCCGGTGTTCTCCGCGGCGGCGGCGCCACACATCGAGGTGTTGATGCCGGTGATCTTCTTCGGATTGCCCTTGGCCACCAGCACGCCGTCGAACACCTTCGAATAGGTGATGAAGTCGGCGGCCTTGGCGCGTTCTTCGGTGGCATAGATATCGGAAATCACGATATCGGCCTGCCCGCTCGACAAGGTCGTCAGCAGGGCCGCGAAGGTCACCGCCTTGTAAGTCAGCTTGAAGCCGAGGCATTCGCCAATCTGCTCGCCGAGATCGATGTCGAAGCCGACATATTTGTCGGGATCCTTGGGATCGACCGCTTCATAGCCCGGCGTATGCGGATTGATGGCGTTGACCAGCGTCTTGCCTTTCCAGGCCGGATATTTCGCCTGCAGCGCCTCGCATGCGGCGGGCGCCGCCTGGGCCTGGCCCGCAAGGCTGAGTGCCACCAGGCACGCCCCGCCGATCGCAAGGCTGCGGGCAATGTTATGAGAACGACCGGCCGATCCAGTCCTGTCTCCAGTCCTGTCCTGGAAGCTGCGCAAATTCTCGAACAGATTTCCTAGCATCATGGGAACAGACTCCTCTGTTGCTGACGAGCAGGTTCGCTCGCCAAGGCTGACTGCCCCGAAGGCTAGAAGGAGCGAGGCGTGAAAGCTTGTCTGCAGCCGCACAAACCCTTGCAGCCGGCGTCCCAATATTTGGGCATACACCGCTCATTTTCTGGGCTGACCGCACAATTGGCGGTCATTCCTGCATGGGAGACAGCTTCAACTCCAGGGATGTCGCCCCAACGATCCCGGCGACGACGCGGCTTCCTTACTACTCGCCGTCCCTCAGCCGGCGATAGACCGCACCGAGCACGTTGCAATAATCGTCGGTCCAGACCCGCTGGTTCTCGTCGGCCTCGGTCAGCTCCCATTGCTTGGATGACGCCAGTTTGCCGACGTCGGCCTCCTCGCGCGCCGAGACCACGACCGAGGTTGCGTAGATATATTCGTCGTCGCGGTTGGAATCCTCGTCGTAGACCCAGCTCTTGAGATCATTGGCCTCGGCGATGCCTACCACGACGCTGGCCAGCTCCAGATGCCGGTTGGAGACATGCATCAGCACCACGCCCTGCGGTGCGAGCTTGTCCTTGTAGATTTTCATCGCCTCTTCGGTGGCCAGATGGATCGGGATCGCGTCCGACGAATAGGCATCGACGATAATCAGATCGTAGATACCGTCCGGTTCGCGCGCGAAGGTCAGCCGCGCGTCGCCCATCACCGGCTTCAGATCCGGCGCGCAGTTCTTGACAAAGGTGAAGTATCGGGGGTCGCGTGCGGTATCGACCATCGACTGATCGATCTCGAAGAATTTCCAGGTCTCGCCGGGCGCTGAAGCACAAGTAAGCGTACCGGCACCGAGGCCGATCACCGCCGCCCGAAGCGAGCCGCCCTTGCGTTCGCGGATCGCCGCGATCGCCTGACCGATGCCGCCGTCCTTGTCGTAATAGGAAATCAGCTCGGGCCTTCCTATGATCGGCGTGCCGTCGCTGTTCTTGAATCTCTGGACCCCGTGGATCGTGGTGCCGTGCATCAGCACGTGATACTGGCCATCCGGCGTCACCACGATCTTGTGGACGCCGAAAAAGCTGCGCACAGTTTCCTCGCGCCCGCCGTCCGCCGGATAGGCCCGGATCAGCACCAGGGCCACCACCACCGTTGCAAAGATCTTCCAGCGGTTGGCATTCAACCCGAGCGCCAGCAAGGCCGAGAGCACACCGACCGCGCCGATCACCCAGACCCGGTCTTGCTGGAGCCAGGTCGTGATTTCGCTCGTGATCTTGCCGCCCGACCAGGACGGCGCGATCAGCGCCACCGCCAGCACGGCGAGAAACGGCCAGTACCAGCGACTCCAGCCGGGCAACCGCTCGTCGCCGCCGGGAGGCCGGCACAGCGCCGCCAATGCCAGCAGGATCGGAAATTCCGCGATCCATGAAAACGTAAACGGCGCGATCAGGCCAGCGAACAATCCGCCGACCATGCCGCCGAACGACAGCGCGACATAGAAGCCGGTGAGATACTTCGCGGCCGGGCGGGTGCGCGCCAACTCGCCATGGCAGGCCATCGCAATCACGAAGAAACAAAGCAAATTGCCGCCGAGCGTCAGCAGCAGATTCTGTTCGCCGCCGATCGCGAGCAGCACGATCACGCCGGCGATCGCCAGCGGCTGCAATAACAACATCCATTTGTGCGGCAGCAACGGGCGCGACTGGAACACCAGCACCCAGGTCAAGAGATACAGCGACAGCGGCAGCACCCACAATAGTGGGGCTGCGGCGATGTCGGTCGAGATATGCGCGGTCACCGCGATCAAGAGACCGGACGGCACCGCGGCGAGAAAGATCCAGCGCGCGCGCAGGATCCAGGCCGGCGCCGGGGCGGCGGTATCCTCGGCCAGCACATCGATCGCCGCTGAGGCCGGCGAGCGCAACAGCAATACGCCGCAGGCTGCGATCAGGACGATCAGCAATCCATAACCGCCGGTCCAGATCAGGTTTTGCGTGCGCAGCGTGAACAGCGGCTCCAGCAGTACCGGATAGGCCAACAGCGCCAGGAAGCTTCCGATATTCGAGGAGGCATAGAGGAAATAAGGGTCCGGGCCGTTCGGATGGCCGGTGCGGACGAACCAGGCCTGCAGCAGCGGATTGTTGGCCGCCAGTGCAAAGAACGGCAACCCGATCGAGACCGCAAACAAGCCCAGCAGCCAGAACGCATAGCCGCTTCCCGGCGGCTCGCCCCACCCGCTCGCAATCGACAGCGGCAGCGTCAGCAACGCGATCACCAGCAGCACCAGGTGGATAATCACCGGCATCAGGCGATTGCGGAGCTGCATCAGATAATGCGCATAGGCATAGCCACCGAGCAGCAACGACTGGAAGAACACCATCGCCACCGACCACACCGCCGGCGAACCTCCGAGCCGCGGCAGCACCATCCTGGTGAACAGCGGCTGCACCGAGAACAACAACAAGGCGCTGACAAAGATCGCCGCGGTGTAGACGATCAGGACCAGCCGGTTTCGGCCGGCCGAAGGCTGGCCGGTGACAGCGGATGCATCGGTTGAAGTCATGAAAACTCCGGCAAAGCGCTTTCGGGCGAAAACGCGTCGAACGAGAAGCTTCCGGCGGGCGCCGGTGGCGGGATGATCGGCAACGCCTGGTAATGGAGCATAGGGCAGCGCGGCGGGCAATCCGGGGGGCGAGGGCAAGTTGGCGCTGTGCTAGCGTTCCGGACTTCGATATCTAAACGTCATTCCAGGGCGGGAGCGAACCCGGAATGACGGAGCCGGTACATGAAGCAGCCATGACGGAAACCGACGTCGTCATCATCGGCGCCGGACATAACGGCCTCACTTGCGCGGCCTACCTCGCGATGGCCGGATTGCGCGTGAAGGTGGTCGAGCGCCGCAAGGTGGTGGGTGGTGCTGCGGTCACCGAGGAATTTCATCCCGGCTTTCGCAATTCGGTCGCGGCCTACACGGTGAGCCTGCTGAACCCGAAAGTGATTTCGGATTTGAAGCTCGGCGATCACGGCCTGCGGATCGTCGAACGCCGCGCGCAGAATTTCCTCCCCGCCCCCGACGGCAGCTATCTCTTGACCGGCGAAGGCCGCACCCATGCGTCGGTGGCAAAACTCAGCCCAGGCGATGCCGGCCGGATCGATGCCTTCACGCGTGAGCTGGAAGCGATCGCCGACGTGCTGCGCGAATTCGTGTTGCGCGCGCCGCCGAACATCACGCAAGGGTTCAGCCTCGGCACGATCAGCGAGGCCTTCAACGCGCTGGGCGCCGCCAACATCCTGCGAAGGCTTTCGCTCGAACAGCAACGCAGCCTGCTCGATCTGTTCACGCGCTCGGCCGGCGAGATGCTGGACGACGCCTTCGAGAGCGACCTCGTCAAGGCGCTGTTCGGGTTCGACGCCATTGTCGGCAATTATGCCAGCCCTTATGCCGCAGGATCGGCCTATGTGATGCTGCATCATGCGTTCGGCGAGGTGAACGGCAAGAAGGGCGTCTGGGGCCACGCCATCGGCGGCATGGGCGCGATCACGCAGGCGATGGCGAGCGCGGCGCGCGGCCATGGCGTCGACATCGATCTGGATGCCGGCGTGCGCGAGGTGATCGTCGAGCGCGACCGCGCGGTGGGCGTCGTCCTCGACAACGGCAAGACCGTTCGCGCCAGATACGTCGTCTCCAGCGTCAACCCGAAACTGCTGTACACGCGGCTGGTGCCGGCAGAGGCCTTGCCGGCGCCGTTTCTCGATCGCATCACGAACTGGCGCAACGGCTCCGGCACGTTCCGCATCAACGTCGCTCTCAATGCCCTGCCCTCATTCACGGCGTTGCCGGGCGCCGGCGATCATCTCACCGCCGGCATCATCATGGGCCCGAGCCTCGGTTATATGGATCGCGCCTGGCAGGACGCCCGGACCCACGGCTGGAGCCGCGAACCGGTGGTCGAGGTGCTGATTCCCTCGACGCTGGACGACACGCTGTGCCCGTCGGGCCAGCATGTCGCCAGCCTGTTTTGCCAGCACGTCGCGCCGCAATTATCCGATGGCCGGTCGTGGGACGACCATCGCGACGAGGTCGCCGATCTGATGATCGCCACGGTGGACACCTACGCGCCGGGCTTCGCCGCCAGCGTCATCGGGCGCCAGGTGCTGTCGCCGCTCGATCTGGAGCGCCAGTTCGGGCTAGTGGGTGGGGATATCTTCCACGGCGCGCTGACGCTGAACCAATTGTTCTCGGCGCGGCCGATGCTCGGCCATGCCGATTATCGCGGACCTCTGAAAGGCCTCTATCATTGCGGCTCCGGCGCCCATCCCGGCGGCGGCGTCACCGGCGCCCCCGGCCACAACGCCGCGCGCGTGATCTTGGGGGATCACCGGGCGCTGTTTGGTTGAGTGGATAGGCTCGTGGACAAGCCGGTGGACAGGCTGTGGAAAAGCTGTTGATGGGCTGGGGATGACTCGGTGGACTGGTTGTGCAGATCGGGTAGTGTCTCAGTTTGAAATTTCATCGATCTGCTTCTTGTAAGGTCCAAAGGCGAGAAACGCCCCGCCGACGTGATTGGCAACGCCATCCACGTCATGCGGATCGCCACCGGCGAGATCGAGGAAACCACCACGGATGACGGTAAGAACGCCGCTGCCGTGGCGCTGGGCCGGCTGGGCGGTAAGGCCCGGGCCAAGGGAATGACGGCCAAAAAGCGGTCGGAGATCGCCAAGAAGGCCGCCAAGTCGCGATGGTAAGCTACGCAAGGGAGGGGTTTAATGAGGACGCTGCGATCCGTGTTAGTATTTGTGAGCGGGGCAGGTTTTGGGATCGCTTGCATAATGGGATTCGACGCACGCCCCATAAATGCGGAACAGAGGGCTATACCTTTCTTAATAGCCGCGCTGCTGGCGCTGAATCTGCTTTACCTTTTCCTGACCAGACCGGAAAAGAAAAGGAATTGAGAAACCGGATCGACCCCAAAATTTCAAACTGATGCACTACCGAACACGCGACCCCTCTGCCGCTCATGACCGCCACCCTCACCCCCGGCACCCACCGCGCGACCTTCGCCATCGGAAACGAGCAAACCGCGCGGCGCGTGGTCGATTTGCTGAATGAGAGCTTTTTCGAGGGCCAGGCCGCGATCGCCGCGTTCGAGCGGCCCGACGGGCGCTGGGGCATCAGCGTGCATTTTGCCGAGCCGCCCGATCAGACGCTGGTCCGCGAACTCGTTGGCATTGCCGCCGGCGGCGAGGTCGCGCAGGGCATCGCGTTCGACGCGGTGGAAGCCAGAGATTGGGTCAGGGCCACGCTGGAGGAGCTGGTGCCGGTGTCCGCGGGACGCTTCATCGTGCATGGCCAGCACGACCGCTCGACCATTCCGCCCAACAAGCTCGGCATCGAGATCGAAGCGGCGCTGGCGTTCGGCACCGGCCATCACGGCACCACGCGCGGTTGCCTGCTGCTGCTGGATCAGGTGCTGAAGGCTTATCGTCCCCGGCGCGTGCTGGATGTGGGGACCGGCACCGGCGTGCTGGCGATCGCGGCGGCGAAGGCGCTGCGGGTCAAGGTGCTGGCCAGCGACATCGATCCGCTGTCGGTGCGGGTGGCGCGCGACAACGCCCGGCTCAATGATTCCCGGAATTGCGTGACGACGATCGAGGCCACCGGGTTCGCGGCGCCGCAATTCGCAAACCGCGGCCCGTTCGATCTGGTGCTGGCGAATATTCTGGCCAATCCGCTGCGGCAGATGGCAACCGAGATGGCCGGCCATCTGGCCCCATCGGCACTGGTTATTCTTTCGGGGTTGCTGCCGCATCAGGCCCAAAGCGTGATCGCGGCGTACCGCGTACGCGGGCTGGTTCTGCAGCGGCATCTCCAAATCGAGGGCTGGAGCAGTCTTCTGATGCGCAACGCGGGATAAAAGTCATTAATCCTGCGGTCGCTGTTCGCGGCGGGCGATGATGCCCTTATCTGCGCGCAGCGTCCTCTTCAAGCGCACCGCGACGAAACGATCCAGAACCTGAAGGATGACACCGCGCGGCTTGTTCTCGATGGCAGGAATCGGACCGCGGCGAACCTGCGGCGATACCTTCTCGGGCGATATCTTCTCAAACGTAAAGGCAGGCATTGTGTATCCCCTCATCGTTGAGTTGAAACACTTCTGGAAATTCTCCAGAACTCGTCAGATCAACTGCCCATGCCAGCAAATCATTCCATCCCGTCTAATGCAGATGGAGCTATTCAAGCATAATCTATGCCAAATTGAGGCGATTGGTGTTCGCATTGCGGACTTCTCCCCGCAAACCTAAGGTAGCCGGACGATGTACGAAGCCCATTTCCAGACCTTCGAGGAACCCGAGAGCGGCGTTGCGCTGACGGCGCGGCTATCGGCCTTTCGCGAGGAATTGGCGCGCCGGAAACTGACCGGATTCGTGATTCCCCGCGCCGACCAGCAGCAAAACGAATATGTCGCGCCGTCCGAAGAGCGGCTGGCCTGGCTGACCGGCTTTACCGGCTCGGCCGGCCTTGCCGTCGTGCTGACCCGGCAGGCTGCGGTATTCGTCGATGGCCGCTATACGCTGCAGGCGGCAAAACAGGTCGATGCCCATGCGTGGAGCATCGAGCCGCTGGTCGACCCCTCCCCGGAAAGCTGGCTGGCGAAGCATCTTGTCGCCGGCGACCGGCTCGGCTTCGATCCATGGCTGCACACTTCGGCGGCAGCCGAACGGCTGGCCGCGGTTTGCACCAAGGCAAAAGCGGAACTGATCGCGGTCGACAGCAACCCGCTGGATTCGGTGTGGACCGAACGCCCGGCGCCGCCGCTCGGCCCGGTCGCCATTCATGGCACGGAGTTTTCGGGCGAGACCGAGACCGACAAGCTGCGGCGTATCCGGCTTGAGATCGCAAGGCTCGGCGTCGATGCGCTGGTGCTGTCGGATTCGCATGCGGTGGCGTGGACCTTCAACATCCGCGGCGCCGACGTCTCGCATACGCCGCTGCCTTTGTCCTATGCGCTGGTGCCGAAGGACGGCCGCCCCACCGTGTTCATCGATCACCGCAAACTGTCCAACAGCGCCCGCGACCATCTCGAACAATCCGCCGATGTCGCCGAGCCGGACGCCCTGACGCCAAAGCTGCGCGAGCTTGCCCAGCACGGCGCCTCGATCGCGCTCGACAGCGCCACCGCCGCCGATGCCCTGAGCCGCCTGATCGTTGCCGCGGGCGGCAAGCCGGTGCGCGGCAGCGATCCGGTAAGCCTGCTCAAGGCCGTCAAGAACGCGACCGAGATCGCAGGCACCATCACCGCGCATCGGCGCGATGCGGTGGCGCTGGCGCGGTTCCTCGCCTGGGTCGACCGCGAAGCGCCCTCGGGCGCGCTGACGGAGATCGATGCCGTCGAGGCGCTGGA
>JGI24140J50213_10000325_pt1 | contig 22381 bp, 19 predicted proteins | sample BarGraIncu00222A_FD_50213 | JGI IMG/M metagenome (IMG submission 50213)
CGTGAAGAAACGCGTCAAATAAAAAAGTCGAGCCCGCAAGACGCCCGCACTTCTTTTTCAACGATGCAACTCGACTTCCNGGGTCAACTTGCGCTCCGTNNCGCGGACGCCGCCCGCTATGTCTCGCGTTGCCGGTGCGGATCGTACTTCGAAAGCACGTCTTTGAGGTAATCCCGGCTTTTCCATTCGGGCGGCGGCGGCTCGTACCCGGGTCGGGGAACGAACGGATTCGCCGCTACAGCCGCGGAAGCGCCCATCAGGTCTGGAATGTAGCGCGGGCAGTTTGGGAAGATCTCGCATTTGACGCGTACGACGACTTTCGCGCCATGGTGCCCGGCAAGCGTTTCCGCGCTGTCGTCGATCGTTGCCTTGCCTCGAATGCGCGTGCGAAACGTCTTGCCGTCGAGACGCACGAACAGCAGCCCGACGTTCGGGTTGCGGTGAATATTGCCGAGCGTGCGGTACATGTTGTTGCCGTCGTATTCGGGGAACTCAAGCGTGTCGAGCCCGGTGACCCGGACGAAGCCGGGATCGCCCGAACGCATGGAGCAATCGACATTGTCCTGATAGCTCGTCGCGATGAAAAAGAATCGGGCCTCTTCGATGAGCTTGCGGTCCTGCTCCCAGAACTCAAAGTGGAGGCGATGCTTCTCGAGAGCGTCGGCGACACGGCGGCCGTCGTAGCGGTCCTGTAGCTCACGCATGCCGTCGTGGTAGAAGGGGGCGCGGTCGATCGGGTCGGTCATGGAGGCCTCGGCGCTGACTTGCTGCATGCTTCATAGCAGACCGCTGTCCCAGGCGCGACGGGCCAGATGCTTCAGCACGCGGGGCAGGTTAGCCCAACGGGCCCGCGCAAAGCGCGGCTCGATGACAGGCTCCGGCGTAACCCGCCGCGGCAAAAAGAAGGACGGCAGGGGTACGCTGCGCTAACCCGCGCCTTGCCACGTGTTTCGCGACGTCACCCACAAATCCGCGGCATGGCCGAACAGATCGATCTCGTGTTCCTTGCTGGCGCCGAGTCGCCGCGCCACCGCTTGCGACGCGGTGTTTTCGCAATCGATGCAATGGACGATGCGATCGATCTCGAAACGCGCGAACGCCCAGTCGATCGAGGCACGCGCCGCTTCGACGGCGTAGCCCTTGCCGCGAAATTCGCGGGCAATGCCCCAGCCGACCTCGAAGCCGGGCCAGCCCGGTGGAAACCACGGCCCGACCCGCCCGACAAATTTGCCGGAGCTTTTTTCCTCGACCACGAACAAGCCGAAGCCATGCAGCGCCCAATGCCCTGACATGATCGCGGCATTCCGCCACCCGACAAACGCATCGGTGACGGGCTTGCCATCGGCGGTAATGAAGCGCCCCGAGGCGGGATCCGCCAGCATCGCCGTGTTGGGCGCGATATCAGATGCCTGCCACATCCGCAGCTTCAGACGTCCGGTCTCGATGACCGGGCCGCCGGGTTGCGCCAGACTGACGCCTGGCTTGAGGGGCAAGACCATCGCGAATTCCGTTCCTTCGGTTATCTGCACCGGGATTGTCTTGTCAGGTCGCGAAATCTTTGAAAGCCTGCCGCACCGACAAGACCCCGGCCGAACCCGATCAGCCGAGCGACACCTTGCCACCGGCGCCGGTCAAGGTCCACAAAGGGAGCCATCATCATGAAACGCCGGGATATTCTGAAGACAATGGCGATCGCGGGCTTGGCGGCAGGAGTAGACGGCATGGCGGCAAAGGCGGCGACCACGGCGCAGACATTTGTGCTGGTTCACGGCGCCTGGCATGGCGGATGGTGCTGGAGCCGGGTCGCGGACCGGCTGCGTAGCGCCGGCCACCTTGTGTTCACGCCGACGCAGACCGGGCTCGGCGAGCGCAAGCATTTGCTGTCGAAAGCCATCACGCTGGATACCTTCACCAGCGACATCGTCAATGTCATCGAGGCCGAGGAATTGTCTGATGTCATCCTGGTCGGGCATTCGTTCGGCGGCAACGCGATCAGCGGCACAGCCGACACGATACCCGGCAAGATTCGCCATCTGGTCTATCTGGATTCGCTGATGGTCGAGGGCGGCAAGGCGCCGTTCGACAACCTGCCGCCGGATGTCGTCGCCGCGCGCCGCAAGGCCGCGGAGGAAACCAGTGGCGGCCTGAGCCTGCCCGCGCCGCCGCCATCCGCCTTCGGCGTGTCCGAGACAAAAGATACCGAATGGGTCAAGCGCCGGCTGACGCCACATCCGTTCGGGACCTACACCAGCCCGCTCAATATCAAGGGGCCGGTCGGCAACAACCTGCCGCGCACCTACATCGCCTGCACCAACCCGGCCTACGCGGCGCTGCAGGCTTCGCGCAACTGGGTCAAGGCGCAGCAGGGATGGCGCTGGGCCGAAATCGCCACCGGCCACGACGCCATGGTGACGGCTCCCGACGAACTGACGCGGATGCTGATTAACGTTGCGAACGCGTAATGCGTAGGGCTACGCGCTAAGGGTTTAAAGTCGTCATTGCGAGGAGCGAAGCGACGAAGCAATCCATTCTTGTTTGTGGCTTGATGGATTGCTTCGCTTCGCTCGCAATGACGGCCAGAGTCTGCGGATCGCCGCTTGTCACAGCGGCGATGGCGCTGAATAATGCGGTTTAATATCTGACGGAGCTAACATGAGCTGGCTTCCCTCCAACGATCCCGTGCTCGGCGATCCGCAGTCGTGCGACGCGCTTGAACTGGTCATCGTACCGCGAACCCGCGACCTCGGCGATGGATTCGAGGTGCGCCGAGCGCTGCCGCACGGCAAGCGCCAGATGGTCGGCCCCTTCATCTTCTTCGATCATTTCGGGCCGGTGCAGTTTGTATCCGGCAAGGGCATGGACGTGCGGCCGCATCCGCATATCGGCCTTGCCACCGTCACCTATCTGTTCGACGGCAGCATCATGCACCGCGACAGCGAGGGCAATATCCAGGAAATCCAGCCCGGCGCCATGAACCTGATGACGGCGGGGCGCGGCATCGCGCATTCCGAGCGGACTCCGGACGTGCAGCGCCGCGACGGCCAGAAGATGCTCGGCCTGCAAAGCTGGATCGCGCTTCCGGCCGCATCCGAGGAAATCGCGCCGTCGTTTCAGCACTACGCCGCCGCCGACCTGCCCACCGTGGACGACGGCGGCTTCACCGCGCGCGTGATTGCCGGCAGTTCATTCGGTGTAGCGTCGCCGGTGACGATGGTGTCGCCGTGGTTCTACACCGAGGTGACCGCGAGAGAGGGCATCAGCGTGCCGCTCGATCCCGATCATGAAGAGCGCGCGATCTATGTGATCGACGGCGAGATCGAGATCGCGGGCGCACGCTATCAGGGACCGCGGCTGTTGATCTTCCGGCCCGGCGATCGCATTACGGTGAAGACGTTGAGCCCGACGCGAATGATGTTTCTCGGCGGCGATGCGCTGGAAGGCCCGCGTCATATCTGGTGGAATTTCGTTTCCTCCAGCAAGGAGCGGATCGAGCAGGCCAAGCAGGACTGGAAGACCGGCCGCTTCGCCCATGTCCCCAACGAGCATGAGTTCATTCCGCTGCCGGAATGAACCATTCCTTCCTTCTTTACCCCTGTGTGAGATCGCGCCGCCTTTGAAAGTGTTGCCGATGACCACGATGCTCGCCAGCGACCTGCCCTTGCCACGGATCGGGCGCGGCAAGGTCCGCGATATCTACGCCGTCGGCGAGCATCGGGTGTTGCTGCTGACCACCGACCGCATCAGCGCCTTCGACGTGGTGATGACCGAGACGATCCCGATGAAGGGCGCGGTGCTGACCCAGATCTCAGCGTGGTGGTTCGATCGGCTTGAGGGCGTGGTGCCGCATCACATGATCAGCGCCGACGCCGACATCATCATCGGCGAAGTGCCGGTCCTGAAAGCCCATCGCGCCTCGCTCGCCGGACGAGCGATGCTGTGCCGGCGCACCACGGTGTTTCCGATCGAATGCGTGATCCGCGGCTATCTTTCGGGCTCGGCGTGGAAGGAATATGCAGCGCAGGGCACGCTGGCCGGTGAGAGGCTGACGCCCGGCCTCGTCGAAAGCGCCAAACTCGAGCCCGCCGTCTTCAGCCCGGCGACCAAGGCCGAAACCGGCCACGACGAGAACATCACGGTGGCACGGATGCGCGAGATTGTCGGCGATGAGGTGGCCGATACGCTGGAGCGCATGGCCCGCGCCGTCTATTCACTCGGCGAAAACACCAGCCGCGGCCAGGGCATCATCATCGCCGACACCAAATTCGAATTCGGCAGGGATCGCGACGGGCGCATTATCCTGATCGACGAGGTGATGACCCCCGACAGTTCGCGGTTCTGGGCGGCGGACGCGTATCAGCCCGGCCGGCCGCAGCCCAGTTTCGACAAGCAGCCGCTGCGGGATTATCTCGATGCCGAACGCCGCGCCGGCCGCTGGAACGGCGAAGCCCCGCCGCCCGCTTTGCCCGCCCAAGTCGTCGACGCCACCAGCAGGCGCTATCTCGACGCCTACCGCCGCGTCACCGGCGCCGAGTTGAAGATCCAAGGAACAGGTTAAGGAGCCGCCTGATGACGCTGACGGTCCGGGAAATGACGCGCACCGAAGTCGACCTCATCATCGACTACTTTTTGAACGCCACGCCGGAATATCTGGAAACCCTGGGCGTCGATCCGACGCGCTTTCCTCCGACGCAAGTCTGGCGCGACCGGCTGCACCGCGAAGGTGAATTGCCCTTCGACCAGCGAAGCGTGGTGGCCGTGATCTGGCTATCCGACGACCGGCCGGTCGGCTTTTCGACCTCCGACAAGATCCGTTACGGCGAACAGGCCAACATGCATCTGCATGTCACCGAGCCCGGGCGCAGGCATCAGGGTGTCGGCGTCGAATGCGTGCGGCGCACCGTTGACTTCTATTTCGAGCATTTGAAACTGAAGCGGCTGTTCTGCGAGCCGAACGCCTTCAACGTGGCGCCGAACCGCACCCTGCAAAAGGCCGGCTTCAAATATCTCAAGACCCACATGACCGTCCCCAGCGCGCTCAATTTCCATCAGGCCGTCACCCGCTGGGTGATCGAACGATAAGGTAAAAATAACTCGCGGGAGCAAACCATGACCGACGCCGATACCGTCCTTGTCGAACGCGATGGGCCGGTGACCATCGTCTCCATCAATCGTCCGCATTGCCGCAACGCCGTCGATGGCGCGACGGCGCGCAGATTGTTCGATGTGTTTCGCGCCTTCGATGCCGATGCCGAGGCGTCGGTTGCGGTGTTTACCGGCACCGGCGGCTATTTCTGCGCCGGCGCCGACCTCAAGGCGGTGGCATCGGGCGATCCCAACAAGAAACGCGAGATCGGCGGCCACGATTCGATCGCGCCGATGGGACCGAGCCGGCTGCGGCTGTCGAAACCGGTGATAGCGGCGGTCGAGGGCTTCGCCGTGGCCGGCGGCATGGAACTGGCGTTGTGGGCCGACATGCGCGTCGTCGCCGAGGACGCCACCTTCGGCATCTTCTGCCGTCGCTTCGGTGTGCCGCTGATCGATCTCGGCACCATCCGGCTGCCGCGCTTGATCGGTCATTCCCAGGCGATCGATCTCATCCTGACCGGCCGCCCGGTCGGCGGCCCCGAAGCGCTGCGGATGGGCCTTGCCAACCGTCTGGTGCGCAGGGGCGAAGCCCGCGCCCAGGCGATTGAGCTCGCCAGGGACATCGCGCGCTTCCCGCAAACCTGCCTGCGTGCCGACCGGCTGTCGGCGCTGCGGCAGTGGGACCTCGAAGAGGAAGACGCTATCTCCAACGAAATGCGCGGCGGACTTCAGGTCATTGCGTCCGGCGAAACGCTGTCCGGTGCTGCGCGCTTTGCATCCGGCGCCGGCCGTCACGGCGCCTTCGGCGCGGATAGCCCGAAGGGCTAGCTGATCGCAGCGTTAAGGATTGTCGCCCTCGCCGCGTTCTGGCGGCGCGGGTTCCACGCTCCGCGCTGTCACAAAAAACCTGTTGTCCTGACGTGCTGGCGTCGTCTACCACTAACCATTGTGCCAGGGACAAATTCGCGCGTGACCACTCAGTCTGTCAGACTCAGTCCGAATCTGCGCGCCGTGCTGAATGACGTTCTGGGTGGCGCCGCCGCCAGTGTCCTGAACATCACGTTCGGATTGTCCTACGCGCTGTTGATCTTTGCGGGCCCGCTGGCGCCCTATCTGTCCTACGGCGTCGCCGCAACCTTCATTTCATCCACCGTTCTTGCCACCATCATCGCGGTCGGAAGCTCGCTGCCGTTCGCGATCGGAGGCCCGGAAAGCTCCACCGCGGCGATGACCGGGATATTGGCGTCGTCACTGGTCGAACGAATGGCCATCACCGATCCGAGCGCACCGCTGCTGGCGCCGGTGCTGATCACGCTTGGCCTTTCAACCATCGCCACCGGTCTCGTGCTGTGCGGCTTCGGGATGACACGGATGGGCCGCGCGATCCGCTACGTGCCTTACCCGGTGGTCGGCGGATTTCTCGGCGCGACCGGCTGTCTGATCGTTTTTGGCGCGATCCGCGTCATCACCGGATTCCGTTTCCAGTTTGCCACCCTCGACCGGTTCGCAAACCCCCTGACGTTGTACGAACTGGCGGCGGCCTGCGCGATGGCCATCGCGCTTTACCTGACCTGGCACCGTTCCCGAAGCTCGTTTGGATTGCCGGCCATTCTGATTGGCGGCATCATCGCCGCGCATATCGCGTTCTGGCTGGCCGGCATCTCCCTGGGGGAGGCGCAGGCTTCGGGCTGGACCTTTCAGCCGCCACCCGACGTCTCTTTCATGTTGCCCTGGAGCGCGCAGGAATTCAGCCGCTACCCCTGGTACACCTTGCCGGATCTTGCCGGCAACCTGATCGCCGTCATCTTCGTCACCGCGTCGTGCACGCTGTTCAACACCGCGGGCATCGAAGTCGCCTCGCATCGCGAAGCCGACCTCGAGCGGGAGCTCAACGTCACCGGCATCGCCAATATCCTGTCGGGCGCGCTCGGCGGCTATACCGGGTGCATTTCCGTCAGCCGTTCGGTGCTTAACCTCAGTAGCGGCGGAACCGATCGGCTTTCCGGCCTGACCGTTGCGGCGATCTCGGTGCTAATGCTGGCGGTGGCGCCGATGCTGCTCGGCTATATGCCGAAATTCGTTCTCGGCGGCTTGCTGATCTATCTCGGAGCGGATCAGCTCTATCGATGGATCATCCAGTCGCGGCGGCGGCTGTCGTCGGTCGAATATCTGTCGCTGCTGGCCATCATCGTCATCATCGTGCAATGGGGCTTCATCGCCGGCATCCTGATCGGCGTCGTGATCGGCTGCGCGACCTTCGCGTTGAGCGCGTCGCGAATCGATTCCATCAAATACAGTTTCGACGGCTCGGAATATCGCAGCTCGCTGGATCGCTCGCGCGACGATCTGGCGGTGCTGGCAACCCATGGCGGCAAGATCCAGGGCCTGAACCTGCAGAGCTACCTGTTCTTCGGCTCGGCCAACCGGCTCTACCAGCACGTCAAGACGCTGCTGCAGCACAGCCCGGAGTGCCGGTTTCTGATATTCGACTTCAAGCTCGTCACCGGAATCGATTCCTCGGCGGCATACAGTTTCGCCCAGATCAAGCGCACCGCCCAGGACCGGGGCATCAGTCTGGTGCTGGTGCATCTTCCGCCTGCGGCCGAGAAGGTCCTGCGATCGAGCGAGTTCATCTCGGAGGAGGTGCGGGTCGTCGCCGAACTGGATCACGCGCTCGAATGGTGCGAGCACGAAATCATCACGCAGCATCAGGAGCGCGCGCAGGAAGAGGCCAGCCTGCGCGGCTGGTTCATCCAGATTTTCGGGACCGAGCATGACGCCGACGAATTGATCCGTCGCTGCCAGCGCATCGAGGTCGACGCCGGCGAGGTCATCGTCAGCACCGGCGATGCCGCCGATTCGATGCATTTCATTCTGGACGGGCGCGTCGGAGTGAAGATCGACGCCGGCGAGGGCCGCACCACGCGGGTGCGAAGCCTCGGCCGCTATACCACCATCGGCGAGATGGGCCTCGTCTCGCATGCGACGCGCAGCGCAACGATCGAGGCGGAAGTGGCGAGCATTCTCTACGTGCTGAGCGCCGATCAGTTCGAGGCCATCAAGGCCGACGATCCCGCGCTCGGGCAGAAGCTTCTGACCTATTTCGTCTCAGTGATGGCCGAGCGTTTGAGTTTCGCCAACCGCACGATCGCGGTGCTGCGGAGGTAGTTGTTGTCGTCCGTGGGAGCGCCGAACGTAAAGCGATCCGTCGGGTGGCCCAGCGCCTCAAGCACCATCTCTACCAGTCGCATTCACGGCCAAATCTTCGCGTTCCGTGGCATCTAATTTCCGCTCTTAGGCACTTTTTGCCCGCGACACAACAAGATCGTCGCTCACGTCCAATACAATTTCCGCATGCGTAAAATTGCGGAAGCTACCGATAGCGGCCGGACGCCCAAGCAGATAGCCCTGCACCTCATCACACAGTTCGTCCTGCAGGAATTGAAGCTCGGCGTCGGTCTCTACTCCTTCCGCCAACACCGGCAAACCAAGCCCACGCCCGAGACCCAGCACTGCACGGACAATGGCCGCGGCCTGATCGTTGCAATTGACTGACTTGATGAACGAGCCGTCGATCTTGATCTTGTCGAACGGAAACGCGCGCAGGTTTGAGAGCGAGGAATAGCCGGTGCCGAAATCGTCCATGGCGATGCGAATACCGAGCGCTTTGATCAGCCGCAAAGTGGCCAGCGCACGGCTGAAGTCGCGAACAAGCGCCGTCTCGGTGATCTCAATCTCCAGACGGCGGGGCGGCAGACCAGTTTCCAGCAGTATCTGGTGCAATTCCTTCACAAAGTTAGCATTATAGAGTTGCACGGCCGAGACGTTAACAGCGACGGTTAGCGGCCGCGGCCATGTTGCGGCCTCGCGGCAGGCTGTCTTCAGCACCCAGTCCCCGATCTCCAGGATCGCGCCCGTCTCCTCGGCAATCGGAATAAAATCTGCAGGAGAAATATCACCGCGTATCGGATGCTTCCAGCGCAGCAGCGCTTCGAAGCCGGTGACGGTTCCGCTCTGGATTTCCTTCTGGGGTTGATACACCAGCCGCAACTCGTCGCGCGCAATCGCGAGACGCAGATCATGTTCCAGCATCCGGCGTTCGCGTACCTCAGCGCCCATCCTTGCTTCGAAGAAACGATAAGTATTGCGGCCTTCGGTTTTGGCACGGTAGAGGGCAGTGTCGGCGTGGGTGAGAAGCGCCCGACGGTCCGTCGCATCGTCAGGATAGAGCGCAATGCCGATACTCGTCGAGATGCTGTTGGTCTCCGGCGTATCGCTTGTCGTGCGCAGCGCTTCCAGAATGGCTTCGGCAAGCCGGCTTGCCGCGGCGGGATTGGCAACTCCGGGCATCAGAACGGCGAACTCGTCGCCCCCCAGACGCGCCATCATCTGACGCTCGTCGAGCACTGCGGTAACGCGTGAAGCCACGGTCTGAAGCACTGTGTCCCCCGCGGCGTGACCGAACAGGTCGTTGACTTCCTTAAACCGGTCGAGGTCGAGGCAGAGCACAGCAAGACTTTCGCCCTTGGCCAGGGCGGCGATTTCCTGGTCGATCCGCCCGTTGAAATGGCTACGATTGGGCAGCGATGTCAGCGCGTCGTGATGTGCGAGATAGTGGATATGCTGCTCTGCCTCTTTGCGCGCTTGCAGATCGCGAACAGCGACGACGTGATGGGGCCGTCCGGCAAAAACGATCGGCCGCAGGATCAACTCGACAGGGGTTATCGAGCCGTCGAGATGGTGCACATCCGTTTCAACCGGCAGGTTGGAGCTGGACAGCAGTCTGGCGCGCGCAACCTTGTCGGGAAAACAGCTTTCGAGCCTTGCACCAACCAGATTGGAAGCGGATAGGCCGGTCAGGGTAGCGAAACTTGTGTTGACGGAAACGATCGCTTCGCCGTCACAAACGAGAAGCCCCTCCACGGACGCATTGGCGAGATCGCGCATCCGGTCGACTTCAAGTTCTGAGCGGCGGCGGTCGCGGATATCAAGTACAACGCCTGCCAGTGCCAGCCCGATAATGGCGAAGCTCGCAAGCGCCACGCCCACTGCAAGCCATCCGGCAGGCAGCGCCGATTGCGAAATCTCGATGGTGGGATCGGGAATGATCGACACTGCGGCCATGGCGGTGAAGTGATGGCTGCAGATCGCAAGCGTCAACAGCACGGCGCCGCCGATCTTCCATTTTTCTTCCTTGCTATGAAGACCAACGGGAAGCGCGGCTGCGCCGATTACCGCGCCAAGCACGATCGAGGCCACGACAAGCGTGGGATCCCACAGGACGATGCCTGCGATTTCAAACGCCGCCATGCCGGTGTAGTGCATTGCGGCAATGCCGCCCGCAACGATGGCGCCGCCGATCCATGGTCCGTGGCGCCAGTTCGGAATGAGCGATACCGCGAGCCCTGCGGCGGTCAGCAGGATGGCCGCGGCCAGCGACAGGATGGTTAATATGATATTGTAGCCACTCGGAATTCCCGGCGTGAACGCAAGCATCGCAACGAAGTGCGTTGCCCAGATGCCGAAACCGGTGGATATCGCCGATACGGCGAGCCAGACGCCCCGCATTTGGCTGCTCGATATGCGCGCATGATGAAGCAGATTAATCGCTGCGAATGACGCCAGGGTGCAGATCACGGCCGCGAGGCCGACAAGCCTCAAATCGTGGGCGTATGCGATGCAATTGTAAATTTTGAACATGTTGCAATTCCGCAACGGCGGGAGGCCGAGATTGCGGAAAGGTATAACGGTAATAGTGTAAGAAGCAGTAAATTGATCCGGCGCCGCCGATAAGCAACGGCGTGAACAAATCCGCCAAGGTAGCGCAAGAAGAAAGTCGTCGATGCCCGGCGACGCAGATAAGTTTACGCAATCTGCGCAATCTTAATCGCTTTGGCCGGGCATGACGAACCTGCAGGTTGCCGATTTCTCGCGGCCGGAGTTAATGGAAACTAAAAACGCCTTAAATCCCCGCCATCATCACATATTTGATTTCGACATATTCTTCCATGCCGTGATGCGAGCCTTCGCGGCCGAGGCCGCTTTCCTTGACGCCGCCGAACGGCGCCACCTCGGTGGTGATCAGCCCGGTGTTGACCCCGACCATGCCGGACTCAAGTGCTTCGGCCACCCGCCAAACCCTTCCGAGATCGCGCGAATAGAAATACGAGGCGAGACCGAACGGTGAATTGTTGCACATCGCGATCACCTCGGCCTCGTCCTTGAACCGGAACACCGGCGCCAGCGGCCCGAAGGTCTCCTCCTGCGACACCAGCGCATCGGGAGCGACGTTCGCGAGCACGGTCGGCTCGAAGAAGGTGCCGCCGAGCGCGTGGCGCTTGCCGCCGGTGACGATCTTGGCGCCGTGCTTGACCGCATCGGCGATGTGCTTTTCGACCTTGTCGACCGCCTCCATGTTGATCAGCGGACCCTGCGTCACGCCGGCTTCGGTGCCGTCGCCGATTTTCATCGCGGCGACTTTCTTCGAGAGCTTCTCGACGAACTGATCGTAGATCTTGTCCTGGGCGTAGAGGCGGTTGGCGCAGACGCAGGTCTGGCCCATGTTGCGGTATTTCGAGACCATGGCGCCGTCCACCGCGGCATCGATATCGGCGTCGTCGAACACCACAAACGGGGCGTTGCCGCCGAGNTCGAGCCCGAGCTTCTTCACCCCGGCCGCGGCCTGNCGGAACAGGATTTTTCCGACCTCGGTCGANCCGGTGAAGCCGACAAAGCGCACGGCGGGATGTTCGCACAGCACCTTGCCGATTTCCGAGGATTTGCCGGTGAGGATGTTGAACACACCCTTGGGCACGCCGGCCTTCTCCGCCAGCGCCACCAGCGCCAGCGCGGTAAGCGGCGTCTCGTTGGCGGGCTTCAGGACGACGGTGCAGCCAGCGGCCAGCGCCGGCGAGACCTTGCGGGTGATCATCGAGCACGGAAAATTCCATGGCGTGATCGCGCCGCAGACGCCGATCGGCTGACGGATCGCCAGCAGCCTTGCGTCAGGCCGCTGCGTTGGAATCGTCTCGCCATAGACCCTTCTTGCCTCCTCGGCGAAGAATTCGACATAGGCGCCGCCGATATCGATTTCGCCCAGCGCTTCCGTCAGCGGCTTGCCCTGCTCGGAGGTGAGGATCAGCGCGAGATCTTCGCGGTTGGCGATGATCAGGTCGAACCATTTGCGCAGGATGTTGGAGCGTTGCTTGGCGGTGAGCTTGGCCCAGGCCGGAAACGCACGCTCGGCGGCTTCCACGGCCTGGGTTGCTTCCGCGGTGCTCATGACCGGCACTTTTGCAAGCTCGACGCCGTTGACCGGATTGGTCACGGGTTTGGCAGGGGTGCCGACCCAGGCGCCGTCGATGTAGCAACGGTCGCGTAACAACGAAGCATCCTTGAGACGTTCGCGAAGCGATGGCGCGGAGGTTTGCGAAGTGCGTGCGGTGGCAGTCGGGGACATGGCGTTACTCCTCGGATTTTCTTGAGGTGTTGCTTCGGATATTTCTCGGATATTCCTGGCCTCGGATATTCCTGGCCTCAAGCCCAAATATTGGGGTTAAGTATAGGCCCAAACAGACCGCAATGCATCGACTGCGAGCGATCCGCCCACGGCGATTTCAAGGTAAATCCAGATGCCGCCAGAGGTTCCCGTCCGCATCCAACACGTCTGCGGGAGAGCGTCAGGCCGCGCCGCTCATATAGGTTTCGCGGCGGCCGATCATGCGTTCCGCCGCGGCCTTGGCGTCCGCCCTGGAAGAACTCGCACAGGTGCGATATTCGAGGTCCGGAATTTCGGCGGGTTCGCGCCTCGCGAACCATGATTTTGATGACACCGACAGCATCGAGAGCGCCTGGGCAACGTTATCGACCGCGCCGAACGAGTGCAGTGCGCCGCTTCCGGCAAAACGGACCTCATAAAGGCCGGGGCTGATCGGCGCTTCGATATTTTCACCGCGCGCGGCCCGGGGATACCGTTTCCATTCGCTCCAGGTGGAAATCATTTGTCACGCCTTCCGCTATCTTGCACTGCGATCATTTACCTTAAAGTGTCCGGTTCAGAACAGGGTTTTCGCTGCAATCGGAATACCTTAACACAAAAATCACGGCCGCCTATCGGTGCCCGATCACAATACCGCTTACATCGAGAAGGGTCACTGACCCTGAGGGCCAATTCACCGCAAATTATGGCGGGTGTTGCCGTTCCTTCGCCGGAATTCCGCTAGCCGCCAGCGATCACGAGCGCGCGACCGTCGCGCATCGGCCCGCCGGCCAAGCTTGCGGGCGGCCGCGACCGGGAGGAAGATCGCGAACTTCAAAAAAATAAACCAGGAGGTGACCCCATGCAGAGCAAAGCTCAGATCGATCAGGTGCTGCGCCAGAAAACCGAGGCCAAGGAGATTCCCGGCGTGGTCGCAATGGCCGCGACGGCCAAGGAGGTGATCTATCAGGGCGCGTACGGCAAACGCGACCTGTCCAAGGACGACGCCATGACGGTCGACAGCGTGTTCTGGATCGCCTCGATGACAAAGGCGATTACGTCAGCCGCCGGCATGCAGCTGGTCGAGCAGGGCAAGCTCTCGCTCGATGAGCCGATCGGCAAGGTGCTGCCGGATCTCGCCGCACCCCAGGTGCTCGAAGGCTTCGATGCCAACGGCGAGCCAAAACTTCGGCCTGCGAAGAAGCCGATCACGCTGCGCCATCTCATGACCCACACCGCGGGCTTTGCCTACGACATGTGGAACGGCGACATGGTGAAATATCTGGAAAAGACCGGCACGCCCGGCGTCATCTCCTGCGCCAACGCCGCCTTGAAGACCCCGATCATGACCGACCCGGGCACGCGCTGGGAATACGGCACCAATATCGATTTCGTCGGCAAGGCGGTGGAAGCTGCCAGCGGCCAGAAGCTCGACGCCTATCTGCGCGACCACATGTTTGCGCCNCTCGGCATGACCGACACCGGCTTCAAGATCGGCGAGGCGCAGCGCAAGCGGCTGGTCGGCATGCATTCGCGTGGCGAGGATGGATCGCTGGCGCCGATCCCGTTCGAACTCGAGCAGAACCCGGAATTTCACATGGGTGGCGGCGGCCTCTACGGCACCGCGGCCGACTACATCAAATTCACCCAGATGATCCTCAACAAGGGTCGCGGCAATGGCAACCAGGTGCTGAAGGCCGAGACCGTCGCGACGATGGCACAGAACCACATCGGTGAACTCAACATGACCGGGATGACCTCGGCGGTCGCGTTTGCGACCAACGATGTCGATCTCTATCCCGACATGGCGAAGAAATGGGGGCTCAGCTTCCTGATCAACACCGCCAAGACCCCGGAAGGCCGCAGCCCCGGCAGCCTCGCCTGGGCGGGCCTTGCCAACACCTATTACTGGATTGACCCCTCGCGCGACATCGCCGGCGTGATCCTGATGCAGGTGCTGCCATTCGCTGACAAGAAGTGCCTTGAAGCGTTCGCGGGCTTCGAGCGCGGCGTCTATGCCGGGCTCGATGCGGGCCAGAAGGCGGCGTAATTGCTCTTTTCCCTCTCCCCGCCCTTGCGGGGAGAGGGAGGAGACGCAAGCGACGTGCTGATGCACGCATACAATAGACGTGTCGATCATCTGGACGGCGGCGTCATCGGCACTTGCCAGTGCATCCATGATCCGCTCCTCGACGCCAGCGAACGAAGCGGTTGTAGCAAGTGGTATACGGACCGAACGCCTGAGGCAGGTCGCGCCATGGGGCCCGGATCGCAAGACCCAGAAGAGAGGACACGGCGGTCATTCACCCCTGGAACACCACGCGGCTTGTTCGGCAGGAACGGCTTGATGGCCGACCACTCAAGATCCGTGAGTTCGTAGCGCATCATTCGAGGCTCCATTGGGAGCTTGAATCACGCGCGGGGCAGTATCATCAACCCGCCGCGTCGTCATGATAGATACCAATAGCCTGACCTTACTTCCGCTTTCGCGGAGCTACACATAGCCGCATATGCTGTTGGACGCCTCTCGGTCGAAACGACCCAAAGCGACAATTATATGCTAGTCTCGCGAGCCATCAAACGGACGGCGAGTGATAGCAATGCTGGAAACGGACAAGGTGTTCGCTGGCTCGATTCCGGAAAACTACGACGGCTATATGGTGCCGTTGATTTTCCAGCCGTTCGCCGCAGATCTTGCACAACGAGCAGCGTCCTTCTCGCCAAGCGCCGTTTTGGAAACCGCCGCGGGCACCGGGGTTGTCACCCGCGCATTGGCGCCAAAACTGTCCGCCGGTGCAAGCTATATCGTAACCGACCTCAACCAGCCGATGCTCGACTACGCCGCTTCGCGACAAGCTCCAGACAGTCGCATCAAATGGCGACAAGCGGATGCTCTGGCTCTACCGTTTGAAAATGCGGCCTTCGATCTCATTTGTTGTCAGTTTGGCGCGATGTTCTTTCCCGACCGCTCATCTGCCTACCGCGAAGCAAAGCGAGTCCTGAAGCCCGGAGGACATCTTTTGTTCAGTGTGTGGGATCGCATCGAGGAGAATGTATTTGCGGATGATGTGACGAATGCCCTCGCAAAGATTTTTCCGAACGATCCGCCGCGCTTTCTGGCACGCACGCCGCACGGCTACCACGATACGGCACTGATCCGCAGAGAGCTCGAGGACGCAGGCTTCTCCCGCGTGGTGATCGAGACGAGGGCCGAACAAAGCCGTGCATCCTCGCCGCGACTTCCGGCCGTTGCTTATTGTCAGGGAACTCTTCTTCGCAACGAAATCGAGGCCAGAGACCCGGGAAAACTGGAAGCTGCAACCGACTACGCCGCATCCGCGATTGCACACAGACATGGCAGCGGCGAGGTTGCTGCTAAAATTCAAGCACACGTGATCGTGGCTGTGGTCTAAGTGTTGGAACAGCCCGTTCCGGCACTTCGCGACATTCCCATGCTACGCAGCAATTGGGTCGCTTTCGGAGTGAAGCGGACATGGACCGAATTTATGAGTGCGCACCTAGCCCAGCGGACCTGATGTCTTTATCGGCGTGCACTTGCCGAACAGGCTCAACGCCGCGCTGAGCCCGGGGACGCTGAAGAGGAATCCATTCGGCCGGTATTTGATCCGGACCTTTTCGATATCGAACATGGCAAGGCTCATGAACGCATTCAGCCGCAGCACCTGATTGCTTGCCCGGGTCTGGAAAACGTCGAAAGTCTTTTGCTCGAATCTGGTCTTTTGCGCCGGATCGACCGCGCTGCCCGAGGCCCATTGCTGCACCGGCGTCATGGCCTGGTGGGTGATTTCGAAGCACGTCTCGATGGTCAAGACTTGATGCTTGGCGCTGTACCAATCCACGGTGAGGGTCTTCCTGGTTCTTGGATCGGTCAGAACGACTTTCGAGTCGTTTTTCTTCTTGCCGTTTTCATCTTTGGCGTTTCGGTCGAAGGATGGCATCTGCTGCTCGCAATCGAAGCCGTAGGCGTTGAGCAGCGACATGTCGATTTCGTCCGACGAAGGCATGCCGTCGGGCGTCGGATTGCGCGTGAGGTCGCTGGCCAGGTCGATATAAAGCTCCGCCTTGCGCGCCAGCAGATTGTAGTTCTGGCTCAGCTCGGCATAGGCTTTGGTATAGGCCTTCTAGATCTCATGCGCATGAGCCGTCTCGTAGCCGTTGGCTTCGGCGTCGGTGCCCGCGACGATGGCGTTGTGGTAGTCGGCAATCAGCTGCTTCTGCAAACTGAGGGGTGCGGCNAATGCACTCGATGTTTCGGCGAATGTTTGCGTCGCCGCTGTCAGGTCGGCCTGAGCCTGCGCGGCCACTTTGTTCTCGTAGGCCGACAGGTTCTGAAAATAAGCGCCGATCAAGGTCCCGAATACGCTCAGTACGGTCAGACCCTTGAGGAACGAGTACTCGCCTTCCGCCCGGACAAGGGCGGGTTTGATCCGCTGCCAGAATCCTCCGCCGGACGGCGCGTCCGGGCCTCCGTCGGCATTCGGCATGTTCGCACCCGCAATTCGCGCAACATGAAACCTGGCAATCTTAGCCGGGATTCCCCCGGATGACTCCCAAAGCGGCGTGAATATTTGCGATTTTTCGAGCTTCCCGCAGTGCCGACGCGAGGTGTGAACGCCTATTCGGTCCCTTGGGCAGGAAGCACAGCCATCGACGACTCCGGCTCCCGTTATTCCGGATCGTGCCTTAAACCGGCAGCCCGTTGTTTTCAGCCAGTTCCTTCAGCGAGGTCTGCGGCCGGGCGCCGATGTGCTGGATGATTTCAGCCGCCGCCAGCGCGCCGAGCCGCCCGGCGTTTTCGTATCCGGCGCTGCGCACCAGCCCGAACAGGAATCCGGCCGCGAACAGATCGCCGGCGCCGGTGCTATCGACCATCTTTTCAATCGGAAATGCCGGCACTGCGACAACGCCGTCCGCCGAGACCACCACGCACCCCTTCTCGCTGCGGGTGACGACGCCGAGTTTGGTATCCTTGCGCAATTGGGCGAGCGCGGTGTCGAAATCCGAGGTCTGGTACAGCGAATGCAGTTCAGCCTCGTTGGCGAAGATCAGGTCGACGGTGCCCTTTCGCATCAAATCGAGGAATTCGCCGCGATAGCGATCCACGCAAAACGAATCCGACAGCGTCAGCGCCACCCGGCGGCCCTCGTCATGCGCGATGGTCGATGCCTTCACAAAGGCTTCCTTGGCGCTTTTGGGGTCCCACAGATAGCCTTCGAGATAGACGATCGCCGAGGCTGCGACCTGCGCGGCATCGATATCGTCCGGCGTCAGTTCCTGCGCCGCGCCGAGATAGGTATTCATGGTGCGTTCGCCGTCCGGCGTCACCAGAATGTAGGAACAGCCGGTGGCGGGGCCTTGCGGCGCCGGCCTGGTCTCGAACGCGACCCCTGCGGCGCGGATGTCATGGGCGTACAAGCCGCCGATCTGGTCGTCCCTGATCTTGCCGACATAGGCCGCCCGCGCGCCAAAACTGGCGATCCCGACAATGGTGTTGGCGGCCGAGCCGCCGGACATCTCCACCGCTGGCCCCATGTCCCGGTAGATCGACACGGCTCGGGCCTCGTCGATTAGCGCCATGCCGCCTTTGGTCATGCCGTGGGTGCTAAGAAAGCTCTCGTCGGTCTGCACCAGCACATCGAAAATCGCGTTGCCAATCCCGAGAACGTCATATTTCGCTGAAGTCATCCAAGAGTCCTGTTGCGGCATTGCGCTGGTGCGGAAAATCCGCTCCAAACCGGTTGAAGAGGGTGCAGCGGCCTATCACGATCGACATCGTGCCGCAACGGAGTGCGAATGTTGGAGCCGGGACACTAGTGCCGGTAAGCGACACTGTTATAGAAGCCCCATGATCCGCTCCTTCCTGACCGTCTCCACCGGAACACTCGCCTCGCGGCTGCTCGGATTCGCGCGCGATTCGATGATCGCCGCACTGCTGGGCGCGGGCCCCGTGGCGGATGCGTTCCTGGTGGCGTTTCAACTGGTCAATGTCATACGAAGGCTGTTGAGCGAGGGCGCGCTGAACGCAGCCCTGGTGCCGGCGTGGCTGCGTGTGCGCGAGGCCGATGGCGCCCATGCTGCCGCCGCGTTCGCAGGCCGCGTCCTCGGCACCGTCAGCGCAACCCTGCTGATGGCGGCCGCATTGCTCGGCCTGTTGATGCCGCTGGTCGTGACCGCTCTCGCGCCGGGATTTGCCGGGCACGAGACCCTACAGCTCGCCGTCATCGACGCCCGCCTGATGCTGCCCTATCTCGCCTTCGCCGGGCCGGTGACGGTGATGATGGCGCTGTTGAACGCACAAGCGCGCTTCGCGCTGACCGCGTTCTCGCCGCTTCTGTTCAACACCGCGCTGATCGCTGTCATGATCGTCCTGCTCGGCTGGCGGCAGGATGCAGCTTTTGCCGCGCAGACGATCGCGGCCACGGTCGGGATCGCCGGGCTGCTGCAATTGCTGATCCTGGTCGGGCGCCGTGGCGGCGATAATACCGCAACACCACTGCGGATTTCGTTCGACGCGCCGATGCGTGGCTTTCTCGGCAAGGCGATCCCGGGCATGATCGCAAGCTCAGGGCCGCAAGGGCTGGTCGTCGCCGGCGCCATCATCGCCTCGTCATCGCCATCGGCGGTGTCGTGGCTGTATTTCGCCAACCGCCTGATCGAACTGCCGCTCGGCATTGTCGGCGTCGCCATGGGCACCGTGCTGGTGCCCGAGCTGACGCGCGCGCTACGCAACGACGATCGGATTGCCGCCGCACACGCCGAGTCGCGCGGCCTCGAGCTCGCGGTCGGACTGGCCTTGCCGGCGACGCTGGGATTGATCGTGCTCAGTGAACCCGTGGTGCGGATGTTGTTCGAACATGGGCTGTTTACCGCGGCCGACACTGTCGGCACCGCGCATGCGCTGATGCTGCTCGCGCTCGCTTTGCCCGCCCATGTGCTGGTCAAGGCGCTGTCGCCGGCATTTTTCGCCCGCGGCGATACGTTGACGCCGCTGATGGCAACGCTTGGGGGATTCGCGGTCGCTATCGTGTTGGGGATCGTGCTCGGTCATGTATATGGCGCTGGCGGTATCGCGGCCAGCATCGCGCTCGGGGCGTGGGTTGGCGCGTTCACATTGGTCCGCGGCATCGCGGCGGGATTTGGATTTTCGATCGACGATGCATGCCGCCGCCGGTTGCCGCGGATCGGCGGCGCCGCACTTGTCATGGGTGGATTGTTGTGGGCGGCAACGCACTTTGCGCTGGCGCAAAACGCCGGCCTCCACGACCTGGCGCAGGCCGCAGCGCTGCTGGTTTTGATCGTTGGCGGAATGGCGATTTATGGCCTGCTGCTCAGCCTGCTCGGGGTGACCGGCTGGCGCGAGGCACTCGGTGCCATCAGGCAAACCCCGCCGGGCGACTTGCGCGTATAAAGCGCGCGTGGCAAACGACGGCGCTAAACAGCGGGAAACTTACGATGGCAATGGTTGAACGGGTTTTTTCGGGGGTGCAGCCGACCGGCAATCTGCATCTTGGCAACTACCTCGGCGCGATCGTCAACTTCGTGAAGCTGCAGGAGACCCACAACTGTCTCTATTGCGTCGTCGACATGCACGCGCTCACCCAGCCGGTGTCGGTCTGGGGCGGCCCTGCCGAGCTTGCGCGCAACACCCGGGAAGTCACCGCGGCCTTCATCGCCTCCGGCATCGATCCCAAAAAGCACATCGTCTTCAACCAGAGCCAGGTGTCCGGGCATGCCGAACTGGCATGGATCTTCAATTGCGTGGCGCGGGTCGGCTGGCTCAACCGCATGACGCAGTTCAAGGAAAAGGCCGGCAAGGATCGCGAGAACGCCTCGGTGGGCCTCTACGACTATCCGGTGCTGATGGCGGCCGATATTCTGCTCTATCGCGCCACCCACGTGCCGGTTGGCGAGGACCAGAAACAGCACCTCGAACTGTCGCGTGACATTGCGCAGAAATTCAACAATGATTTCGGCGATTCGATCCGCAACAACGGCTTTAATGACGGATTGTTTTTCCCACAGCCGGAGCCGCTGATCACCGGTCCGGCGACACGGGTGATGTCGTTGCGCGACGGCACCAAGAAGATGTCGAAATCGGATTCGTCGGATAATTCGCGGATCAATCTCACCGACGATGCCGACACCATCGCGCAGAAGATCCGCAAGGCGAAGACCGATCCGGAGCCGTTGCCGTCGGAGGAAAAAGGCCTGGAGACCCGCCCCGAAGCCGACAATCTGGTCGGGATCTATGCCGCGCTGTCCGGCCGCGCCAAGGCCGATGTGCTCCACGAATTCGGCGGCGGGCAGTTCTCCAATTTCAAGAATGCGCTGGTGGAGCTTTGCGTCGCCAGACTGTCGCCGATTGCCTCCGAGATGAAGCGGCTGGTGGCCGACCCAGGCCATGTCGATTCAATTCTGATCGATGGCGCCGACCGCGCCCGCGCTATTGCTGCCGAGACCATGAAGGCGACCAAGGATATCGTCGGTTTCGTCCGCGGACCCTAGTTCTCCACGCGCTGCAAAATTGACGCAGCGCGACGCCGCTTGTCGAGGACGGCTGCGCCGTGGCAGCATGCGGCCTGCTTGGCGCAGCATCGGGACATGCATGACCACCCAGCGACGAAGCTATGAGACGGGTCACAAGCCGAAATGTCTTGTCATCGTTGACGACACCGCGGAATGGGACCGCGCCGTCTATTACGCCAGCCGCTGGGCGATCCGCGTCGGCGGCGGCGTGGTGATGCTGCGCATCATCGAAATCGAGGACCAGAACCAGCAATGGCTCGGGGTCGCCGATATCATGCGCGCCGAGGCGCATGAGGAGGCCAATGCCGCGCTCGATCGCGCGTCGGGCCGCGCCAATGGCATCGCCGCGATCACGCCGGAGCGCGTGATTCGCGAGGGCGACCCGACCGAACAGATCCTCGACGTCATCGACAAGGACGTCGATATCACGATGCTGGTGCTGGCAGCCAACTCCGGCGCGGAAGGCCCCGGCCCGCTGGTCACCATCATGGCCAAGACGGTCGGTTCGTTCCCGATTCCGGTAACCATCGTGTCGGGCGATTTGAGCGACGCGGATATCGACGCGCTGTCGTAGAGCATGATCCGGAAAAGTGGATGCCGGTTTTCCGAAAAAGATCATGCTCAAACCAAAAATGGAGCGCTTGGGTAAGACCTAAATGGCAGACATTGCTGCCATTCCCGGGCTTGACCGTGCGTTTGCCGTCGCCATCTGCTAGTAAGACGCCACGCGCCGGCCTTGAACCGGCGACGCCGGAGAAATCACATGTTCATCCAGACCGAAGCCACCCCCAATCCCGCTACCCTGAAATTCATTCCCGGCCGCATTGTGCTCGACAGCGGCACCCTGGAATTTGCCAGCCGCGAGGCCGCGGCGCGCTCGCCGCTGGCCGAGAAGCTGTTCGGCGTGCCCGGTGTTACCAGCGTGTTCTACGGCTCCGACTTCGTTACCGTGACCAAGGACGGCAGCGACTGGCAGCATCTAAAGCCGGCGATCCTCGGCGCTATCATGGAGCACTACATGTCCGGTGCGCCGCTGCTCGCCGACGGCAGCGCTGCGAGCGACGAGGCCGCGGATGAGGACGACGAGTTCTTCAACGAGGCCGACGCCGAGACGGTCGCGACCATCAAGGACCTGATCGAAACCAGGGTGCGTCCCGCGGTCGCCAATGACGGCGGCGACATCACGTTCCGCGGCTTCAAGGACGGCATCGTCTATCTCAACATGAAGGGCTCCTGCGCGGGCTGCCCGTCATCCACCGCGACGCTGCAGCA
>JGI24140J50213_10000326_pt1 | contig 22361 bp, 19 predicted proteins | sample BarGraIncu00222A_FD_50213 | JGI IMG/M metagenome (IMG submission 50213)
CGGGCCGGTAGGCGGCGCCGATGGCAATCTGCAGCGGAGGCGGGGAGGCGTCGTTGGTGGTGTACTGCAGAATCGGAACCCTGCTGGGACTCTTAAGGTCGGCCGACAGGTCCAGGCTCTGCGAAAACCCCACGCCGTTGGCCTGGTCGCCGGCTGTCGTGCGCCCGAGACCAGCGCCTAAGAACTTTGGGTGAGCCTGGGGCAATGCGACCGGAACTGCCACCGCAGCAACCAGGGCCACGACTCCCAGCATTCGCGCAACCGAGGCGTGTTCGTAGACCCCCCGGGATCTGAGGCTCTGCTGCGCTGGCGTGCGCGCTGTCGCCATCGTGTCGCTCCAGCGTCGCAGGATGGAGCTATCCGCCCGGGTGACAAGGACCAGCCATATCGAGGCCGGTACGAGGAAGAACAGCAAGGGAAGGGTCGATCCCCGGTTGGCGACTGAAGCTAGGAACACGGTCAACAGCGGCAGCCCGGCCAGCGAGGGCGAACGCCGGGTGACGGCGAGGTAGTCCACAGCCAGGGCGACCAGGGCGACAGTGCAACCCACGACGAACATCAGTCCCGGTGTTGTGGGCGCCGGCGCGGCATAGTGTTGCGCGCTCGTCAGCGCCTCGCGCACAAGCCCGTCAGCAATCCGCGCCGTCTCGAAAGTTGGCAGACCATGCCAGAGATGACCACGGCCGTAGATGGCACTCGCGGCGAGCACCAAACAGACGAGCTGGGATGTCAGGACCTGCCAGCCACGCAGGGCCAGGGACCTGGCACCGACGCCAATGGCGGTGATCACCGCCAGGAGTAGCAGCGTGGCGCCCAGCCAGGTTGGCTGAGCGAGCAACGTTGAGATCGGCCAGGCGGCGGTCAGGGTGGCGAGCGCGACGAGCGTCGCGTCGACGCCGTGGCCTGCGGGGTGGCTCATCGGCCGGTGCCGACCGTGCTGAGGGCGGAGAGGCTGGTCCATGCTTGCGCGACTGTCATGTCCGACCCCGCCACGCACGTGCTCCACCCGGCACCGGCGGCCAACTCTGCCAAAGCCAGAGTCCGGTCGGTGGGTGGCTCAGGTCGTGGTGAGGCGAAGCTGGCCGTATCGAGCAGGATCATGAGACCCGTCTCCTGCGGCTGGCGCAGCGCCGCGGTCCGGGCCAGCACGGCTTCGTCATGGTCGGTGACGATGGCAATCACCAGGCCGCCCGTCGAAGTCAGCGGATGCGCCCAACGCAGTACGTCATCGAAGTCTTGGGGGGCGCCGAGCTGGGCCACGGCAAGGGAGGCCAGCGCATCTTCGATCTCGATGGTTTGCGTCGTCCGGCCGTCGGCAACAGTCTCGTTGCTGGCCAGGTGCAGTGCGTAATGGTGATCAGCCAGATGCATCGCGATGGAGGCAGCCGCCGTGACTGCCCAGTCGAAGGAACCAGTGGTGCCGCAGCCCTGGTGTCCGGCCGTCCGGCTGTCCAGGACGATGACCGCCCGACGCCTTGCGGGGTGATCTTCCTGCCGCACCATCAGCGTGGATCGATGGGCTGTGGTTGGCCAGTGAATACGGCGTAGGTCATCGCCGTCGCGGTAGCTTCGGACGGCTACGTCGTCCTCGCCATGCAAGGCGACCATGTGCAAGATGGAGCCCTCACCCCCGACCGCGTTGGCGTGTGGCTGCTCGCGGCCGAGGGTTTCCACGCGAGGCAGGACAAGGATGTCGGTCAACCCCTGCACAGATGAGGTAACGGTGGCGAGGCCGTAAGGGTCTCCCCTGCGCAGCGTCAGGGGTCCCAGCTGGTATCGCCCGCGGGCCTGACACCGGAACTGGTAGCCCACCTCGCGGACTTCGCCCGGCTCCATGGCCGGCAGCAGGAAGCGTGGTCGATCTCCGAGGAGGTCTGGGACGCCATCCTGCCCAAGCTGCAGCCGCGTGCCTCTGCCAGAGGGGTTCTTGAANACGACGGTGACGCTTGCGGTCTGGCCTGGTACGAGCAAGAAAGGCTGAACCGTGCGGGTGACCTCGATCCCCAAGCTCTTGCGCCGAGCGCCGATGCCAGCCATCACCGGCAACGCGCACAGGAGCACCCCGATCCTGGTGATGTCGGTGAACCCCAGCAGGAGGCCGCTGACCAGCAACGTCATGCCGGCCGCCACGAAAGCGCGGCCGCGGGTGGTCAGTACCCCCCGGCTTCTGGTCCTCGTCTGGGTCACCTCTGAGTCACTGCCTTGGGCCTTCGTTCATCCACCGGCCGGTCAGTGCGCCGACGGCGGAATGGGGACTCTCTGGACGATGTCGTGGATGACATTGGCGCAGGTGCGTCGGGCAACCTGAGTCTCGCCGGAGGCAATCACGCGGTGGGCAAGCAGCGGCTCGAGCAGAGCCTGAACGTCATCGGGAAGGACGTGGTCGCGTCCTGCGAGGGCGGCATACGCCCGGGANGCTCGAAGGATGTGCAGACTCGCGCGCGGAGAAGCACCCAGGCGCAAAGCGGGGGTCGTACGTGTCGCCCTGGTCAGGTCCACGATGTACTGCTTGATGGCCGGGCTGGCATACAAGGTTCGCACAATCTCGATGAGCTCGGCGATCGTCTCCCCGTCTGTCACTGGTGCCATGTCCTGCAGCGGGAACGCCCCACCGTGGCTGTCGAGAACTGCCACCTCGGCCGCAGCGGAGGGATAACCCATTGAGATGCGAGCCATGAAGCGGTCGCGCTGGGCCTCGGGCAGTGGGTAGGTGCCCTCCATCTCGATGGGGTTCTGGGTGGCCATCACCATGAAGGGCCGGTGTAGCTCATAGGTCTGTCCATCGACGGTGACCTGGCCCTCCTCCATACATTCCAGCATCGCCGACTGTGTCTTCGGAGAGGCCCGGTTGATCTCGTCACCGACGACGACGTTGGCAAAGATCGCGCCTGGTCGGAACTCGAAATCGCGCAGGTCTTGGTTGAAGACGCTGACTCCCGTGATATCGCTGGGCAGCAGGTCGGGGGTGAACTGCACCCGGCGCACTGAGCAGTCGATGGACTTGGCCAGCGCCTTGGCCAGCATCGTCTTGCCGACGCCTGGGACGTCCTCGATCAGTAGATGTCCCTCGGCAAGCAGGACGGTCACGGCTGTGCTGATGACATCCGGTTTGCCCTCGATGACCGTCGCCATTGCTAGGCGGATCCTGGTCGTCACCTCGGTCACCAACTCGAGTCCAGTCTGGTCAATGCCCGAACTTGGCATCAACTGATCTTGCACGAGTTCCTTGCCCTGGGTGCCGCTCACTTTCACGGGTTTCCTCCTATGTCTTCCTTGATCTTGCACCACTTCGCCCCATTCGTCACCGGAGCGGGCCAAGACGGACATCGGGGGGCCTCTGGAGGCACATCGGGTGATCTTCCGGACCTCCCAAGGGGTTGCCAGACGGCAGATTCTGGCTCAAATCACGTTGACGGTGGTGCAAAGTGGGGTAACGTGGAGGGCGGTGGAGATCAGTAGTTTGTCAATGATCCGGATCGGGTCATCGAACGGGGAGGGAGGGCGTTGTGTTCCTTGGCACGCATACCCCCCGACTCGACGACAAGGGCCGTCTCTTCTTGCCTGCTAAGTTTCGTGACCGTCTGGCCAGTGGCCTGGTGGTCACCCGTGGGCAGGAGAGGTGCCTCTATATCTTCCCCATGGACGAGTTCGTCCGCGTCGCCGACACCATGCGCAACGCACCAGTGACCAGCAAGGTCGTTCGCGACTACCTGCGTGTGTTCCTTTCCGGTGCCTCGGATGAGATTCCCGACAAGCAAGGCAGGGTGACGGTCCCACCGACGCTGCGCGAGTATGCGGGGCTCGCGCGCGACTGCACCGTCATCGGTGCCGGATCGCGTGTCGAGCTTTGGGATACGAACGCGTGGAACACCTACCTCGCGAGCACCGAGCAGGCCTTTGCCGATCAGGCCGAGGAGGTGATTCCGGGACTTCTGTGATTCGCGCAGCGGCGACCAGTCGAGCCCTGGGGTCAGGTCTCCACCCGCTTCGCGTCCCGACCTCACTTCCCCGTTGTCGGGCCGCACCATCTTGAGCGGTTGGAGACCTGAAACCAGGATCGGTGAGCGCCACCTAGCCAGCGACAGACAGCTGCGACCTGAACCCCCTATGACATCGAGCGTCAACACCTCACGACATTGAACTTTCCACGCCAGTGAAGTTCAACAACACAGAAGCATGAGGCCCCTTCGAGACACGAGAGAAAAGACATGCCGATGAATGCTCGCCGGACTGCCGGGGATCTTCACGTCCCAGTCCTGCGTGATCGCATCGTCGAGTTGCTCGCCCCGGCGTTGCAGGAGGCGGGCGCGGTCATGGTGGATGCGACATTGGGGATGGGTGGGCACAGCGAGGCGATCCTGGAGACGTGTCCGGGTGTCCGTGTGGTGGGAATCGACCGCGACCACGAAGCTCTCAGCCTGGCCGCAGATCGGTTGACTCGCTTCGGCGACCGGTTCAATTCCGTGCACGCGGTGTATGACGAGCTGCCGCAGGTTCTTACCGCCCTCGGGCTCTCGGCCCGGTTATCGGTGTCCGCGGTGCTACTCGACCTCGGTGTGTCCTCGTTGCAGCTAGACGAGCAGGAACGAGGTTTCGCCTACCGTCATGACGCCCCGCTGGACATGCGGATGGACCAGGACAGCGGTATCACGGCAGCCCATGTTCTCAACACCTATGACCAGGCCGATCTTGAGCGCATCCTGCGCGAGTACGGCGAAGAGCGGTTTGCCAAGCGGGTGGCCTCAGCGGTCGTGCGCGAACGCGCTCGGCAACCCTTCACCAGCTCGGCGCGGCTGGTCGAGCTTCTGCGGTCGGCCGTCCCCGCCGCCTCACAGAAGAGCGGTGGCCACCCCGCCAAACGAACCTTCCAGGCGTTGCGGATCGAGGTCAACGGTGAGCTGGAAGCTCTCAAAGCCGCGTTGCCGGCGGCTGTGGACGCCCTCAAGCTGGGTGGCCGTATCGCTGTCCTGAGCTATCACTCACTGGAGGACCGCCTAGCCAAGCAGACACTGTCTGCCGGAGCTCACAGCGGCACTCCCGTTGGCCTGCCGGTCGAGCTTCCCGAGCTCGCGCCCTATTTGCGCCTGCTCACCCGCGGAGCAGAGGAGCCGACTGCCTCAGAAATCAGTAACAACCCGCGAGCAGCATCCGCCCGCTTGCGAGCCGCCGAACGCACCAGGGTCTCGAAAGGACACCGCGCATGAGCCAGATGACCTCCACTGCTCGAGTTGGCGCGCGAGCCCTGAACCGGCCGACCACGCAGACGCCCAGGCTGCGCGTGGTCACCGGGGCACCCCTGCGCTATGGCGGTGCCGCGTTTGGCGTCATCTGTGCCGTCCTGCTGACAATCGGGCTGATCGGACTCCTGCTGCTCAACACCGTTCTGGCCCAGGGCTCCTTCACGCTCTCCAGGCTGCGGGCAACATCCGACCAGCTGACCGACGTCCAGGGTGCGCTCAACCAGTCACTGGACTCGTCGAAGTCACCAGCCAACCTCGCCAGCAGGGCGACCAGCATGGGGATGGTGCCGGCCCAGTCGGCAGCCTTCCTGCGTCTTTCCGACGGCAAAGTTATCGGCGTGGCGCAGCCGGCGTCCCCCGGGCCCGGATTTACCGTGGTGGGGACAACAGCACCAGCGCCGGTCCTAGCGAAGCCGGCGCCTACCGCATCAGCACCGGCGTCCGCCACGCCGGCGGGCACGCCAACAGCACCGGCGTCGGTCAAGCCGGCGAGTACAGCGCCAGCCCCGTCCGCAACGACGCCGGCCAAGCGCGCGCCAGTTGTCGCGACGGCGGCCCATCCAGCGAAGAGGTGAGCTTGTGAAGCAAACCCGGGGCCGGAGCTCGGGCGGGTCCGGTGATGCTCGCCCCGTCCGAGCCTCAGCCTCGGGCGGTTCTATCGGCAAGCCTGCTCGTAGACGCTCGTCCGAAGACAGCGCCGCCCATTCTTCTGCTCGGAAGGCCTCAGCGGCTGTGCCTGGCAAACCACGGGCGCCCAAGCCAGCATCGAGCAAGCCCCGAGCCGCCCAGCGAGCCCGCTCAGGTCACCCACGCCGGCCGGGTAGACCCCCGCCGCCGCCTGCTCGAGTGGGTGTCCATCCCGAACGCCGCATCCGATTTCTTCTGCTGACCGGGCTCTTCATCCTCAGCCTGTTCGGCACACAGCTTTTCCGGCTGCAGGCTCTTGATGCCTCCACCATGGCCAACGCCGCCCTTAAGAGCCGGTTGAGCATCCTTGCGGTACCGGCCCTTCGTGGTGACATCACGGCATCCAACGGCGATGTCCTGGCCACCAGCATCGAACGTCGCAATGTGACGGCGGACCAGACCGCCGTGCCGACATTCAAGAAGAAGGTCAATGGCGTCAGCGTCACTGTCGGCATTGCAGGGGCCGCTGCCGACCTTGCACCGATCCTCGCCAAGCCCGAGGCCGCGCTGGCCACGACCTTGACGGGCACGCGCCGGTTCGTCTACGTCGAGAAAGACATCTCGGTCTCAGACTGGCGCAAGATCCAGGCTTTGGGGATCCCGGGTATCTACAGTGAGACGACGTCTAAGCGTTCCTACCCGACCGCTTCGGCGGCGGCCTCACTGGTGGGCTGGGTGCACGCTGACGGATCAGCCGGCGGAGGCCTCGAGCTGTTGCTGAACAAGCAGCTGCAGGGCAGGCCGGGCGAGTCGACATACGAGCAGTCCAGGGATGGCCGGATGATCACCACCGGTGCGCAGCAAATCACTCCAGCGGTTCCCGGTCAGGACGTTCGTCTGACTATCGACAGCGATCTGCAATGGTTCGCGCAGAACGCCATTGCCCAGAAGGTCAACCAGACGCAGGCGCTTTCGGGGACAGTGGTCGTCATGAACGTCAAGACCGGCCAGTTGGCAGCCGTCGCCTCCTATCCGACTTTCGACCCGAACAACATCGCCAAAGCNAACGGCGACCTCAACAACAATGCCTTCGAGGAGGCGTTTGAGCCCGGATCCACCGCAAAGGTCATGACGGCGGCGGCAGCTATACAGGAGGGCGTCGCGACGCCGGCCACCCCCGTGGTGGTTCCTGACCGGCTGGCCCGCGCCGATCAGTTGTTCCGGGACTCCCACGAGCACGGCGTCGAGGACCTCACGTTTGCGGGCGTGATCGCGCAGTCGAGCAACATCGGCACGATGATGGTCGGTGAGAAGGTCCCACCGGCCACCCTGGAGAAGTACTTCCGCGCCTTCGGAGTTGGCCAGCCGACAGGGATCGGCTTCCCCGGCGAGACGCCTGGCATTTTCGCCAAGTCACAGAACTGGAGTGGGTCCCAGCGCTACACCGTCATGTACGGACAGGGGCTGTCTGTGAACGCCATCCAGGCCGCCGGCGTCTTCCAGACCATCGCCAATGGGGGAGTGCGCGTTCCGCCAACCCTGGTTGCCAGCACCACCAGTGCCGACGGCACCGTGACACCGACGCCATCCCCAGCTGCGGTGAGGGTCATCTCAAAATCGACCGCGACGACGCTCAGCCAGATGCTGGAGTTCGTCGTCAGCGACAACGGCACCGCCGTGGCTGCGACGATTCCCGGATACCGCGTGGCCGGCAAGACCGGGACAGCTGACCGGGTTGGCGCCAACGGTCGTTACTCCGGGTACACCGCGTCTTTCATCGGCTTTGCGCCCGCTGACAATCCTGAGTTCGTGGTCGCGGTGGTCTTGCAGAACCCGCTAAACGGCATCTACGGCGGCGCGGTTGCGGCACCGGTCTTCAAGGACGTCATGACCTACGCGCTCCAGGAGTTCGGAATCCCGCCGACCGGCACCGCGCCGCCGGTCATGAAGCTCACCATCCAGGCCCCTGCGTCATCGGCTGACAAAGCAGCCTCAGCCTTGCAACCGCAGTCGGGTTCCCAGCCCGCTTCACCCGCCCGGTAAAGTCACGCTCGTGGTGCACCCGTGAACGCGACTCCGCGTCCTCTGTCCCAGCACGCCGTCGCTCTGTCGTCCGTGGCTCAGTGCGCCGGTGTTCCGCGGACCCCTCACAGCGGTATCGATTCTCGAGTTGTGGTCACCGGAGTGACCTTGGATTCGCGCTCCATCCGGCCCGGGGACCTCTACGCAGCCCTTCCGGGGGCCAATGTGCATGGCGCCCGCTTTGTGGGCGCGGCGATCGCTCTTGGCGCCGTTGCCGTGCTGACCGATCCCGCTGGAGCTGCGCTGATCGCACTCAATGAGATCACGGTGCCGGTCCTGGTGGTTCCTCAGCCACGGGGTGTTCTGGGCGACGTCGCGGCACTGATCTACGGCCAAGCCAGTCAAGCGCTAACCATGCTGGGGATTACCGGTACCAACGGCAAAACGACGACGGCCTACCTGCTCGACTCGGCTCTACGCGCTCTCGGATGCGTGACGGGGCTGATCGGCACCGTCGAGACGCGCATTGGACAGGACCGCATCAAGAGCATCCGGACCACGCCCGAGTCCTCGGACCTGCACGCCTTGTTCGCGGTGATGCTGGAGAGAGGTGTCGACACATGCACCATGGAGGTGTCCAGTCATGCCTTGTCACTGCATCGCGTTGACGGTGTGCGCTACGACGTCGCCGCCTTTACGAACCTGTCGCAGGATCATCTCGACTTTCATGGGTCGATGGAGGACTACTTCCTGGCAAAGGCGTCGCTGTTCACACCCCGGCGGGCGGTGCGCGCCGTCGTGTGCGTGGACGACCAGTGGGGTCAGCGCCTGGCCAGGGAGGCCTCAGTGCCAGTGGTGACTATCTCGTCCCGCCCGGAGGTCGTGGCCGACTGGCAGATCCTGACCACGGGTCCCGGAGAGTCTGACTTCGAGCTCGTGGCCGGCGATCGGCGGCTGTCGCTACGATCGGGGCTGCCCGGAGACTTCAACCGAACCAACACCGCCGTGGCGGCCCTGGTGCTCCTGGCCGCGGGCCACCCGATCGGCTCCCTGCAAGCGGCCCTTGCAGCCGACCCGCACGTTCCGGGTCGGATGGAGAGGGTCGTCCTGGGCAGCATCAACGGTGGCGACCAGAGCGAGGCTGGACTGGGCGACCTACCGCTGGCCGTCGTTGACTTCGCGCACACTCCCGATGCGGTGGTTGCGGCCCTGAAAGCACTGCGGCACAGCACTGCCGGGTCCCTGGTTGCGGTGCTCGGTGCCGGGGGAGACCGGGACCGTGGCAAACGAGCGTCCATGGGGGCGGCGGCAGCTGCTCACGCGGACCTCGTCATCATTACCGATGACAATCCCCGGTCCGAGGACCCAGCAGCGATCCGCGCGGCGCTCCTGGGGGGAGCAGTCGCACAGCTTCGATCTACTACCTNGGTTCCCGGCCGGGCCCGTGAGATCGCGGACCGGGCCGTAGCCATCCGTGAGGCGGTGGCCGCAGCCGGTGNNGGCGACACTGTTGTCGTCCTGGGCAAGGGACATGAGAGTGGGCAAGAGATTGCTGGCGTGGTTCACCCCTTCGACGACCGAACCCACCTGAGAGCAGCATTGATGGAGCGCGCAGCTGCGGTGGAGAACACCGCCGCCCACGCCGGCAATGATGTCAAACCTGGCCAGGCCCAGTGATTGCCCTGCGACTGAGCGAGATCGCCCGGATCACCGGCGGTGAGGTCATTGATCCTGTCAGCGCCCTCGAANGTGGGTCAGCNGGCGCCCGAGTAGATCCTCTGGTCGACGGGCCGGTGGTCACCGATTCACGGGAAGCAGCTCAGGGCAGCCTCTATATCGCGCGCATCGGTGAGAACCTGGATGGTCACCAGTTCGCCGGTGCAGCCCGTTCCCGGGGCGCTGTCGCCGTCATGAGCACTCGACCGGTCGCCGAGCTGGCCTCGGTGGTGGTCCCGGATGTACAGACAGCATTCGTCGCACTGGCCCATGACCTGGTGGAACGCAACCCGCAGGCTGTCGTCATCGGCATCACGGGCTCCTCGGGCAAGACCGGCACCAAGGACCTGCTCTGGTCGGTACTACAGTCCCACGGCGAGACGGTTGCCAACGTGGGCTCCCTCAACTCCGAGGTTGGCGTCCCGCTGACCATCTGCCGGATCACGGCCACCACGGACTACCTCGTCCTGGAGATGGGTGCCCGAGGTGCGGGTCATATCGACTACCTCACCCGGATCGCGCAGCCACAGATCGGGGTCGTCCTCAATGTGGGCAGCGCCCACGTGGGTGAGTTCGGCTCGCGTGAGGCCATTGGAAAGGCTAAGTCCGAGCTCGTACAGGCTCTGCCTGCAACGGGATTCGCCGTCCTGAATACCGACGACTCGATTGTCTGGGGGATGGCGAGTCAGACCAGAGCTCACGTCATAGGTGTGGGGCGCTCTGCCGATGCAGCTGTCCGGGCGCTGAACGTCCGTCTCGACCAGCAGGGCCGCCCGTCCTTCGACCTTGTCACCGGCGCGGGCAGCGCGCCGGTCAGCCTCAGGCTCCACGGAGAGCACCACGTCGGCAACGCCCTTGCCGTCGCAGCCGTCGCACTGACGGTGGGCATGTCGCTGACCCAGGTCGCCACAGCTCTGGGAGAAGCTCGCCCGCTGAGTCGCTGGCGGATGGAGGTCCAGGCGCGGGCCGACGGCGTAACGATCGTCAATGATGCCTATAACGCCAACCCGGACTCGATGCGCGCGGCGCTTGAGGCTCTGGCGGCCATGGGTCACGACCGGCGGACCTGGGCTGTGCTGGGCGAGATGCTTGAGCTCGGCGCCGAGTCGGTCACCGATCACGACACCGTGGGTCGACTTGCCGTGCGTCTCGGAATCTCNCGCGTGGTCGCCGTGGGCCAGGGTGCGCGACCCATCTACGACGGCGCCAGCGACCAGGCCTCGAGCGGTTCGAGCGAGGGTCAGTCGACCTGGGTACCGGACACTGACGCTGCCCATGAGCTGCTGCGCCAACAGCTGGCCCCCGGTGACGTCGTGCTGGTTAAGTCAAGCCGGGACGCCGGGCTGCGGTGGCTCGGAGATCGGCTGCTGGCGGACACCGGATCTGAGGTGCCTTCGTGAAGGCGGTGCTGCTGGCCGGAATGATCTCGCTCGTGGTGTCGTTGCTCGGCACTCCGTTGTTCATCAAGTTCTTGGTAGGCCGCGGCTACGGCCAGTTCATCCGCGACGACGGCCCCACTTCGCACCACACCAAGCGTGGCACCCCCACCATGGGTGGGGCGCTCATCATTGCGGCCTCGCTGTTGGCCTACTGCGGTGCGCACCTGTTCACCCTGACACCCTTGACGGTCAGCGGGATGCTTGTGCTGTTCCTGATGACCGGCCTGGGAGTCGTGGGCTTCCTGGACGACTACATCAAGATCTCCAAACAGCGCAGTCTGGGGTTGCGCACCAAACAGAAGCTGGCCGGGCAGACTCTGGTGGCAGTGGTTTTCGCTGGTCTGGCACTGCAGTTCCCTAACAGCCGGTTCCGCACCGCGGCGGTACCCTTTGTGTCGTTCGTCCGGGACACCAACGTCAACTTCGCCTTCGCCGGCACGGTGTTCGGAACGATCCTTTTCGTGCTGTGGGCCAACCTGATGATCGCAGGCACCAGCAACGGCGTGAATCTGACTGACGGTCTGGACGGGTTGGCGACCGGTGCAAGCGTGATGGTTTTCGGCGCATACGTCCTGATTGCCATCTGGCAGTTCAACCAGAACTGCCAGGGAAACCCTGGCGTGAACTGCTACGAGGTTCGCGACCCCCATGACCTGGCCGTGGTGGCTGCCGCTCTCATGGGCTCATGCTTCGGATTCTTATGGTGGAACGCCTCCCCGGCCAAGATCTTCATGGGCGACACGGGGTCGTTGGCTCTCGGCGGTGCCATGGCCGGGCTGGCTATCACCACCCGCACCGAACTGCTCGTGGTGATTCTCGGCGGCCTGTTCGTCATCATCACGCTCTCGGTCATCATCCAGGTCGGCTACTTCAAGATGACGGGTAAGCGGGTTTTCAGGATGGCCCCGCTCCAGCACCACTTCGAACTGGCGGGGTGGGACGAGATCACCATCGTGATCCGCTTCTGGATCATCGCCGGACTGTTTGTCGCCTTGGGGCTCGGTGTCTTCTATGCGGAGTGGGTTGTCGGATCAGGGTGAGCCAACAGTGACGAACGGGCAGGATTTCGACCCTAGCTACGAACCCCGCCAGGGGATCCGTAACCTCACCCATCGCGACGCCGACTGGTCAGGGCTGCGCATCCTGGTCACTGGCCTGGGTATTAGCGGGTTCGCGGCCGCCGACGCGCTCTCGGAGCGCGGCGCCATCGTCTCGGCAGTCAGTGCCGACGCCACTGCCACCATCGAAGAGCGCGCCCAGATCCTTCAGATCCTGGGGGTGGACGTCCGTCTCGGGCCAGAGCACCTGCTCGACGTGCCCGAGGGCACCGAGCTCGTCGTGACCTCACCCGGTTTTCGCCCTGACCACCCCCTGATGCTGGTGGCTGCCACACGCGGCATACCCGTGTGGGGCGAGGTCGAGCTCGCCTGGCGGATGCGCGCGCAGTCCGGCGCAGCGCCGTGGATCACCATTACCGGCACCAACGGCAAGACGACCACGGTCAAGATGCTCGAAGCCATCCTGCGCGCTGCCGGGCTGCGGGCGACCAGCGCGGGAAACGTGGGCACGCCGCTGCTGGAGGCCGTGCTGCACCCAGACCCGTATGACGTGCTGGCCGTCGAGCTGTCCAGCTTCCAGCTGCACTGGCAACGCTCGGTGGCCCCCTTCGCTTCAGCCTGTCTTAACCTGGCGCCCGATCACATCGACTGGCATGGCTCCATGGAGGCGTACCGCCTGGCAAAGGCCAAGGTCTACGCGGGCACCCAGATCGCCTGCGTCTACAACGTGCAGGACCNGGCCACCGAGCAGATGGTGATGGATGCCGACGTTGTGGAGGGCTGTCGTGCCATCGGTTTCACCCTTGGTATTCCGGGTCCCTCTATGATCGGGCTGGTCGATGACGCCCTAGCTGACCGGGCATTCGTCGCGCAGCGAAGGACCTCAGCTGCCGAGCTGGCCACTGTGGCAGACCTTCGAAAAGACTCCTCGTCGGTGGCGCCGCACAATGTGGCCAATGCGCTGGCGGCCGCCGCACTGGCGCGTGCTTACGGTGTGGGCCCACTCTCGGTGCGCGACGGCTTGCGCGCGTTCGTCCCCGACCCTCACCGGATCGCCGAGGTGGCAATTGTCGACGGCGTTCGTTTCGTCGACGACTCCAAGGCCACCAACCCCCACGCCGCTGGCGCATCTCTGGTCGCCTTTGAGCACGTCGTGTGGATCGCAGGAGGGTTACTGAAGGGCGCAGATGTCGATGCGCTGGTCCAGTCGGTGGCTGATCGGCTGCGCGGTGTGGTCCTGATCGGTGCCGATCGTGAGCAGATCGCCCGGGCGCTGACGCGACACGCACCAGATGTCCCCTTGGTCGACGTGCCTGACACAGACACTGGAGTCATGGATCTAGTGGTGGCCCGTGCGTGCGCACTNGCACAGCGCGGCGATGTGGTCCTGCTCGCCCCAGCTGCAGCGTCGATGGACATGTTCGCCAACTATGGCGTGCGTGGCGACGCGTTCGCCGAGGCGGTGCACCGCTGGGCGAGCCGACAGCAGGGGCCCGACGCGTGACCACCACCTCACAGTGGCCCGGCTCATCGGCCGGGTCCCGTGGCACCGACGAAGCATCACCAGCCGGTGGGTCCCTCTGGCGTGGGGTACTGTCGCGATTTGAGCGCCTTGAGTCCCCGGTGACGACCTACTACCTGTTGCTCAGCGCGACCGCGATGCTGGTGGTCATCGGCCTGGTCATGGTGCTGTCAGCATCAAGCGTGACGTCCTACCAGGCCACCAACTCTTCCTTCACCGTCTTCTTCAACCAGCTGCGATACGCGGTTGTCGGCGTCATTGGTGCCTGGGTTGCCAGCCGGTTGTCCTTGACCATCTGGAGGCGGCTCGCCGTGCCAATGCTGGTGGTCGCCATCGGCCTTCAGGCGCTGGTCTTCGTACCGAGTCTGGGCGTTCGGGTTAACGGCAACCGCAACTGGATCCATATCGCGGGTCAGCAGGTTCAGCCGTCNGAGTTCGCCAAGGTCGCCCTGATCCTGTTCGGCGCCGCCGTGTTGANCAAGAAACGGCGCAACCTCGGCAAGTTCATGCATGTGGCGGTCCCGCTGGTTTTCCCAGCTGGCGGCCTGCTGCTGCTGTTGGTGCTCGGGGGTGGCGACCTCGGCACAGGTCTCGTGCTGCTGGCCATCCTTGCCGGGATGCTTTTTGTGGCCGGGGTCCCAGCGCGGATGTTCTTCCTGGCCGGAGCCGGCTCGGCGGCCCTCGCAGCAACCTTGGCGCTGACCAGTGCCAACCGGATGGGTCGCATCCACTCCTGGCTGGCCGGGTGCACGGACCCCACCAAGTGCTTTCAGACGATTCACGGCCAGTACGCCCTGGCCGACGGAGGCTGGTGGGGGGTGGGCCTGGGTGCGAGCAGGGAGAAGTGGTCGTGGCTGCCTGAGGCTCACAACGACTTCATCTTCGCCATCATCGGTGAGGAGCTGGGCCTGCCAGGGACCTTGGTGATCATTGCCCTCTTTGGCCTGCTTGCGTTTTCCTGCTACCGCCTGGTTCTGCGCAGCGATGACTTCTTCGTCAGGGTCGCGACCGGTGGTGTCATGGTCTGGGTGCTGGTCCAGGCGGTCATCAACATAGGCTCAGTGATCGGGCTGTTGCCGGTCATCGGCGTTCCGCTGCCCTTAGTCTCTAGTGGAGGGTCAGCCTTGATGGCAACATTGTTCGCCTTGGGGATGTTGCTGTCGTTCGCCCGTAACGAGCCGGGGTGTCGCGAGGCTCTGGCCGCGCGGCCGGGCGTGGTGCGCCGCTCTCTTGCCGTGATGCCAACCCGGCGAGGTCGTAGGTCATGAGTGTTCGCCCCGGGCTGTCGTCGGTGCTCCTGGCCGGTGGCGGTTCGGCTGGTCACGTGTCGCCGCTGCTGGCCCTTGCCGACTGCCTGCGCCGCCGGGACCCTGACCTGCGTGTGACGGCGCTGGGCACCCAGAATGGCCTCGAACAGCGTTTGGTGCCGGCTCGCGGATACGACTTGCGAACGATTCCCAAGGTGGCTTTCCCACGTCGGCCCGGAGGCGCTCTGATGCGCCTGCCGGGCTCGCTCAAAGAAGCCGTAGAGGCGGCCGGTGAAACCATTGACGACGTCACCCCTGACGTCGTGGTGGGTTTTGGCGGGTACGTCTCGACCCCGGTCTACCTGGCGGCACGCAAGCGACGAATCCCCATCGTTGTCCATGAGCAGAATGCTCGACCGGGTCTGGCCAACCGTTTGGGTGCTCGGATGACTCCTTACGTCGCAACGACCTTTGCCTCCACTTCGCTCCCGCACGCCAGAGTCACCGGCATGCCGTTGCGACGCGAGATCGCCCAGCTGGACAGGGCCGTGAACCGCGCAGAGGCCTTGGCACACTTCGGGCTCGATGACCACCGTCCGACGCTGCTGATCACCGGTGGTTCTCTGGGGGCTCAGAGGCTCAACGCGGCTTTCGCATCACGGGTGGACTATCTGCGTTCTCACGGCATACAGGTGTTGCACATCAGTGGGCTGGGTAAGGAGTTCGTTCACGACTCGGCGGTGGACGGGCCTGCCTATGTTGTTGCTGGTTATGTTGATCGCATGGACCTGGCCTACTCCGCTGCCGACCTAGTCGTTGCCCGCGCCGGGGCAAACACGGTCTGCGAGCTGACCGCGGTCGGGCTGCCAGCGGTCTATGTACCCCTGCCGATCGGGAACGGCGAGCAACGCTTCAACGCGGCCGAGGTCGTGGCCGCCGGTGGCGGCATTTTGGTCGATGACTCGGCCCTAACTCCGCGGTGGGTGGATGAGGCGTTGGTGCCGATGGTGACCGACGAGTCGCGCCTGGCCAAGATGGCGGATGCGTCCGCCGCCACCGGGGAGCGTGAGGCCGACGAACGACTTGCTGATCTTGTGGTGCTTGCCGCGGACTCGGGCGGCCCCCGATGACACGACCGGCAACCGGCAACCGACAACCACCCTCGCACCCTTCGCCCTACGTCCATGCCGCCAAGGGGTCAAACGGCCGTTTTGATTTCAGCGCCGAGGTGCCGGCCCTCAACAGTCTCGGCTCGGTTCACTTCATCGCGATCGGCGGGGCCGGCATGTCGGGTGTCGCCAGGGTGATGTTGGCTCGGGGAATCACGGTCAGCGGGTCGGACGCCAAGAGGTCCCTGGTCCTGGCGGCTCTGAAAGCCGAGGGCGCAGAGGTCCACATCGGTCACGACGCGACTCACCTCGGGGACGCTGACACGGTTGTCATCTCATCGGCCATTCGTGAGAACAATGTCGAACTGGTGGCAGCCCGCTCGCGCGGCCTTCGCGTCCTCCACCGGTCTCAGGCTCTGGCGTGCGTGATGCAAGACAGCCGGCGGGTCGCTGTCGCCGGCGCCAACGGCAAGACCACCACGACGTCGATGCTCGTGGTGGCACTGCAGCAGTGCGGAGTCGACCCGTCTTTCGCCGTCGGTGGCGAGCTCGCCAAACACGGCACCAACGCGCACCACGGCACGGGTGAGATTTTCGTGGCTGAGGCCGACGAGAGCGACGGTTCATTTCTCGTTTATCGTCCCGAGGTCGCCATCGTGACCAATGTGCAACCCGATCACCTCGATTTCTACGGCACCTTCGACAGTGTCCAGGNGGCGTATGCCAAGTTCGCCGCCACCGTGCAGTCAGAGGGCCTGCTCGTGACCTGTGCCGACGACCAGGGATCACGTGACCTGTCCGAGCTGGCCAGGGCGGCGGGCACCCGGGTGGTCACTTATGGCATGGCCGCGGACGCCGGCGTGCGCCTGACTGACGTGGGGGGTGCGGGAATGCACGCGCACGCGCAGCTGAGGGGCCCTGGGCCCGGCAACGTTGACCTCGGCCGCCTTGACCTCGACATTCCGGGTCGCCACAACCTCCTTAATGCGACCGCCGCGTTCGCCGCCGCCACGGAAGGGCTCGGGCAAGATCCTGGCCGAGTTCTCAAGGGACTCGCTGGCTTCACCGGTACGCGCCGGCGGTTCGAGCCCAAGGGCGAAGTGGCTGGCGTTCGGGTCGTCGACGACTACGCACACAATCCGGGCAAGGTCACCGCTGTTGTCGAGACCGGCTTGGCTCTTGCCGGGCCCGGACGACTGATCGTGGTCTTCCAGCCCCATCTCTACTCACGGACCCGCGACTTCGCCGCAGACCTGGCCACTGCCCTGTCGCCGGCCGACGTCATCATCGTCATGGATGTGTATGCGGCGCGCGAGGATCCGATACCGGGGGTGAACGGAGCGTTGATCACCGACCAGCTGGCTGAGATGGCCAGACCCGCTACCGAGGAGAAGGTCCATTTCGTGCCGTCGTGGTCTGATGTCGCACCTCTCGTGGTCGAGATCGCGCGGCCTGGCGACCTGGTGCTGACCGTAGGCGCAGGTGACGTGACCATGATCGGTCCAGAGATCCTGCGCCTGTTGGGCGCCCCGCCGGAGACAAAGCCGGCTGCCCCAGAACAGGGCCTGGCGTGAGCATGGGAGGGCCTGGAGGAAATCCCCAACGTCGCCGCGGAGCCCCCGCCCGGCGTTCTTCGGGGTTGCCCTCCTCCCAGGCCCGCTTCGACGCTCGTGCCGCCCGGGTTCGGCGACGGCCCTGGCTGTTGGCGGCCTCGGCCTTCGTCGTCTTGGCATTGTTGGCGGGAGCGGGGTGGCTCGTGGAGTTCAGTCCAGTGCTGGTGGCCAGGTCGGTCACGGTGGTGGGGGCCCCGCCCGGGCAGGTCTCAGCAATCGTGAAGCGGGCCGCCATCCCCGTGGGCACACCGTTGGTCAAGATCGACACAGGTGCGGCTGGTCGCAGGGTGATTGGTCTGGCGACGTTGGCCAAGGTCACCGTGAGTCGTTCATACCCCACGACGATTCTCATCGTGGCCACCACCAGGGTGCCGGTTCTGGCAGTGAGAAACTCTCAAGGTCAAGTACAGGTTGTGGATTCTCAGGGCATTGCCTACGCCACCGTGAGGGTCCCCCCCAAGGGTGTTCCACTGATCGGCACCCTTGAGAACCTATCGAGTCTGCAATCGATGCGCGCCGCGATTGCTGTTCTGTGGGCGCTTTCCCCGGCCCAGCGAGCACAGGTCACCAACGTGACGGTTCAGGGGCCGAATATGGTGACGTTCAAGCTCGGAGGGGTCCTCGTGATGTGGGGAGGCGCGTCTGAACCTGAACTGAAGGTCAAGGTTATGACGGACCTGATGCGACAGAACAACGTCGTGACAATTGATGTCAGCGCACCCCGGACACCTGTGATCAGATGAGTCCTTCGACACGCCGCGCACAGGGTTGATCGAGACAGTCTCAGGCAATACGGTCATCGTGGACAGGGTTGGAAAAGCCATAACCCTTTAGTTGACATCGAGATTCAATCGATGCAGGTACCAAAGCATTACGAGCCCTCATTAATCCCCAAGACTCAGGCAGAATGATCCAAGGAGAGGCCAAACGACGTGGCAGCACCGCAGAACTACCTAGCCGTTATCAAGGTCGTCGGCATTGGCGGAGGCGGTGTCAATGCCATCAACCGGATGATCGAAGTCGGTCTCAAGGGCGTGGAGTTCATCGCCATCAACACCGACGCTCAAGCCCTCTTGATGAGTGACGCAGATGTCAAGCTTGACGTCGGCCGAGAGCTGACCCGGGGGCTCGGCGCAGGGGCGGACCCCGAAGTCGGCAAGAAGGCCGCCGAGGACCACTCGGACGAGATTGAAGAAGTGCTCAAGGGCGCTGACATGGTCTTTGTGACAGCCGGCGAGGGAGGTGGCACCGGAACTGGGGGCGCACCCGTAATAGCCAAGATCGCCAAGTCCATCGGTGCGCTGACTATTGGCGTGGTTACCCGGCCCTTCACCTTCGAGGGTCGCCGGCGTGCCAACCAGGCTGAAACCGGTATCGCCAGTCTGCGCGAGGAGGTCGACACCCTCATCATCATCCCGAACGACCGCCTCCTCTCGATCAGTGATCGCGCGGTCAGCATGCTCGACGCCTTCCGCAGCGCCGACCAGGTTCTGCTCTCTGGCGTTCAGGGCATCACGGACCTGATCACCACCCCCGGCCTGATCAACCTTGACTTCGCCGATGTCAAGGCAGTGATGCAAGGGGCCGGCTCGGCCCTCATGGGCATCGGTTCGGCTCGCGGTGAGGACAGGGCAGTCCAGGCGGCTGAGNTGGCGATCTCCTCGCCCTTGCTGGANGCCAGCATCGANGGCGCACATGGCGTGCTGCTGTCGATCCAGGGTGGTTCAGACNTGGGGTTGTTCGAGATCAATGAGGCCGCGCGTCTGGTCCAGGAAGCNGCTCACCCCGAGGCCAACATCATCTTCGGTACGGTCATCGACGATGCTCTCGGTGACGAGGTGCGGGTGACGGTGATCGCCGCAGGCTTTGATGGTGGCGGCCCGATGCGCCGAACCGACGACCGCGCGCTGGGTCAGGTGGCGGGTTCGACTCAACGTCCCACCCCTGCTCCGAGCCAGCCGCCGCGCGTGGGTCAGCCGGCTCCGCAGGCCAAGCCTTCGGTTCACGTTGGGCAGATTCCTGTCGGCGTTGCCGCGTCGGCAGCTCAGCCTCAGACAAACGGCGCACAGCCCGGGCCCGTCCACCCACCGGAACCGGTGCCGGTGCCTGTTGCGGTGGCACGGCCTCCGCGGACGGTCACCTTCGACGACAATGACGATCTGGATGTGCCGGACTTTCTGAAGTAGCACCTGCCCGGGACGCGGTGGGTCGCGGCCCTGGGCGGTCGCTGCGAGGTCCTTCCGATGCAGATTCGGATACCGTGACTCCTGTGTTCCATTGGCGTGAGCAGAGCCCAGAGGCCGAGGGTCCCGTCGTCGACTGGGGATTCACGTCGAATGCGGGCGGCTCGAGTGTTGGGGACTTCGCCAGCCTCAATCTTGGCGGGCATGTGGGGGATGATCCTTCGGCAGTCGAGTCCAACCGCAGGCTGGTGGCACGTGCCCTGGATGTCCGACGCGATCACCTGTTGTTCATGAGCCAGTGTCACGGCTCGGACATCGCCTTTGTCCACGGGCCGTGGCAGGGAGAACCCCCCAAGGTGGACGGGATCGTGACGACCTCGACCGACCTTGCGCTGGCCGTCCTTGTCGCTGACTGCACCCCGGTTCTTATGGTCGACCGGGAAGCGGGCGTCGCCGCTGCGGTGCACGCAGGGCGTCCGGGGATGATGGCGGGGATCGTCGGGCGGGCTGTGGACGCAATGGCCGATCTTGGAGCCAGGTCGATCAGCGCGGTGGTAGGCCCCTCCGTGTGCGGGCGTTGCTACGAGGTGCCCGAGGCGATGAGGGCGCAGGCCGCCAAGGTCAGCCCGGTGACGGCGGCTATCTCCTGGCAAGGGAGGCCGGCCATCGACGTGGCTGCCGGTGTTGTGGATCAGTTGCAGGCCAGATCTGTGGCGGTGCAGTGGATCTGGGGTTGCAGTCGCGAGTCCGGCGGACTGTTCTCCTATCGTCGCCAGCACCGTACGGGCCGCTTCGCCGGTGTGGTCCTGATGCGGGAAGCGCACACCGAAGGTGTCCTATGACGTCCGCCCAGGCAGCCGCTCGACGAGGCGAGCTGTCCGGCAATCTTCAGCGCGTCCATGAGCGCATCAGGTCTGCTTGCGACGCCGCCGGCCGTCTGCCCAAAGACGTTGTCCTCATCGTGGTCACGAAGTTCTTCCCCGTTTCGGACGTGGTGGCGCTGTGTCAGCTCGGTGTCACGGATATCGGGGAGAACCGCGATCAGGAGGCATCCGCCAAGATTGCTGCGCTGCCATCGGAGGTGCGCGAGCGCCTTCATGTCCATTTCATAGGTCAGCTGCAGTCCAACAAGGCTGCCTCGCTCGCGTCATATGTCGACACCGTTCACTCGATCGACCGGGCCAAGCTGGTTCGGGCCCTCGACCGCGCCGCCATGGCTGCCGGGCGCGACATCGGGGCCCTGGTCCAGGTCAGTCTGAGCGAAGGGTCCTCCGGACCGGGGCGTGGCGGGATACCGCCAGAGGGTGTCGCCGAGCTTGCGAAGAGCGTGGCTGCCGCCCAACATCTCACGCTGCGGGGGGTCATGGCTGTTGCTCCGCTGGGGGGCGACCCCGGTAAGGCTTTTGCGCAGCTCGCCGCGGTTGCACAGAGGGTGCGTGTTGAGCACCCCGAGGCCGCCTGGATCTCGGCAGGGATGAGTGCCGACCTGGAGGCCGCCGTAGCAAACGGCGCGACACACCTGCGTGTCGGCACCGCAATCCTCGGTTCGCGCCCGCCATTTGGGTAGTTTTGGAGAGAACCTTCGTCATCTTCATGAATCAATGACGTGCACTCGATGACATCCATACCCGATGACAGCAGACTGTAGTAAGGAGCTCGAGATGGCTGGGGCACTGCGCAAGACCATGGTGTACCTCGGGCTGGCTGAGGACGAGCGGGATGACGGCTACGAGTCATACGACGACTACGACGAGCCCCCTGCCCATCAGGAGGCGCCTGTCCGCCACGAACGTTCCGTCGGGGTGACCTCGTTGCCGACGCGCACGCCCGTGGCCCGGGTCGTTCGTGATGTCGAAGTAGGTGCGCTGAACCGCATCTCGACCATTCATCCGCGGACGTACAACGAAGCGAAGAACATCGGTGAGAGCTTCCGCGAGGGCACTCCTGTGATCATGAACCTGACGGACCTCGATGACGCAGACGCAAAACGCCTGGTGGACTTCGCTGCCGGCCTGGTTTTTGGTCTCCACGGGTCGATTGAGCGCGTGACGAGCAAGGTGTTCCTGCTGTCGCCGGCACATGTCGAGGTGACAGCGAGCGAGGTGGTCCCGCCCAAGGCGGCCTCCCGCGGCTTCTTCAACCAGAGCTGAGCCGGCCACCTTCGCACCCGGTGATCTGACCATCGGCCGGGACCGTCATGCTAGGCGTCGTGAAGCTCGTTCTTGGTCTTGTCCTGCAACTGTTTTTCTACGCTCTGATCTGTCGCCTCGTCGTTGACTGGATTCGGGTGCTTGCCCGGGATTGGCGACCTCGTGGGTTCGTCCTTGTCTTTGTCGAAGCTGTCTATACGGTCACTGACCCACCGCTGAAGTGGCTGCGACGCATCATTCCGCCGCTGTCGCTAGGGTCGGTTCGTCTGGACCTGGCGTTTCTGGTGCTGATCTTGGCTGTGGGGTTTCTCGAGTCGGTAGTGGCCCGCCTCTGAGCGCCCCCTAGCTAGCGAAACCGTGTTGAGAGTCGCCCTGCTGACCGTCAGACAGCTGACCGTCAGACAGCTGACCGTCAGACAGCTGACCGTCAGACAG
>JGI24140J50213_10000328_pt1 | contig 22306 bp, 20 predicted proteins | sample BarGraIncu00222A_FD_50213 | JGI IMG/M metagenome (IMG submission 50213)
GTCGACTCTAAAGTCTCCCTGGTGGCATATGAACAATTTGTAACTGCAGAATTACCCGAAGAGAAAGAGCGACATCTTAAAATGCATGTCGATTCGATCCGTAACCACATCAAGGGGTTGGCAGAAAAGAGTTATCAAAATGCTGATGGTATTGATTCTCCTGACTTCGTATTGTTGTTTATGCCTATAGAACCTGCATTCAGTGCAGCAGTTCAGCTCGATGTAGATCTGTTTAACTTTGCCTGGGAACGAAAGATAGTGATTGTGAGTCCATCAACTTTACTGGCGACACTCCGCACTGTTTCTTCTGTATGGAAACATGAGAAGCAAACTCAGAATGCTTTGGAAATTGCCCGTCAGGGTGGCGAAATGTTTGATAAATTCACTGCTTTTCTAAAAGATATCGAGTCTATAGGGGAGCAGATTGACAAACTGGAGAAGGTGTACGGTGAGGCAAAGAAAAAATTGGTTGACGGGAAGGGAAATCTGATCAACAGGGCCCGTAAGCTTGAACAACTGGGCGCAAAAACGAGTAAAACATTCCCCGGCACTTTTCTCACTAATGATAACGAAGAAGAATAATTGATATAAGAAATGGAAAAAGATAAAATGGTTTATGGCGTTCGCCCTGTGATCGAAGCATTACAGGCCGGAAAAGAGATAGAGAAGGTGTTGGTGGTGACGGGTTTGAAGAATGAGTTGTTTCCTGAGATGCGAAAGATGCTCAATGAAAAGGATATACCCATGCAGTATGTCCCCATTGAAAAGCTAAACCGTGTCACAAGACAAAACCATCAGGGTGTAATTGCTTTTGTATCGCCTATCGTTTATGAAGATTATGAACAGATCGTACCCGCCTTATTTGATATTGGTCGAAATCCTTTGGTGCTGATCCTTGACAGGATTACTGACGTTCGTAATTTTGGAGCCATAGCTCGTACAGCTGAATGTGCAGGTGTTGATGCTATTATTGTTCCTTCAAGGGGATCTGCCCTTATGGGAGCCGATGCAGTAAAGACTTCAGCAGGTGCTTTATTCAAAATCTCTGTTTGCAGAAGTGTGAACTTAAAGGATACGATAGATTATATGAAAGCTTGTGGTCTGCAGATTGTTGCTGCAACCGAAAAAGCTACTGACTATCATTTTCAGATCGACCTGACTCTTCCAACAGCTATTATGCTTGGATCCGAAGAAGATGGCGTTTCACCTGAGTATTTGAAACGTTGCGATCAGAGAGTACGAATTCCTATGGTTGGTGAAATTGAATCTTTGAATGTTTCGGTTGCAGCAGGTGTAATTCTGTTTGAAGCCGTTAAGCAAAGAATGTAATAATAAAATAAATATTAAATAAAAAGAGATGCAAGTCATTGCATCTCTTTTTATTTAATATTTATTTTATTCTGTTATCTCCCTTTGATATAGTGCTCAAGGTGTTCAATAATGAATTTCTGTTCGTTGATGATATATTTTACAACATCACCGATAGAGACAATGCCAATTAACTCATTATTCTCTAATACCGGAAGATGTCTGATAAATTTATTGGTCATTAACTGCATACAATCTTCCATTGAATTATCAGGAGTGACAGTTATGAGATTTGAAGACATGATTTCACTGATCAATGTCTCTTTAGAAGTCTTCCCCAACAGTATCACTTTTCTGGCATAATCACGTTCTGTGAAAATACCAATCAGTTTATTCTCTTCCAAGACTAAAAGAGCACCGATATTATTCTCAACCATCATTTTAAGTGCCTCATAAACTGTGATGTGAGGTGTAATAGTAATTGAAGGGTGATTCTTTGCTTTTAAAATATCTCTGACATTTCCCATGACCGAATTCCTTTATAATAAAAAAGTTAAGAAATAAACAGTAAAGCTAGCAGAAAGTTGAGTGTAATGAAGTAAAAAAGTACTGTTTAATAAATTGTTTTGCAAATATAAGGGAATAATCAACTTTTCAAATATTGATTTGATAGTTAGATCAATTAATTGACAAGATAAGCTTTGATCAATCTGACAAGATCGTCTTCAGCCAATGCTGCTATTGTCAGTATTTCACTCAGGACAGCAGGTGTAAGGTTATCCGGATCACATTCATCGGTAAGTACCGAAATAGCTGCTGCCGGGAGACCTATCTGGTTAGCAACTATAATTTCAGGGACAGTTGACATCCCGACTGCATCTCCGCCAATCATTCTCAGATAACGATACTCTGCTCTTGTTTCAAGATTGGGGCCCGCTACGGCGATATAAACACCCTTATGCAATGTTATTCCCAGTTCCTTTGCCAGTGTCTCCAAACGATTACTGATTGTAGGAGAATAAGGACAACTCATATCCGGAAAGCGGGGACCAAATTCCGGTTCATGTTTTCCACGCAAAGGATTGTCGGGAAGAAGGTTTATGTGATCGTTCAGGAGCATGAGACTTCCTTTTTTCATTTCAAGATTCATGGCACCTGCTGCATTTGTTACCAGCAATTGTTTTACACCGAGTGAATTCATGACACGAATAGGGAATGTAATCTGTTCAAGCGTATACCCTTCGTAATAGTGAAACCTGCCCTGCATAGCAAGTACAATGTGATTTCCCAATCTGCCATAAATCAGCTGTCCTTTGTGCGATTCTACAGTTGAAATAGGGAAATAGGGAATTTCAGCATAATCGATCTGTTTGATAATCTCTATGTGGTTTACCAGTTTACCTAATCCGGTGCCTAATATGATACCCATGTCGGGATTTGTTATGCCAAAATGCTTCAAAGCATCTGTTGCGGTCTTTATTTTGTCAAGCATGCGAATGATTTTTAATGATACGAATATAAGTAAAATGTTTAAAGAATTAAAAATTAATTCTATTTCAGGTGTTTACTGATCCAATGATACTCGTTTTCAAATACCGGTGTTAATACTCCTTTTCCAATGTTGGCATCAATTTCCTTTTTTGTCCAGAACCGGAGATCGTCGAGTTCAACGGGATCTAACTTAAAGGGGCCATCGTGTTTGCAAATGAAACTAAAGACAAGTTCACTTTCGCGTTTTGTCTCCCAAATATAGCGTTGTAATAATGACGGCATGAAATCTATAAGGCCTATCTCTTCCATGGTTTCACGTCTGAGTCCCTGATCAACACTTTCACCAATCCCGATATGACCACCAACTGCAGTGTCCCACTTACCTGGTAACAGATCTTTTGTGGAGGAACGGAGTTGAAGCAGTAATTCTCCACTATTGTTGATGACATGAAGATGTACAACGGGATGTAGTTTTCCGGGACCGCTGTGACATTCACTCCTTGGAGCCTGACCAATTACCTTCCCCTCGGTGTCAACCAATGGAAACCACTCTTCGGAGGGCAGATTCTTTTTTTTCAGCTTCTTTGAAAGTACTTCTGTAGCAAAATAAACGCCTATCAGAATATAAAAAAGACCCCCTGAAATGAATCCCCAGGCCTCTTTCGACATGTATAAAGCTGCATAAATCACAAGACCTGTGTGAAGAGTGATCAGTATAAAGACCCTTCGTAGCATCTTTTGCATCATCTGTTCACCCTGAGCGTTTATCTGACCCATTTCTCCCATGTATCTCCCGCCCATTCTGATCAGGAATTGCGGATTTCCAAAAGCAGCTACACCAACGATGACAAGAAATATAATCTGTATAAGTGCAGGTTTAAGTTTGAAGAATAAATCATTGTCAGAAATGAGTGACACACTGCCCAGTATCAGCAATAATCCGGTATCAGCAAGAATGAATTTGTCTATCTTTTTTTGCTTCCACCACACATAAAAAAACTCTGCAATGCCAAGAGCCAATGCAACGATAAGCCCTATAGTTGTTCCCCATATTTCATCAGCCAGAATAAAAATGATAAGTGGTAATAGGCCCGGAATCATTTGTATTGCTATCTTCCTGTATGGACTTTCAACTTTTTCCATTTACGTAGCAGGTTATAAATTGATTTTTCTATAAAGCAAAAGGCTGTCTCCTTGTATAGAGACAGCCTGTAATGTATTGTTTGGGTCTCAATTATTTTGCATAACTGATAGCGCGGGTTTCACGGATAACAGTGATTTTAATCTGACCCGGATAAGTCATCTCATCCTGGATCTTGCGTGAAAGATCATAAGAAAGTTGATTTGCTTCAACATCTGAAACCTTGTCAGCAGCTACTATAACACGTAACTCGCGACCAGCCTGGATAGCGTAGGTCTTAACAACTCCCGGCAAGGCCATTGCCATGTCTTCGAGTTTGTTCAAACGTTGTATGTAAGCCTCAACAACTTCGCGACGTGCCCCAGGACGGGCACCAGAGATGGCATCACAAACCTGGATGATAGGTGAAAACAGTGTTTCCATTTCAACCTCATCGTGGTGAGCACCTATTGCATTACAGATTTCAGGTTTTTCCTTGAACTTTTCAGCAAGTTTCATACCTAAAATAGCATGTGGCAAGTCTGGTTCATTGTCAGGCACCTTTCCAATATCGTGGAGTAATCCGGCACGTTTAGCCAGCTTTGGATTCAGTCCAAGTTCGGCAGCCATGGTAGCACAAAGATTAGCTACTTCCTTAGAGTGTTGGAGCAGATTCTGACCATAAGAAGAACGGTATTTCATTTTACCAATCAACCTGATCAGTTCGGGATGCATATTGTGAATGCCGAGATCAATGCAGGTACGTTTACCTGTTTCAATGATTTCGAGTTCGACCTGTTTCTTGACTTTAGCTACAACTTCTTCGATACGGGCAGGATGGATACGACCATCTGTAACTAAACGATGCAATGAAAGACGGGCTACTTCGCGGCGTACCGGGTCAAAGCCTGAAAGGATGATTGCATCAGGAGAATCATCAATAATGATTTCAACACCTGTTAAAGCTTCCAGTGTACGTATATTCCGACCTTCACGGCCTATGATTCTTCCTTTTATTTCGTCGTTTTCAATATTAAATACAGTAACTGTATTTTCTATTGCATGTTCAGCAGCAGTACGTTGGATTGTCTCAATGACAATCTTTTTAGCTTCTGTATTTGCACTGAGCTTAGCTTCTTCTATAATTTCACGTACAGAATTCATTGCATCATCACGGGCCTCTTCTTTAAGGCTCTCAACGATTTGCTGTTTAGCTTCGGCAGCAGAAAGACCTGAAATGGCTTCTAACTGATCAATAGCTTCTTTATGTGCAACCTCAAGGTCAGTCTGTTTTTTCGTAACAATCTCAACTTGAGAAGTTAACGTATCTCTCATAACCTGAACCTCTTTTTGCTTACGCTGAGTCTCTTCGAGTTTCTGATTGAGAGCAGTTTCTTTTTGTTTTATTCTGTTTTCAGCTTGTAATACTTTGCTATTCTTTTCGTTAATAATCTTTTCGTGATCTGACTTTAGTTGAAGAAATTTTTCTTTAGCCTGTAGGATTTTGTCCTTTTTGATCATTTCACCTTTTTCTTCAGCATCGAGAATAAGCCTTTCATTTTTACTGATGATCGACTTTCTGATAAGTGAAATTGAAACCAGCACCCCTGCTGTGATACCTGCCAGAGCAGAAATAATAATAATTAAAATTGTGTCCATATGTGATATTAGTTAAAGGGGTTAAGGTAGGAAAATAGGCACAATAACAAAAAAAACCGCGATAATTACACTGAGTTTTGGGAAACCCCAAAACGGAATTATAGGAGCTGCCAGGAATTTCAAACTTCCACTGTCACTAAAAGTGAGTCCGGCTTTCACCGGAATGCGGCCTGTTTTAGAAACCATAAGCGGTACTCCAACCTAGAAAGTGTTGAGTTTCCAAACTGTTGTAACTTATCGCGGGTATCTTTATGTGAAAGAACGGTGTCTCTTAAAGTGGTTGATGATCTGATAATACTCTATCAATTTCCTGAAGCTTCTCAGTCAGAAGTGAGTCCCTGTATTGCAATTCATGCTCTTGTTTGTGCGATGATATTGCAAAGTGTAGTGCTATCATTGCCAGCAGATCCTGTTTNTCTTTGTATCCAAAGTTGTCTGCATAGGCTTTCAATTGTTCCTCCATCGAATGGGCAGCTTTCCTGATAACCTCTTCTTCGGCCGCATCGATGGTCAGTCGATAATTGCGGTCAGCCAGATTCACGGTTATAGTTATTTCTGCCATTTATGAACGTTTAATTGAAGATCCAACCTCATTTATTTAAAAGACCAATACATTTGTCAATTTCCCGCACCAGTTCATTGATTTTTTGTTTTGCCTGTGCCGAATCTTTTCCTGATTCGATTGATTTTGCAACATTAATGAGTTTAATTTTTTCTTCCAATGTTTTNACTTCATTGCGCTTTTCCCGCACAACCTTTTCAAGAGATTGNTTTTCCAATTCTACCCGATTCAACTCCTCCTTAAGGACNTTCATCTGTCCTGTAAGCTTTCGAACCTTGTATTCAATACCNGAAACCAACAACTCAAGATCTTTCATAAAGGTTAATTCCAACGAAGAATTCATGCAATTTCACAGCAAAGATAACTCGAGCAAATCTTTGATGCAAATTTTTTAATAAGATATAAAAAATGTTGTATCTTAGTATTGTATTAGAACGACTTAATTCGATTAAATTGCTTTCCTCAGTTCCTAATCTTTAGAATTTACGAATATGAACGAAGATTTTTTGCATTATTTGTGGAGGTATCGGCTTTTTGGTCCCGAATTATTTACCTCAAGAGGAGAACATATCGAGGTGATCGATACAGGTTTTCATAACCACGACAGTGGGCCCGATTTTTTAAATGCACGTATACGTATTGATCAAACACTTTGGGTCGGACATGTGGAAATTCATTTGAATTCATCAGATTGGGTCAATCATTCCCATCATCTCGATTTTTCTTATCACAATGTCATTCTTCATGTCGTTTATAACGATGATCTGGATTCGGAATCCGAGCTTGCCCCTGCGGCACCTTGTCTGGAGGTGGGCAAATATGTGGACTATAAATTATTTTATCGCTATCAGGAATTCGTAGATGCAAAAGGTTGGGTGCCTTGTCACAATCAAATCAATCAGACTGATCATCTAATCAGGACATCCTGGCTTGAACGCATGCTTGCTGAAAGATTAACTGAAAGCGCTCAATACGTGCTTAAGCTGTTTGAGGAGACCAAAAACGATTGGAGCGAAACCTTTTACCGTCTACTGGCAAGGAGCTTTGGTCTCAGATTGAATTCAGACCCTTTTGAGTTCTTGTGTTCTAAGTTACCTCTTTCAGTGATATTGAGACATCGGACAAGTCTTTTTCAACTCGAGGCACTTTTCTTTGGTCAGGCAGGCTTTCTGGATAATGATTTTATTGATGATTACCCGGTCAAATTAAAGATCGAATATTCTTTTCTCAAGATTAAATATAATCTTGAGCCGATGTCTGTTCACCAATGGAAATTCCTGAGAATGCGACCTGCAGGTTTTCCAACAATCCGACTTGCCCAGTTTGCAGATTTCTGGCATAGAAATTCTATGGGTATTGATGATGTCCTCAGGTGCGCAGTGACCGATTCTTTTCGAGAGAAGTTTGCAGTAAATGTTTCAGAATATTGGACCGATCACTATCTGCCGGATAAGTTATCTGTCCTACGTAATAAGACATTTGGCGACGATGCTATTAACAGGTTGTTGATCAATACCTTGCCTCCACTTCTTTTTGCTTATGGACAGGTTTATGGAAATAATCAATTTTCCGAAAGGGCAGTTGAGATGCTGGAAAAATTGGTTCCTGAAATCAATAATGAAACAAAACGATGGATAGCCCTTGGATTTAAACCTGTTTCTGCAGCAGAAACACAGGCACTCCATTTCATGAAAAAGAATTATTGCGATTATAAAAAATGTTTGCATTGTCGTATCGGAAATTATTTGCTACAAAAAGAAACAGAGTGATAAGGGCTTTTCTATGATGCTGTTTTGTGTGCAGAATTGAATCGTTTATATATGCTTTTAATCAGATTGTCATGTTTAAGGGATGGAAAGATCATTTTTATCTGAACAGGGGTGAGCAGAGGGCCATGTTAATCCTCTTTGCCTTGATCATTTTGGTTTACGGAATGCTGATATTTTCAAAATTTCAGACAGGTCAATCAAATGTTGACACGGTCGCTTTTGCAAAAGAGGTCAGGGCTTTTGAAAATCAGATAGACAGTGCTGGATCGTTTCAATCCACCCGTTTCAATAGAAGCAATCCAATTAGTTACAAAAGTAGCTTTACAACAAATGAAAAATTAAAGCCTTTAACACCATTTCCATTTGATCCAAACACATTGACAGAAAAGGGATGGCTTAAGATGGGAATTCCTGACAAGCTGATCAGAACTATTTTAAACTATACTTCCAAGGGCGGGCATTTTTATAAGAAAGAGGACCTTCAGAAAATTTATGGGCTTACAGTTTCTCAGTATACTTCACTCGAACCATTTATTTCAATTCCTCCGAGACCCAAAACAGTTTATGAGCTTTCTGCCTATAAGAAACTCGGTTATATAAAACCTGTTGTTCAGTCGGTTGAATTGAATAGTGTCGATTCAGCCGGACTTGATGCCTTAAGAGGAATAGGGCCTGTCTTTGCAATGCGGATTCTTAGGTTCAGGGATTTGTTGGGAGGATATGCTAAACGAGAACAACTTCAGGAAGTTTATGGATTAGATTCTACGCTTTATCAATTGATTCTGCCTTTTGTTAAAGTAGATCCTGAGAAAATCAAACGGATAGACATCAACCAGTGTCCGCTTCCTGCATTACGAAAGCATCCGTACATTGGGTATTACATTGCAAAAGCTATTGCAGATTATCGGGTAAAGCATTTAAAGTTTCGTTCTGTTGATGAGGTCAGTTTGCTGCCCGGCATGACACCAGAGAAGTTTAAACAGTTAAGTCCATATCTGATTGTGATTGAATGATACACAAAATCAAATTATAGATTAATACGCTAAAATCATTTGAAATTTATCGGCGTTTGAATAACTTTAATATCTTCGCCGGTAAATAATAAATCAATGAGTAAAGAAATTACAGAAAAACACCCCCCCGCACTTTATCTGCTATCTGCAACTGCAGCTGGCGAACGCTTTTCATATTATGGTATGCGTGCTCTCTTAATGCTTTACATGACGCATAAAATTTATGATCAGCTTTCTGGAATGAATTTTTCAGATAAGACCTCAGGTCTTGTTTATGGTTTGTTTAACGGATTGTGCTATTTATTCCCCTTCTTCGGTGGCATGATTGCAGACAGGTTGATTGGAGAACGCCGTTCTGTTACCATTGGTGGTGTACTCACTGGAATGGGTTTGTTGATATTGTCATTCAATAATACTTTACTTCCTTTCGTAACCGGGTTAACATTTATTGCAGTAGGTAGTGGCTTTTTCAAACCAACTGTGATAGCGATGATTGGAGAATTATATGAACAGGGTGATCCTCGCCGTGATAGTGCGTTTACGCTTTATTACCAATTATTTAATGGTGCAGTGTTTACTGCTCCGTTAATTTGTGGAGGTATAGCAGCGCTTTATGGTTATCGTGCTGGTTTTATGGTGTCTTCAATTGCTGTTTTTATCAGTATGATAACTTACTGGATTTTAGCTCCACGTATTCTGGGTACTGTTGGAAAAGAGCCCAAAGCAAAACAACGTCTGCAAAACAATGTTGAGATTTTGCCACTGACAAAAGAAGAGAAAGACAGGATATCCGTAATTTTTGTATTACTGTTTTTTGTGACATTCTTTTGGGCGGGTTATGAACAGGCAGGGAGTTCCCTCACCTTGTTTACTGATAAATATATTAACCGCAATATGTTGGGATTTGAAATTCCAACCCCCGCGTTTCAAAGTGTAAATCCTTTACTCGTTCTGATATTGGGATTTCCTTTTTCATACCTGTGGATAAAATTGAGTAAGGTCGGTAGAAATCCTTCTACACCTATCAAGATGGGTATCGGAATGGTGCTTCTTGGAATAGGGTTTCTATTTATGCTTGGGGCAGTCGCTCAACTTAATGGTGGTGCAACTAAAGCAAGCATGTTATGGTTATTGCTTGCCTATCTGTTCCATACAATGGGTGAGTTAATGCTTTCTCCGATCGGATTGTCAATGGTTACAAAACTTGCACCCGCATATATGGTTTCTATGTTCATGGGCGTTTGGTTCCTCAGTTCTTTTCTTGCTCATCTTATTGGAGGAGTCATTGCCAGTTTCATCGATCAGCTTGGAGCAGGGGTTATATTTGGAGGTGTAGCAGGATTTATTATCCTTCTTGGATTTATAGTATTTGTAATATCGAAATGGCTTTTAGGGAAAATGCATGGCCGTGACTAATCGGCTTCGTCCATTGCGTCTTCATCAAGCTTTAAATAGGGAACATAACTCATGACGGCAGCCAGACAATCCTTAGTAAGGATCGAGTCTTCAAGTGCGTTGTGAGTCTCGTTCTCTCTTTCCAATCCGAAATAACTGGCTACCGAACCTAGGCTTCTGTTCCTTGGGACATCATAACCATTGGCCTCAAGTATCTTGAAGAGGAGAAAGCTGAGTTGGTGTAAATCCAGTTGAGTGTACGAAAAGAACCAATCAACTTTCTGCTTGTTATAAGCAGCACGCAGAAAGTTGATATCATACATGACGCTCTGTCCACAGATAGCAATTTTCTTAAATACATTTTGTTTATCTGTTCCCTTGTATTTGATTGTTTCCAAAATCCAGTACTCAAAGTTTTCAATTGCTTCGAACAACATGGGTGCATCCTGGAGATCAGCCAGTGATAAATCATGAATCTTTTGTGATGGAGCAGAGAAACTAGCTGTGTTTTCGGGATATACATTAGTGATAAACCGTCCAAGTTCTTCCCAGTCTGAATTGCACAATACAGCACCTATTTGTATGATTTCATTGTATTCTGGATCAGGACCACTCATCTCGAGGTCAAGTACAAGATATAACATTGTCTTAATAATTTAGAAATTCAATAATTGAAGAATCACAGAAATCTTCTGTATTACTTTGTTTTACGAATCTGATGGATAGTCTTAGCCATATGGTCCAGATAGACTTCGTTTTGATTGATCCAGTTTTTTCTTGCCCTGACATAGAATGAAATCCTTATTTTACCATTATCCTTAATAAACATTCGGTAAGTTTTACCCGAAAGCTTTAGTCCTTTAATTCCATCATCGAAAATGAATTTTTCTACTTTATTGAAATCGGTAGAATCCACTTCTGCAAGTTTGTTCTCGTTTTCAGGGGTAATCCTTTCACCATAAATCCGGATGTCCGTAAATTTTTTCCCTGTAAAAATATAATAACCATCTCCGATTGTGCTTGCATCAATTGCCCGCCACTCTTTGGGCAATTCAAAAGCAAAATTATAAGTTTGATTAAAAGCAGTTTTAAATCTGTTCAGACTGGCAGTTCTGTAAACAGCTTCCTGGCTGTCTTTGTTGATTGTCAATGTGCTATCGGTTGCAATACTATCCGCAATTTCGTTTGCTTTTGTAGTTGCCTGATTGGAATTCTGATTTGAAGCATTCTTAACGGGTTGGTTGTTACATGCGACCAACATAAATATGAATGCGATGATAAGCGTTGAAATTATTTTACGGCACATAGAAATACGGTTAAATGAACAAAGATAATACGATTGTTGTTTCCGTTTGAATAAATACATTACTTATGTATTATTTAATTTCTCATAATTCTATTTATGATTTTTTGGTTTTTTTAACATTGAGTAGATCATTGAGGAAGGAAATTTAACATTATCTTTGGCTTTTAAATCATTAATAGTGAGGAACTAATTAAAGGAAATTTCATTTTAAAATACACGATGATAGTTAAAGGCAATAAAATAAAAAGTTTATCTTTAGTGCTCATGGGTCTGGTTTTATTTTCATGTGGTCCAAAGAAGCAAAATGCAAATAACAACGCTCCAAAGGATTATGCAGTTCTTACAATACAGACACGTGAGGTTAAGACTTATGATGATTATCCTGCTACTATTCAGGGTGAGGATATTGTTGAAATCAGACCAATGGTAGATGGTTATCTTGAAGCAATCTATGTTCCTGAAGGTGCAATGGTTAAGAAAAATCAGCTATTATTTAAGATAAAAAATCCCCAATATGAACAGGCAGTGATTACTGCCAGGGCAGCAATTAAGATTGCCGAAGCCGATGTTAATGTTGCCCAAAAAAGTGTAGAGAAGGTCCGACCATTAGTAGAGAAAGATATTGTGAGCAAATACGAGCTGGAATTCGCACAATACACTTTGCAATCAAAAGAAGCGGTGATGGCCCAGGCTAACTCTACTTTAGCTAATGCTAAAACCAATCTTGATTATACCATTATCCGCAGTCCTCAGAATGGAGTAATAGGTGCAATCCCTTATAAAATAGGGGCTTTGGTAAATAGTGCAACCGCAAATCCATTAACAACACTTTCTAATATTGAAAACGTATATGCCTATTTTTCAATGAACGAAAAACAACTTCTGACACTTTCAAGTACTATTGAAGGTAATACAATGCAGGAGAAATTAAATCACCTCCCTTCTGCAACATTATTATTAGCAGATGGGACAGAGTATCCTGACAAAGGAAAACTCGAAACTGCCAGCGGGCTCATCAATACGGAAACGGGTACAGCCAGTTTTAAGGCTATTTTCCCTAACCCTATAGGCATTATCCATAGTGGAGCAAGCGCAACCGTGAGGTTACACACCACTGTTAAATCTGCAATACTGGTTCCACAAAGCGCTACCTACGAGCTACAGGACAAACGATTTGTCTATAAACTTTTAGATAATAACAGGGTAAAAAGTACTGCAGTAACAAGCAAACCAACAAGTGACGGACAGTTTATGATAATACTTGATGGGTTGAAAAAGGGTGATAGAATTGTGTTAAACAGTTATAATCTGCAGGATAGCACACTAATAATTCCAAAACCTGTAATGGTGGATAGTATATATAACCCGGTACATAAAAATTAAAACCCAATGTTTTATGCTTAAAAGATTCATAGAACGTCCTGTATTGAGTACCGTTATTTCGATACTTTTAGTCTTGTTGGGAGTATTGGGGCTTTTAAAATTGCCTATAGCACAATATCCTGATATCTCACCACCTACAGTTCAGGTAACTGCAAATTATTCAGGAGCAAATGCAGATGTCGTCCTCAAGAGTGTCATTGTTCCTTTAGAGCAACAGATAAATGGAGTGCAGGGAATGACCTATATCACATCATCTGCAACCAATACCGGTTCTGCTTCAATCAGTGTCTTTTTTGCAGTTGGTACAGATCCTGACCAGGCTGCTGTTGATGTGCAGAACCGTGTATCTGCTGCAACCAGTTTACTTCCACAAGATGTCATCAAAAATGGTGTCACGGTAAGAAAACAGCAAAGCAGTAACATCCTGATCATATCTATGTACAGTGATAATCCCGTCTATGATCAGAAGTTTATTCAAAACTATGCAGCTATTAATGTAATTCCTCAACTTCAAAGAGTAAATGGAGTAGGTGGTGCTAATATATTTGGTTCTGATATGACCTACTCTATGCGTATCTGGTTGAAACCTGATGTGATGTCTGTATATGGTATCACACCGGCTGAAGTCTCCGGTGCATTAAATGAACAAAATCTTGATGCCGCTCCCGGTAAGTTTGGGGAAAATGACAACCAGAGTTTTCAATATGTAATAACATATAAGGGCAGACTGAAGACTCCGGAAGAATTTGGAAATATCATTATTAAGTCCACTGCTCAGGGACATTATCTGAGATTAAAAGATATTTCAAGAATTGAATTAGGAACGATGAGCTATACCGGTTCTACTTCTACCGATGGAAAACCTTCTTTGGGAATATCTGTCAGTCAGGCGCCCGGTAGCAACGCAAGGGATGTAGTCAATGAATCCAAGAAAGTAATTGAAAAGGCAGCACTCTCTTTTCCAAAAGGAGTGAAGTTTGTTTATCTGGTAGATATCAACCAGTTTTTGGATGCTTCTATTGATAAAGTGCTTCGTACACTTTTAGAATGTTTTCTACTTGTATTTTTGGTCATCTTAATATTTCTTCACGACTTCAGATCAACTCTGATTCATGGAATCGCAGTTCCGGTTGCCATAATAGGAACCTTCTTCTTTCTATACCTGTTTGGTTTAAGTATTAATCTTTTGACATTATTTGCATTAGTACTTGCAATTGGAATTGTGGTAGATGATGCCATTGTGGTAGTAGAGGCTGTACATGCCAAGTTGGAAGGCGGTTTCAAATCGCCGCGTAAAGCTGCTACAGTGGCCATGAGTGAGATTGCCGGAGCCATAGTTTCGATCACTCTGATCATGGCCTCTGTATTTGTTCCTGTGACTTTTGTTACAGGTTCTGTGGGTGTTTTTTACAGGCAATTTGGTATTACCCTTGCTATTGCAATCATGATTTCAGCGGTCAATGCACTGACGCTTTCTCCTGCTTTGGCAGCGTTAATTCTGAGACCACCCAAACCCGAGTCTGAAAAACCTAAACGAACATTAATATATCGTTACGGTGTTGTGTTTGATTCTTTTTATGATAAAATTAAAAATGGATTTGTCAGTTCGGTACATTTTCTGGTGCGTAAAAAATGGGTAGTCGTTTTAATTATTGTCTTTTTTTGTGGACTTTTCTTTCTTCTTTTGAAAACAACACCCTCCAGCTTTGTTCCAAATGAAGATATGGGAACTGTTTTTGTGAATATCACTCTTCCCCCTGCCTCTACCATGGAACGGGTTAATGTTGTTGCCACTGAAGTAGATAAAATTGTTCATACTATTCCTCAGGTAACACATACACTCCGGATCCTGGGTCGTAACTTCATTAGCGGTGCAGGGAGTTCATATGGAATGATTGTGATACGATTAAAACCCTGGGATGAAAGGCCGGGTATCAGTAACAATGATGTTATTGCAACATTGATTAAAAAAACCTCACATATCAGGTCCGCAGATATTCGTTTCATCTCATTGCCCACCATTACCGGGTTTGGTATAACCGGAGGTTTTTCATTACAGTTACAAGACAAAGGTGGGCACAGTGCTGATGAATTTTATAAAGTTGCAAAAACTTTTCTGGGGGCATTAAATAAACGGCCTGAAATACAATATGCCATCACATCTTACAACCCCAATTTCCCACAGTATCTGTTGGATGTAAATGTTGCAAAATGCAAAGATGCCGGTGTATTGGTCACTGAAGTGCTATATGCTATGCAAGTCTATTTTGGAAGCTTCTATGTCTCTAATTTCAACGATTACGGTCAACAGTATCAAGTTATTATTCAGGCTGATACAAACTATCGCGCCAATCCTGACAAATTGAATCTGGTGAGTGTGAAAACCAGTAGTGGCGTTATGGCCCCTATTAATGAATTTATTACGTTAAAGAGAGTGTATGGCCCAGAAAGTATTTCAAGATTCAATCTATTCAGTGCTATAGCAGTAAATGGATCTCCCAATACTGGTTTCTCTACAGGACAATCATTGGTTGCGATCCAGCAGGTAGCTTCACAAACATTGCCTGCCGGATATGGATTTGAATATTCAGGTATCAGTAGGGAAGAAGAGAACAGTGGATCACAGACTATTTACATTTTTGGCCTTAGTCTTTTGTTTGTCTATCTCTTGTTGAGTGCACTTTATGAAAGTTATCTTTTGCCATTTGCCGTATTGCTATCATTGCCTGTAGGGTTGTCAGGTGTCTTTGTATTTGCAAAAATATTTAATATAGACAATAATATTTATATGCAGATTTCAATGATTATGCTCATTGGTTTGCTGGCAAAGAATGCTATTCTGATTGTGACGTTTGCACAGGAACGAAGAGAAAAGGGCATGACTATTTTGGACGCTGCAATCGATGGAGCAAAAGTGCGACTACGTCCAATACTCATGACTTCCCTTGCTTTTATATTTGGAGTCATCCCACTCATGGTTGCTACCGGTGTTGGGGCCAATGGAAACAGGTCAATTGGGACAGGTGCCATAGGAGGTATGGTGTTTGGAACATTCCTGGCAGTCTTTATAATACCTCCATTATTCGTTATGTTCCAGACTTTGCAGGAAAAGATCAGGAGTAAAAAAATAATTGAAGAAGATAACGAAGAAGAATAAAAGCAATGCAAAGAATGTTGTTGAAATCTGACCGGATTAAAAATATAAATAAAATGAACCAACTAAAAATGAAGACAAGAAAATGGCAATGGCTCATATTTGTAGCTGTTCTGGTATTGACTTCATGTAAAGTGACCCAAAATTATAAACGTCCGGTCGCTGTTGCAGGCAATGAACTGTATCGTGATGTAAAAACAACCGATACAACTACAATTGCAGATATTTCATGGAAACAGATTTTCACTGATACCATCTTACAACATCTGATACAAGAAGGAATCAACAATAACCTTGATTTGAAGATAGCCATGTCGCGCATAAAACAGACACAGGCGAATCTTGAGGCAGGAAATGCTGCTTTGTTTCCTTCATTGAATGTTCATGGAACTTACACAGATCAGAAGTCTGCGAATAATACCCCTAGCATTTCTAAATATTATCAGCTATATGGCAACTCAAGTTGGGAGATTGATGTCTGGGGTAAGTTGAGAAGCGCCAAAAGAGCTGCCCTGGCTTCATTATATCAGAGTGAAGCCTACAAAAGAGCTGTACAGACTCAACTTGTTTCAGATATTGCAACCAATTATTACACCCTGCTGGCTTATGATGAACAGTTGCAGTTGACACTCAAGACCGTGGATTTCAGGATTCAAGATGTTGCCACGATGAAAATACTGAAAGAAGCCGATGTAGTTACCGGTGCTGCAGTTGTAGAAAGTGAAGCAAATCATTATTCTGTCGAGGTTACCATTCCGGATTTAAAACAAAATATCAGGGTAACTGAAAACGCTCTCAGTGTTTTATTGGGTCGAAATCCGGGTGCTATAATCCGGGATAGCCTGAAAAATCAACAGGTCAGGACTGAATTACAAACTGGTGTGGCAGTTCAATTATTGTCGCACCGACCCGATGTTCAGGAAGCAGAGAGCCAACTCCGTTATTATTTTGAACTGACCAATCTAGCCAGGTCTTATTTTTACCCTTCACTTACAATTACAGCCCAGGGAGGATTTTCAAATGGAACCTTGTCTACGTTATTAAACTCAACATCAATATTTGGAAATATAGTTGGAGGACTTGTTCAGCCGATATTTAATCAGGGCCTTAACAAACAGAGACTTAGTATCGCAAAGGCCCAGCAGGAAGAGTCTCTTTCAGCTTTTCAAAAGGCACTTCTAAATGCCGGGCAAGAGGTCTCGAATGCGCTATACAGCTACCAGACAGCATCTGATAAAATGAAATCCCGTTCTCTTCAGATCGGATTTTTGGAGAAGTCTGTTGATTACACCAAAGAACTGGTTAAGTATACACAGACCGTAAATTATACTGATGTGCTGACAGCAGAAGAAAGCCTTTTGTCGGCACAACTCAACAGTATAAATGACAGGGTACAACAATTGGATGCCATCGTTTCTCTATACAGAAGTTTGGGCGGAGGTTGGAAATAAGTCCTTTTTAAAAAAACGAATTATTAATAGATAGGTATGAACATTTCTGCTGAACGGAATGTTTGTTCTTAGACCCTGAATTTGAATTAGTCTTTACAGATATCAAATAAAAATGGATTGTTTATTTTTTTATCAAAATCAGTAAAATTTGAAGAAGCACTAACAAATCAGCCTTATTGAGTTATTATATAATCCTAAACATTAGAAATCATGAAATTTGAATTACCTAAACTGCCTTATGAGCTTGATGCGCTCGAACCGAACATCAGTCAAAGGACTCTTGAATTCCATTATGGAAAACATCATCAGGCTTATGTTACTAATCTGAATAACCTGGTGCCGGGAACAAAATTTGAAAACGCTTCATTGGAAGAAATTGTAAAAGAAGCAGAAGGACCAGTCTTTAACAATGGAGCCCAGATCTGGAACCATACCTTCTATTTTGAAGGATTAAAATCAAAAAGCGAAGGCATCCCAACCGGTAAGTTGCTTGATAAAATCAATGCAGCCTTCGGATCTTTCGATGAATTTAAAACAAAGTTTACTGCAGCAGCTGTGACTCAGTTTGGTTCAGGTTGGGCCTGGCTGGTCGTTAATGCCGAGGGAAATCTTGAAATCAAGCAAACTCCAAATGCAGCCTGCCCACTCCGAGATGGTCTGAAACCATTACTGACTTGTGATGTATGGGAACATGCATACTACCTGGATGTACAAAATCGTCGCCCCGATTATGTTGCAGCATTCTGGAATGTTGTAAACTGGAGTAAAGTAGCAAGCAGACTATCCTAAATATATCCTACACAATAAACTTTTAATTATTTGCTTTTTATAAGCAACTATTTCAAGGTTAATCACATCCTATCCATGTAATGATTTCTTCAAAGAAGATTCAATACATGGATAGTTTGTTTTATTTAAAAAGTAAAATAAAATTATCTGTTATTCTCGATATCACAACCTCTTTTCAAACTTTGTTCTTATCTTTGAAAATAACTGATAATTATAATTCCTTCAAAAGGACTTTATTCTGATAATAGTATGTGCAAATATTTGATAATGATTTTTTTACTGTTGCCAGGGGCAATTTATTCACAGGAGAATAAATCTGTTACATCAAAAAATGCCATTATCATAGATTGTGCAGATATCATATTTACCGGTAACTATGCAATCAATTATGAACGGCAGTTATTCTCCAAAGAGAATTTGAAGAGTTTTCTAAATATTGGATTCGGAGGATGGTATTCAGCAAATAATAATGGAAGCATCGGGTTGCAGGAAGTTGCCAGCAGTTATTCTATGCCGTTAACATTCAATACCATAACCGGATCAGGGAGCAGTCATTTTGAATGTGATCTTGGCGTGAGGTTTTTAGTGAATAAACACTGGTCTAGATTTGAGGATAATGGAGTAATAGGACCAGAACCTATATTAAACCATTCAGATGTCAAAACAGTAATGAACTTTGGTTACAGATACCACAAAGTCAACAAGAAATTTATTTTTCGTGCATTCGTAGGTTTAGGTGGACTTGGTTTTGGAATCGGAAGGACCTTTTAAAATATTTTAGAAATGACTAGAATTATAAGTTTGTTAGGGTTACTATTGTTGTTTTCTCAAAATGTGCGATCGCAGGATGCTTTTATGGGAGGTGTCAATTTGTGTTATGTCAGAAATCATAATTTACTAATAAACCAAAATCCTATAATTGCTTATCATTTTGGATTCTCTTTTAAAATGTATCCATTTAAAAAGAAGCCTGATCTTTCTTTACAAAGCGAGCTTATGTTCAACCAAAAAGGATATATGCAAAAATTGGAGAAGGATTACTTTTTTCATTTTAACTACTTCTCTTGGACAATTCTGGCCAACTATCCAGTAAATAAAGAACTGTCAGTCAATACCGGGCTTGAAATCAGTGGACTGCTTTCTACAAATATCATTGATGGCTTGACTACATATAACCATTCGGATATTGGATTAGTTTTGGGGATCAGTTGTTTTGAAACTCACAGGATAAATTTTTATTCCAGAGTTGTCTATGGTTTACTTCCAATGCTGGACTATTATAAAATAGATAAGCTTGGCAACTTTACAGGAAAAATACACGATTTGAAAAACATGACTTTATCAGCTGGCATTAAAATAAACCTAACCAATGAAAAGATTCGTCTGTTTAAGTAATGTAATCATCGCACTTGGTTTTCTTACAATTGTTTCGTGTGAGAGTATATTTATATTCGATCCCATTGATCCGCGATTACCTAAATATACTGAAAATGGAAATAATGCCGCTGGAGCTTTTATGAATAAAGATGTATGGAAATCTGTTGAGAAATACTCTTTTTTGAGTGTTTCTAACGAACCATATCTTACTGTTTTTACTAAACATGACAGTCTTATTTTAAACTTTTCAGGAGATATTTTGAAAGAAAAAAATGTTTTTTTATCAACGAAAATTAATTTTTATTTGAAAGGTTTAAACATACATAATTTCAGCGATTTAAGTACATTAAAGAACAAAACTATTCAACTTGATGGAGTTAACTGTTATGGCGCTTTTGTTACAGATTATTATTCGACAAATTATCCCGGATGTTCAGGTACGGCTGGAATAGGACAGATCTATTTCAGGAATGTAGCAATTGATGATCTGAATCAAAGTGTAACACTTTCCGGTACATTTGGATTTACATTACCAAATTCATATTGTGGTTCAGTTGAAGTTTCTTATGGTAGATTTGATTATATCTTTACGAACAATTCAAATTTAGATATCACATCTGTTCCATAAGAAGTAAAACATGAAAATAAAAAAACCGGCTTCATATTTGGAAGCCGGTTTTTTTATTATAATTGATAAAAGTTACTTAACACTTACTTTAAAGACAACTTTTTTAACCTTTGCAACTCCATCGGCATTCTGGTTAGGCATATGTGACTCGCTTGGGAAGAACATGAAAAATGTTCCGGGTTCGGCTAAATAGGTCTTGCCATTGGTAGCTTTGCGGAATTCAATATCTTTTGTTTCGCTATAAGGAACATCAGGTGTTGCTTCTGCATAAGATGCTTTACTCATCTTCTCTTTTCCTGAAAGAAGAATCTGAATATCAATATATTTCTTGTGATTTTCCCATTTACGGTCAGCAGGATCCTGTGTGTCATATTCTGAAATAGTTGCAAAAACATTCTCTCCATCAACAGGATATTTCCCGGGAGCAAGTTTCAACAGGTCATTGTTTTTGTAATATTGAAATGCTTTTTCAAAATATGTAGGATTAGCAGCATCATATTTCTTCAACTCATCGAGGTTGATAGATGAACTTGGAATCAGTTTAACTCCCTGAAACCAAGGTTTTGCGTTAAACCAATCCAATACAGGATTTTTGGATTTCTGTGTGCTTTCTGTCATAATATAATTTTTATCAGTTTGTGATACTACGATATTCAGATCGTTTGTTGTTTCGGTTTTACTGAATCCATTAACATTGTCTGTTGTTGAAATCGATTTCCCTGATGCGTTAAAAGAAAAAACGACAGCAGTAATCAAAGAAACTGAGGTCAGGGTTTTAAAAATAATTTGTTTATAATTCATGGCGCTAGTTTTTGTTTATCGGTTGTAAAAATACAAATTTTAAGGAAAAGAAACCCGTAATCTTGATATTTTGATTACATTAAGTTTGACTGGTTTAATCGGTTTAAATATCTCCAAAAATCAAGCCATGATAAAAGTCCATAATTGTTAAACAGATAAAATGGAATCACTATATTTGGAGAATCTTTTCAATCAAACCGGTTTAATCGAAAAAGAAGCTTAAAAACTAATATTATGAAATCAAAATTACTTGTCATACTGCTGTTTGTCATGTCATTGACAGCAAACATTTCAAAAGCTCAGGATACCAAACAAATCAAAAGGCCCCGTATTATAGGGGTGGCTCACATGGCCCTTTATGTGAAAGACATTGAAAGTTCCCGCAAATTTTATAAAGATTATTTGGGTTATGCAGAACCCTATTCGTTGATGAACAAAGATGGAAAAACACTTGCATTGACTTATATTAAGATCAATGATCGTCAGGTCATCGAATTGTTCCCTGAAAAGAAAGCAGACTCCAATCGCATGTATCATTTTGCGATCGAGACCGATGATGCCGAAGGAATGCGACTTTATCTTGCGTCAAAGGGGTGTAAAGTGCCTGAAACGACTCCTGTAGGGCGGACCGGAAACTTCAACTATTTTGTGAAAGATCCCAATGGGACAATCTGTGAGATCGTTCAGTATGGCAAAGATGGCTACAACATGAAAAATATTGGGAAAGACAATCCTGCTACCAGAATAAGCCAGCGCATGAGTCATGTGGGATTTATGGTTCCTGATTTAGACCTGGTCACAAAATTTTACGTCGATATACTCGGTTTTACTGAAACATGGCGTGGCGGTAATGATGATAAAAATGTGAAGTGGGTCAACCTAAAAGTGCCAGAAGGCAAAGATTATATTGAACTCATGCTCTATGATAAAGAACCTTCACTGGCAAATATTGGATCAATGAACCATATTTGCCTTGAAGTAGCCGATATTAATCCTGTCATAAACACGCTTAAGCAAAGGACATTACCTGCAGGTTGCAAAACACCTACAGAATTAAAGACAGGATTCAATAAAAAACGACAAATCAACTGTTTCGATCC